>Ga0065711_1007160_pt1 | contig 15525 bp, 6 predicted proteins | sample Hoacrofraction12_FD_59098 | JGI IMG/M metagenome (GOLD analysis project Ga0065711, IMG submission 59098) | Hoatzin crop microbial communities from Cojedes, Venezuela - Epithelial fraction 12 v2 (version 2) | ecosystem: Host-associated > Birds > Digestive system > Esophagus > Crop | place... | reverse complement strand
TCTCCGCAGAGCTGCTCTCCAGCAGGTCTGCCCCAAGCCTGTACTGGTGCATGGGGTTGTTCCTCCCCAGGTGCAGGACCCTGCATTTGCCTTTGTTGAACCTCATCAGGTTCCTCTCTGCCCAACTCTCCAGCCTGTCCAGGTCACGCTGAATGGTAGCATAACCTGCTAGTGTATCCACTTTTTATCCAATTTTTAGCCGTTCTTATGCAAGAAGATCTTCTCAGTTTATGAATACCATTTGAACAGTGCAGTAGTCCCTACGTTTATCAAATAGCTGTGAATTTTTCACCAAAGTCTCAGTAATTTACAATCAGATGAATTATAGGAATCTTTCAAGATGTTTAAATATTTTGATTTTTTTGTTTATGCAGTCATATTTGAAAAGGTGAATCTTTCTTTCAGAATTTGAACGACAGCTAAATTTTATTGGTAATAGACTTTCACAATTTTTGTCTGATGAAGTTGAAAAGGAGAAGAGAAATGTCCTGTTCAAAATGAGTATAAATATTCACTGACAAAGTAATGGTTGCATCGTGCTAATTTAAACTCTCAATAAAACTGTGAATACATTTAATTTTTATTATATAACTGTATATTTTGCCTCTAATCTTTGTAACATATTTCTATTTATAAAATAAAGTAAAAAAGAAAATATCTTTTCTGAACAGAAGATGAGTGTAGCCTACCAATGATTCTTTCCTCCTTCACTTTATGTAAATCCCCTTTTCATCCAGAATGAAATCTTTTTGTAGCCACTCTTTATTGCAGTCTTCTGCTTACCCAGATGAGTATTATTCTCTAGCAGTCAAGTCAAGACGTGGTCCAGAGGACCAGGGTCTGAAGGAAAGTGCCTTGTCAACAAGGCTGTGATGTGTATCGGAAACGCTTGTGCTTGTATGCTTGTATCATGGCTGGACGGAGCTGGTCTTGGCAGGCAGGACCTGTGCTAGAGCTCAGGCTTCCCTTGTCAAAAACATAAGCCTGAAATTCTACTTTTAAACCATTAGGCAGGTGTGCATAAAATATAGTATTCCTGGAAACAGGCTGATTGGCAGGGCCTTTTAGATATTAAAGCACAGTTGCAAAATGAATGATCCGTGCCAAGCCTGGCTATGCACACCATAATTTCTGACCAGAGTTTTACTTTCTTAAAATTGCAGTGTAGCTGTTTTAGTCCTCTAGTGGCTTGGTAAACAAGACCTGAATTTCCAAGGTTAGCAAATAAAACTTCCTTTACCTTTCCCATTTTTTGAAGGGGGAAGGAGAGCATATCACACAGGGTTTCTTGACTACTTCAAAGACTATTTCAGATCCATTTAAACTTCTGTGCTTGTCTCATTGAGCAATGCAGCATACATTTTTGGAGTAATATAACCAATGTCTGTTTGCAAATTTGTGTATTGAAAAATTATATGCATTAAAGTATTCATATTAGACAAGTGTTTATCATAGACAGCATTTCCAAGGATTGATTACATAATATACCAAAATTTACTGCATCATTTTAGCTGTTATTACACAGGCTATACAGCAAGCAGGTTTCTTTGTTTTTGAGGTTTATGATTTCTCAGTTCTAGAAGTTCCTCATTGTACCTGAAGACACACAGCAGAGAGAGACATTTCACCCTCATGCTTTGCTTATGCATCTCCCTGAAACCGTATTATTACAGTTCAGGTAATGGGGGGGGGGTTTAGAGGGTGTATTATCATATTTGAGAAATAAAGGAGGCTCTTTCTTCAGCATACAAAATTTGTGGATGCCCAAGTAATGGCTGAGTGAGTGAATCTTGAGTTTCTTTTCTGTCTTATACCCATTGTATGAAATTAGCATTTCAACAATAAATTGACATTAATAATCCAGCAGAATTTTTTGAATGCAGTTACAGAGAACTATATGCTAATTCTGAATTACAAGTAAAGAACATGCAGATATTTGGATTATGCATATTTAAATTTGCTAATTTGGAAGTTAAGCTTTTCATAAATATCTTGTCTGAAGCTGAAAAGGGCCAAAATTTGGAATCATGCTTGGCTCATCCAGTACTGATAGGCAGTGTCAAGTTCAAAAACTTAAGCTTCAAACTTGCAGTTTTTGTGTTTAAAACCCAGAATTACTTGCACATATGTCACACAGAGCTTTTGTTATCCTAGTGAATTTATGAGGATGAAGACTTGAAACTGAATTTCTGTCTTTATTATGATATACTCCTACAGTGTCTCTTATCAGATCTTAAAATGCTTATACTTTCACAAGGAAACCACAGCAGTAGCTGTTCCCAAGCTGACTTGACAGTACTGCAAGAACAACAGCATACATTTACATCAGTAGTCTGTTTTGCAAATGTTGTTCCATACATAACCCAGCTCATCACTAAAATATGTTTTGAGTCCTGATGTAAATAAATGTACACTGGCTTATGAAAGCTTCTTATTGATTTGGTTTTATCTCTTTCTTGTATAAGCCGTTTGTAAACAATGTTTAAAAAGATACGCACATAGCTTGTGACAGTTTAACCAAACTGATTTTAAATAATCAGTAGCAGTTTAACTACTGCATATAGCTAAGGCTATAAAAAGACTGCTTTCTCCACGGATCTTGTCTCCTCTCACAATACAGTTATCTGCTGAGCATAGCAACTTGCATGAATGCTCGCTGCTTTTGACTCCTGTTAGTTTGATGAACTCTCTAGTAGAGTAAGAATGAATGCGGTGGTCGTCCAGCATTGAGCAACATCAGCAAAGCCATTTTAGCTGCTTGAAATCTGATAGCATTTCTAGTTTTGTGTGGTTGTTAATGATCTGAACAGAGAGATACTGCAAGTATGTATCTGGGGTGTAACTTGACCTTCCTTATGGTTGGGTGTCTTCCAGAAGGCATAGACCCGTTTCTCATATTGAGGCAGGGTTTACAGGCTCTGAAATGGTGTCAACTGTGTCACGATTATATACAGTTTCTGCACTGAAGCTGGCTTGCATTCAGACACCTTCTTGCACTGGCACAGTAAATGTAGGACTGCACTCTGTAGTTGTGCACTTTAGACTTTCGGACTCAGATGAACTTGCAAGCCCAGCTGTACAACTGCATAACACTTTTTTTAAAAAGCTTTTGTTTATGAACCGCTGAGATACTGTGCAAGGGCAATCAAATAATGCTGCCTGAACATAACTAAATTTTAAAGCAGATGTAAAAGAACTCTTTCAGACTTATACTGTGGAAAAAGAATTACCTCTCTTGATAATAAAGTAAGCTTTCAGTTTCAGATAAGTGGAGTGCTTGGATGAATAAGATCACCGTATTTAAAGAGGACAATAATAATAAGAAAAAAATATCTATCACATATTTGTAGAGTGGGATTTCACATTTAATTTGATCACATATGTAGGTTTTTTTCCCTGGTGGATTAGTATACTAATTCATATTATAGTTTAACGACAGATTTTAGTCTTTTTCCCTAGGTATTCATTTATTGTTATTATGTTATGGCAGCTCCTAGAAGTCATAGTCATTGACTGGGTTCCCACTGTGGTAACTGCTCTAGCATGATGTTTTCTTTCTGCTACTCTCCAAGGAGATTATAAACTTGTAAGTAGGAAAAAAAAAAGTCTTTCTAAGACTTTGTCTGCATGGGAAATTATTCTATGTAGATTGAAGTGTCTGATCATTGCCTCAAACTGAGCCATAATGATGAATCAGCAGCCAGTTTAACAGGGAGGAAAACCTAGCACTGATTTACAAATAAAGGTGAAAATAGGGCTAATGTGCGTGACTACAGCAGTGCAGGCACAATGTTTTTATTTAAGGAGTTCTTGAAAGGAGGCAGGGAGTCCTAAGTTACTTGTAGGATGCGAGGAAAGGGCTAGTAACCTTGGGTGTTAAGAGATCTCCAGTTTTCCAACAATCTTTTATTCCCATTTTTACTGTGCCAGTGTACGCACGTCCCCTCTCTGGAGCAAATGTTCACAAATTAATCCGAGGCTCCAGTGGAGGAAAAGGTACTCAACTATACCACTGTCTGTCAGAGCTGCACTCAGCATTGTTTCCTCCTTTTTTTGCTGCGGGACTGATTTTTGTTGTCACATATTTTCAAAGGTGAGCAACCAATAGCGTCCTTGAGCTACCATAGGCAGATGGAGAGAGCATGCGAGGTGTAACTGTTCTATGGCTGGACATGCTGGATGGTATCCTACTTGGCTCTCCTAAGACAGCCATGGCATTTTGGAAGATCCATGAGCGTACCCACCATGGCATGTATCAAGTTTCTGCCCATCTGTGTTCTTTCGTTGGGAACAGACTGGAGGTAACAGCTAAAACAAATTGAACTTATCATGGGACATTTAAAAAGGTCTTTCCTTAATGTCACAGCAGAATGTTTTGTAGAGCCACGTGTTGAAACAAACTGCAGGAAAGAGAGCTAGTGGCCTGTCGGGAACTTGGTGTACGTCTCTTATTTTACTTTGGATCAGACTGTGCCCGAGTTGGCTCTTTTTAAGGCAGCACTGGCTGTCTTGATTGACAAGAGGTGCTGTTTCTGTCAAATTGAATCACCTTCAGTTTCCTTCCCCTTAGCTGGCTGTCTTGTTTCTTTCCCTTTGTGCCTACCTTGGCTTTCATAAATTCAAGTGCTTGGAATCTTGTATAGATGCTAACACATAACCACCTGGCTCAGCTCTAACTAGAGACCTTTTCTTCCTTCACCATCTCATGCTGCTCTTTTTGTCTTTTCGTCTAGCAGGTGGCTGGGATCCTCTTCACTTTCTTATCCATTCAGATCTGATGGAGGCTCTTTCTCTTCTACCCTGCATTTCCTTCATAATAGTTAGTTAGAACTATCTTTTCACATTGACTCTGTAAGACTCCTGCAAAAGCCTACTGTTAGCCATCCATCACCTACATCTCACCCTAGCAGGGGTCTGTACTTCTACATTTCTGTTTCACCTCTACTCATGAAAACTTGAAGAGTTGCCACATGTTCCTGCCCTTAATCAAGTGTGACAAGTCTTTTGAAATCTGAACATTGTGCACTTGTGTGAAGTCTTGCTTGAAGACTCCTTTGTCCTGCTTTTGTGTGAATTTTCGTAAGTATATTGAGGGTCCTCAACAAGACTTTTACTAAACAACTTTGTATTTTTGTTTCCCTTTGTGTATGCATTGAGAACCTTGCTGATAATCATCTGTATTCCTTGATATGATGACAGGGCTACTACTACTGTGTGAGAAAAAAACATATGGGCCTTCCAGGATCTAAGACAGGATTGCTTTCTCTTTGCAGAGTTGGTATGAGCAGGGAATAGAGACATGATTGTAGTAAATTGCCAGTGGAAAAAAAAAAAAAAGGAAGAGAGCATAGGTGAAAAGTTCTTCTGAACTTCAGCTACTGTTAAGGAAGCACAGAGATGGACCTCTCGCTAGGCTTTTCTTGCTGCTGCTTTTCAGTGTGAAAAACGCTACTCTCAGACTGAAGAATGGAGAATAAGATATGAAATGTTAGGAGCTGGTTCTCCAGTGGATGACCTGTGGATTTGTTGGATCAGCTAGAACTGGACATCCAGAAAAATTACTTGGAGAAGACTTTCTGCCTCCCGTTATGCCAGGGTGAGGTGAATGTAATTCCTCCCTACAGAGTGTTCATTGCAGCAGTAGTTTTCAGCAGTATATTAGCCACTACTTGTTCTCCTCTTCAGTAGCAGAGGGTTGAACAGAACAAGTAGACCATTTTGTGTCCCCGTCTTCTGAGGCAAAGATGAAGTAACTAACGTGCCCTCCAAGGCGATTACCTGTCTGTCTCTGAAGAAGTAACCTCTCTCTCTGTTAGAGTAACTAATAGTGGGGCTGCTGGAGAAGAACAAGAAATGCTCAAAAATTAGCAAGAGCTGGTGCTAAAATGGGAGTGAATAGAGATGGCATCTAAGCCTTTTGAAGCACCCTTCCCAGTGGGGTACTGCAACTGAGTTTATTAGGGACTAGGAAAAGCATTCTCTTCTTAGTTCTTCCCCCCAGCCCCTGTGCAAAGCATTGTTCTCAGGAGCAGTAAGATTGTGGCCTGCTGCTTGCCCTACTAACTTCATCCCCCTGCTCTGAAAAATTGATCACTAAATGATTGCTCTTTAGAAATTTTAAATCACCTTTTTCTTTATCCGTGTCCCCCTGCTTCTCGGTCACAAATCCACTGTGGCCATAAAAGAATTTAGAACAGTAATGCCTTCAGCCACGCTTAAGTTGAAATACCTGCTGTCAGCTGTACTCTTCATCCATTATATTTGATGCTGCTTGGTCCTAGACTTGCATTTGTTTCACTTTGTATCTGGGTGAAAATCCGGTTGTAGACACACAGCAACAGCATAGTACGCCTTTCTTGGCAATATGTTCTGTGAGAACTGGTGGCGTGTTAAATTCTTCAGCAGTTAGAAGATGATGATAAATTTTTTTGTATGACACTGAAGAGTCATTCTGTGTTCGCAGATTAACTCAGATAATGGTACCAGGTAAAATTTGGATCTTATTATTAAGGATACTCGAGCACTGTTTACCTTGGGAGTCATGGCACGTTTGTCATTAGAGGCCTTCGACCAGGTTAGGCAAACATCTGTCAGGGTGACAAAGCTGTAGTTGATTGTGCTGAAGCAGGAGGTTAGTCTTGAATAGGCTTTCAAGGGTCCCATTTATCCTTTTTTTACAGCTGGGATAACTTTGTAATTTCCCTGTGACTGTTTTCTGAGTATTCTGCATGGTGTGCTGTACAAATTTCTTTCAGATGTATTTTTCTTAGTGGTCATGGAAATTAAATCACTGAAGAGTATGTAATAATTTTCTGTCACTTTCCATTAGACTTTTCTGTATCCATCAGGTAAGCCAGGCAGAGTTCAGTAGCTATATATTGAAACTAAACAGCCAGTCACTTTACAGGTTGCCTCAAAAATAGCAAAGCTGATGGCTAAACCTCTTTATCATTTGGCTAGCACAGAGTTTTTCTCTGACATCCCACTTAATCCAGAGCATGTATCTCTAAGATAAGTTGTCTGACCAGTATTTCTTCTCCTACTCTGGTATTTATAGCAGTGGAGCCTTTAAGGAAAGAATTGCTATTTTGATGGGGAGAAAAACCAACTAAAAATGTTTAGCAAATGTTCTAAGCTTGTTCTTTCTTTTTTAAATAAAAGTAGTGTTGTGGCTGTGATAATAGCAAAACAGACTTGTGGGGAGAGGTAGTAGCTTTTCTTAGACGAGCTCATAGAATTGATAAAAGTAGATAAGCTTCTAAGCCTGATCTGAGGTAGGGCTTGCCCCTATAGTTTCCAATTGCATTAGCTGATCTAATGAAATACATTATTTAAAAATCAACGTTTTTTTCTTACAGGATTCTTTGGTGAATATTTTGCAAGCCAGAAATTTCATATTCAGTGATCTTCATATTTATTCCTGTAGGATTTCTGTTCTATAACACTGCTCCGCATGAAATAGATTTCTGCTCCAAGTATTAATAATGGAAGACATAGTATAGAGGAACTAAATGCAGGTAAAGAGGATTTACCCTCTTCTAATTTGGGCAGAACTGGGGTTTAGCTGTTTCTCTGCGAGACCACTAGACAGTTGAATCTCCCCATTCTTGGTTTTTAGTGACTTCGTGGTAGACCTTGGGAATAATCAAAGGCTTAATTTTGCTGTGACAAGAAGTAAGTAATATCTGTCGGTTTAAGAATGAAGGTACACAAATACTAATAACTTCTTTCAAAGAGTTTGAACTTTTTTTCTTTTCAGAATTTAAATTTAAATTCAGTTTCACTCTCATATCCAGGGAGCTTTAAATAGTACTTCCGTAAAATGCATTTGTGGGGAGAATCTGTCCTATTCCAGCAGTGTACGTGTGTTCAGATAGGGCACTCTGAAGTGCCATCGGTTCTTGCCTATAGCAGCAGAATACTTCCTAATGGGAATGGGTATTCAGAAGGGAAGATGGCTGGGTTTGGAAATGCTGTTTAGAAAAGTTATCCTTTGGAGTATGGTATGCTACACTACCACAATAGAAAACCTCTTCTTTGAAGGAATCCTTGTTCTTTTCATAAATTTTCTCTAGGGAAAATCTGGGGGGGAGAGAGAACCCCCAAAAGCCCTATTTGTGTGTTTCCAGGCAACACAGTAAATATTCTTCATAGAATAGCCTTAGGTGCGCTGAGAAGCTTGTATTTGTGTGGCTGTGCTGTGTTTACAAAAGCTGCCTAGGTGAGATCACTTGCTTTGCAGTGTGATTGCTACATGCCATGCTATTAGCAGCTCTGCTGCATGGAGATCTGGCTATTCACAAATGCCCAAATAACATCATGAGGTTACAGTGAGGGAGCCAAACTGCACTTTTTTAGATCATAATCCTCTAACTACGTGCACTGAAGCAGGGGACCTGTGAGTAATACTCTTGAGGAGCTTCGCTGAGGAAGCTGCCTGAGTGCATTCAGATGCAGGGTGGTTTTTCAGTTTTTAAGGTTCACCTCGTATTTCATAGCCCTTACAGAATGGCAATCCAGTCCTTTTTGTTGTCATATAAATAGGTAGGGGCACTAATAAAAAGGGAGACCCAGCTATCTGATCTATGCGGACTTTGCAGCCCAAACAGAAATAAGTACCAAGAAACCCTCCTTTTTCAGCAGTAGGAACTGCATAAAAGAGTGATGAGCTTTAAGAAGGGATTGGTTTTGCTACGTATACTTCCACCTCCTTGATGTGGATTCCCTGCTTGTGTCATCCAGAGTGAGGACTGGACCATGAGCATGTTTCTGCAGTGAATAATCACAAATGTGTCTTGAATTACAATGTCCTTGTTCTGCAGGATATAAAACTATACTTACAAAATGCAAGGAGTAATACTCATGAATACAGAGAGTATACAGTAACCAGATAACAACTGTATGATGAAGTCTGCTGAAGGAGGCATTCATCAAACAATATTTGTACTAGGGCTTTAGCTTCCTCAGCTACTGAAGGTAAGGGAGAGTGAGAAGATTGCTGCTATCATGGTTGTTTCACGCTCTAGCAGACTAGTGGAAATGGGTTTGTGTTGACTTACAGTAAAACTGCATTTAAAAGATTAACTTTGTAGCCATAAGAGTTAGGAAACTATCTCCTGCAGAATTTGAGTATTTTGTGTGGTTTCTACAAATACAGCAAGTAAGCTGATTATCTATTTGAATCTCCCTAGGGCTATTGTATATTGATGTTCTTCATTTCCACCCTAAATTTGCATGGAGCCAATGTACTCCCAAATATCTGTGGCTGGCTTCTTTGTTTCTTAAATATAACTCCACTTGCCAGTGCAATAGCTGTCCCCTTCTGCAAGTAATATTCTGGTTATGTTTATGTAATGGTTTGTGCGATCCCCTGGAAAAAGCATAGGCTGATAAATATCACAGATAAGTAATCGGAATATGTTTACAACGTGTTTTGTGGTGCTGTGTTGGACGCACCTGAACTAGCTCTGACAGGCTGGTACAGTGCGGTGAAGGACTGTGCCAAGAGATAACCTCAGGCCCCAGAAGCCATCCAGCTTTGCTGCCTAGCGCTGCGCTGAAATGGCAATACTGCTTCCAGAGCTGGCTTCTTGAGCATTCTCTTTCATGCTGTGTGTCATGGCTAAATCGTCCTGGTTCAAATCAGTGGCCCAGATTCTTACAAAGCTTTTTCATAAAGCTCTTATTGTATCCTGGAGGAAACCAAAGGAAGCAAATAAAATGTTAGGCTATGTTACAGGCTAGGGAAACCAAGACAAGATGCAGTATTGTACATTTTCACCTTGAATGCTCTTTAGGCTTTGGCCGTCTTATAAAAGGCACATCAGAAATAGGCAACTTAAGTTACCAGAATAGGCTGGATTTTGGATGAGATGAGAAGATGAGAAGGGATAGGGGAGGGATTAATGTATGAAAAGAGCTGGTTGTGTGTTCCTGTCTGTCTTGTTCTAAGAAGTGATAAATTAAAAGCTCTAATAACTTCTGTGTAAAGCAGAATGTTACAGGATACTTTTGAAGCAAGAAGAAAGAAACATTAAAACCTAGTTCTCATCTCCCACCCACTCCTCCTCCTCCTCCCAGAAATCCCCACTGGCCTCCCCAATGTCAATATTTACACTAGTTATATTGAAGGTGTACAGTAATAAAATTCTGTCAGAGAATAGCAAGATCATCAGTTACATAAAGGAGGGAAAACACCTAAGCATTATAGCATGCCTGGACAGATTCTTGCAATTTGTGTCTCTCTTCTGCTTGCTGTTGGGGATGGTAAATGATGATTTTTAGCGTACAGCTTTAAAAGAGGGAGAGGGGGGAGTGAGGGGACAATATAGCTCAAAGAAATGTACAAGCATTAAATAGCCCTAAATGCCCTGCTGCATAAGGCAGCCTGTTTTACCCTCCCTGTGTGCCAGGAGACTGTAACAGAGATAAGGTTAGACAGTATGTACAGAATTCAAGGGCATAGTTTCTTTTTGCTTTCTTATCTGTACAGACTTTTCAGCTGACTTTTAATCGTTCTTACACGGGCTGTTTAAATCCCATCAACACTGTTTATAAATGGAGATTTTTTTTTAATAACTCAGCCTTACCCAAGCAAACAGTTTTTGAATTGCTGCTGAATGCTGTGGTATTCATTAAATCTCTTAGAGTTGCCAGCTGTCCACTATTTCTTGCCTACTGAAAAGCTTTGTGTCCCTCTTTACTTTGGGACTTAATTGTATTTGTTAAATTGTATTAACAGGTGCTCCTACATCTTTTGTCACTGCCCTGTAGTGTTAATTGCAGAGTCGATGACAGTTCCATGTCTCTGAAAATCTGTGTGATAATTAGATGCTCTTTGTAACTTTGATTTATTGTATTTGCTCTGAAGAGGAGAAATAAAGGCATATATGGATTTTCTTTCTCAGGTGCTATATATTTAATAATTTATAAGGTTATTTCTAAATAATGCTGCTGATTTTAGGAGAAAATTGTAATAAAGTCCATAGAGTTACACTGAAGACTAGTTTTTGTATGTAACTGCTGCTGTATGAACCCCTGACGTAACCAGTTGGAATTGTCCCAAGCTTGGGTGAGTGTTTGTCCAAAGAGAGAAAACAAATACAGTAGCTGCAGTGGAAGGAATAGATAGGCCACCTATTTTTTCCGCCCACACTGAATTTGTTTCTGTTTGTTAGCAGCTCTGCTTAAGAAGAAAACTTGAAAGTTCAATTAAGAGAATTGAATGTATCTGCAGAGGTTATACAGCAAAGCTCTCAGGCTACTGGGAAGGATTTAGTTGCAGTTTGGTCACGGACTCAGGTAAGCCCATGTTTTCCATGAAGTGCCAGGTCTGTCTTAAACCTTCACTGTTTGAAACTTCAGTGAAGTTGCTATGTTTGGCGATCACACACCGAACCTCACCGCCCGAAAACTGCTTCTAGCCTGAGATACGTGGTTTCCATTCATTGCTGGTGTACTACACAGCCATTAATGAAAGTGCTGTGCCGGGTGAGTCCCTACACTAAGGGGGGGCTGTCCCTAAGCCAGACAAGTAGAGGGATGCTTTTCCCTAGGAATCCTTTGCCCCAGATGCTCCTTCTTACTCTGCCCACATAAACCTCTAGTTTGCCATCCTTCATTACCAGAAGGTGCCGTTTCTGGCTTTGCACTCTCCCCTGTCCTTAACGACCAGCGGATCCAGCTGTCAGGCACTGCAGAGAAGTGCAGCCTGTTTTCTTCTACTTTTACATGTACATGATGTACCGGGAGGGTTTTCAACCTCTGCCTTCAGAGTTTGTCCCAGGTAGAAGGAAGTTGTGGTGTGATAAAAGCTGAAACTCAGCCTGCATTTAGTGAACTTTTGCAAGTTTCAGGTTCCTAACAACAAGCTCAAACCCAGATAAATTCTGCCAGACTTTGTGTTTCCCGGGGCAGTTCAGATATTTTCAGTCTGCAAGTGGCTTTGATAATGAGCCATCAGCAAAGTAATAACCTGCTCTTGCAGAGCTAGAGGTCTTTTGGAAATAGCAGCAAACGGTAGCACAGCAGAAATCACTCTTGCATGCCTTGAAAGAAAGTCTTTGCAGGTGAAAGTTTAGAGGAGTACTGGGGGCCTGCTTTGCTTGTGGGCCATTGTCCTGAAGCTTTAGTACATCACTAACCCTTTTTATAGTTGTAGTTCTCATATCATGGAAGAACTGAGCTATCCTAGTTTGGGAAGCAGCAGGGGCAAGAGAGACTGAAAGCAATAAAACAGTAGAAAAATATTATCCTGATATTATATCCCCCACATATTGGGGGGGGTGGACTAGATGACCTCTAGGGGTCCCTTCCAACCCAAAACTTTCTATGATTCTGTGATTCTATGATTCCTGCCTGTGTTGCCCGGTTTTGTATGACCCAAGTTGTAGTGACTTCATTTCTGTGCTTGCTGGAACTAGCACATGCTCTGAGGGGAGAACATCCTCTGTTCTGCACGGGGCACCACTAAGTAGTCACCCATGCTCGTGGTGGTAGTCTCTGGAGTCAGGCGAGGCAGCGAGGCTGCTGGGCAGATCCAGAGCACAATCCAGTCAATTACAGCCCAGCCAGGCAGTAAGAAATTCAAGACAGGGTAGTTAGAAGAGGAAAATCAGATTTGTTCTACAGTAATTTCTGGTTCTTCGAAGGTAAGTAGAGAAGTGATGGCGGGGAAGGTGGGAAATGGACCCAGGCTGAGAAGAGGGAAGTCAGCTCGTGACTAAACTGGGATTAGTGTGCATCAGTCTGAATGTTAAAGCCCAGCTGTTCTGTAGATTCTGATCTTTTTTAGGTATCTTCTTCACAGGCTTTTGTGTTCTGAATTTTGTAACTGTATTTGCTGAAGGGGCTGCCTACCAGGCAGGTACCTTGTTGTACAAGCCTTACTGGTACATGTGTGTTAATGGATAGACACATAGGTTGATGCCATCTAAACATAAAGAGTTCTGGTATCTACGTTTGATTCATATTTAAGCAGATTTCCGTTACATAAAATAGGTCATGAACCCAGGGTCTCGCTGAAATGCCTTGCAGCGTGCACTCTTCTGAGTCTCCTTTCTGCGTTGGGCTGTACTAGTCAGTCTGCAAAAATACTGGGCACAGGAAAAAGCTGGAAAATAATTTCACGGTATGGAGCAGATGTGCTGATTCTTAGAAGAAGTGTCACTTAGAAATTAATTGAAAACCTTGGAAGCTTTCTTTCTGTGTCTTTCCCCACTTACTTTGCACATAACTGTAATACTGCTTTAGTAAGTTTTCAAGTTGGTTTAAGGGCAGCTAGGATGGGATCCTCTGCTTGATGTAAACTGTTGTTTGTAAGCAGCAAGCCATGGGGACTAAGTGCCCTTCCACCACAGGAACTGTATGCTTTCCAGGGTAATGTACACAATACACTTATGTAATGTTCGAGGTTGTTACCAGACTAAAAATATGTGCTGTTTCTCTAGGCAGTTTGCTTAAATCTTCAAATCTAATTTGTTGACCCTAGTTCCCTTTGTGTTTCTTTCACAATGTGCTGTTAGTTACAAACTTTCTGAGCAGCTGCCTACTCCCTTTGCCCCCTGAGACAACTGGGAACATGGGTTAAAGGTTGAAGATGGTCTGATCAGGAAGTTCACGTTAGTGTCAAATGCAGTTGCGTGGCTTCTCCAACAGTTGGTGGAAGTTTAGTGTGAGGAGAGGAGGGAAACATATTTAGGGAGGCACTTGTGTAAAACATATGGGAAAAATGGATGCAGCTGTATTCCTTCAAATCTGATGATGACCAAAATAGAAGGATGAATGCCACTAACATTTAGTTGATACTTTGCTAGTTGACAGAGAAAACATAAAATAAATTTGCTTTTAGAGGTTTTATTTACTGTTTGAAAACGATGATGTAAAGTGTTGTTGCTCTATTCTGTCAACAAGCTGTTCATTGAAAAAACACCCAGTTACCATTATATTCTTGTATTGTATAAAAAAAGAGTTTTAACCATTCATAGCTCAGTTAAGAATTCAGTAGGATACTCCAATGCAAAATTCAGTTACTTGAAAATAGACAACTTGCATCAAGAGAGTTTGTTCTAAAAAGGAGTGGAAAAGGCATTTACTTGCCAAGTTCAGACTTCTATTTCTACTGCAGCTCTTGATGATATTCCTGACTTTTAAATAGGCTGCAGTCCTTCCAGTGCTTGGGACTGAGCATGTTTTCAGCTACTGTTGACTGAGAATTGTTAGCCAGTAACTCTCAACGTGAAGCGATTGCTTTAAGACTGGCTTGGACACCTTTGTGTCCAATGTTCCTTAGTGTTGTAGTTTTAGAAAAAAGTCTTGCATGGTGACTTGTTTGTGGTTGTTCTCTCTTTTTTAATAGCTGCATAAATGTCAACAAGCTGGCACGCAAGGCAGCATAGCAGGGTTGTAGGATAACTGTGGCCAGTACCTTTCTGTCATTCTTGTATCCAGATGCCTTCTTAACTTACCCTCTCATGGAGAGCATTCTTGTGATTCCTCTATACTCAGCCCTGGATTTGTGCCATCTATCCCATACATGCTGGTTGCTTATTACCAGACAGGCCTGTCAGTGCTTGAGGATGTAGCGTCCCTCTCTTGGGAAACTTGTGGCCAGTAAGGCTTTCTTAACACGAGGGATCATTTGTTGGTATGTAGAGCAACAATTCAGAGACAAGAATATTGAGTCAAAAATCTAAATGTATGGTTTTATGTGAACATCTGTCTTGTTATGAGGCAGAGCAGGCAGTTGTGTTGGTTTTTTTCCACCAGAGAGTACCCATGCAGAGAGTTAGTCTGTTTTTAGGGCCCCATAAATAATGCTGCCATTACCCACGTGCATTCTTGTCCCTTACACCCCTGCCCTCGCCTCCTGGAAGATTGTATAGGCAAAGGAAAACAGGAATTTGGTCATTTGGGGCTTCTGGTAACTGGTTACATAGTCTCTGTAAAATGACTGCTGCGTGCGTACACCCAGGTGTCTGATGTGTCTGCGGCACATTCAGACCTATTATACATGCGATACTCGGATGGTCACGGGCCCTGCCCAGTGAGCGAGATGTGCTCTGGATGCACTGCAGTTACTTTTCATGTTTTTTCTCTTTTCAAAATTTGTTGATTTAACATCATGTGTGCTGGCCACCTGTGTTGTGCCCGCATTCCCATCCAGAAATGTGGGGCCCCTGCCCAGTGATTTCTTGTATTGAGTCTCTCCCCGCGAACTAGCTCCCCAGCTTGCCTCTGTCTACTTTCTTCTTCCCTCTGCCCCTCAGAGCAGCGATGTTTAAGAAAGGTTCAAAGCCGTTAGGAGAATTTGTCTAATTGCTGTATCACGTGAAACAGGGCAAAGTCCTCCACTCCTAACAGATTTGCTATACAAGTTTATATGGGGGTTATCTTTGTTTCCTATTCAGGTCACCTTAGGCATGGTCAGATGTGCATTTTGATTGCTTGTACAAGACCATTTCCCTCATCCAGGGCAACGTGCTGCCAGAAACAGCCTGAAGTCTCAAGCGGCCCCAGTATAAAACA
>Ga0065711_1042255_pt1 | contig 15526 bp, 12 predicted proteins | sample Hoacrofraction12_FD_59098 | JGI IMG/M metagenome (GOLD analysis project Ga0065711, IMG submission 59098) | Hoatzin crop microbial communities from Cojedes, Venezuela - Epithelial fraction 12 v2 (version 2) | ecosystem: Host-associated > Birds > Digestive system > Esophagus > Crop | place... | reverse complement strand
TGGCGGGCGGCGTGGCGTGGCGCTGGGGGATGCCGCGCTCCCGCGGTGGAGGTGAGGGGCTGGGGCGGCCGGGGGCCCCGCCGGACCCTGCCCCGCCGCCGGGAATGCCCCCCTGGGCTCCAGTCGCGCTGGTCGGCCTCTCCCGCGCCCAGCCTGCGCTGCCGTGGCTCGGGGCTTGGCCGTTCCGTGCTGAGGGTGTAGCTGGTGCCTTGAAGCTGCTCTGAGGGGCGTCAGGGTCTGGAAGACATTGACAGAATCATCGAGGAAAGCTCGGAGACGGCGCCTTGCAGCCCGTGGTGCAGCTGCAGTCACGCAGCCTGTGTTCTCCCCAAGGGCTGAAGCCTGCCGTTCCCCTTGTCTTCAGTCTCTGTGCTTTCTAAGCCTTGCTGGCGTTGTACTCGAAGAAGCTAAAAGAGAGGAGAGGGTAAAAATTCTTCAGAGCTCTTAAAGCTTGGTTTAAAAGTACGCTAAGCATGTATACACCACACAGCATAACATGAAGAACCTTGAATGGATGTTCCAACCTGCTTCTGTCTTCTGGAGAGAATCCGGGATGTGCACACAGTGTAGAATGTTATGTTCTGTTGCATGGGTATTGATTGTAACCGAAAACTTGAGAGGTAGTATAAAATGGTGTAGAGGAGAATTTTGAAAAGAGTCTGTCTGACTTATAGCCATTACACTGTTCTCATTGCTCTTTATAGCTGCTCTTATCCATCCAGTTGGCTAGCCAGTAGGTTCTTATGTGAGCAGCTAATTGACTTTAAGACCTCATAGACATCTTTTTTACCCTAATAAACTGATAGCAGGTGCTTCCCAGAAAAAGTAAGATTGTTTTAACAGTTCATCAATACTTCTGTACGATAAATGTGTTGAATCAGCTTCATGTTAGACTGTTAGCAAGTACAGTTGTAGGTGACACTTGTATGCTGACTGCTGTTAATTCAGACACCTAGCAGAAAGTTCTTACGCTAGCTGAAATTCTTCATGAGAGGTTGATGTGTGCTGTAAGGCAGTGTGCAGCAAAGATGACAGCAGTTTGCTGATGGGTATTGAGAGGTAAGACTATAAATACCCAGCGGTCCTCAAAAACGTGTTGAAGAGGGGAGGAAGATCAGAGAATTAAATATTAAAGTGAGAAATCTACCCTAAGGTGCTTTATAAGTGAAGCCATTAGGAGTGGGTTGGGTGACTGACTGTCTGCTTGTTCCTAGAGTATGGTGTGGCAGCAGTCTGCAGAGTGGTTGAGCGTCTCCAGCGCAAGAAGAAAGAAATCATGGAAGAGCTTTCTCCTCAGTAGCCTGACTTTTCGTTACCCCCAAAGCTGTGGAAGGCTTCTCTAAACTGAAATGTTGGAAGTACTTAGTAGTTAATCCATTCCTACGGAAGACCTTACACAGCATTGCCCTGTATGAAACCTCAAACCTAAGACTACTGATTTCTTTCCAACTCTGCCTCTGGTGCAGGTGTCTTGATACACGCGCCGAAGCTGGCAGTGTGCTGCTGGCAAACAGGACCTTTGGCTTGTATTCAGTCCCTTCATCAGCAGGGATTAGTGTGCATTACGTCCAGGAGGAAATTAACCCCAAAAGCCTTTCCACAGTGAAATGCTGGAGGGCTTCTCTGTTCAAGCCAGTGAATGGTTATTATGACTCTAAATCTAATAATCAGCTGCAGCATAGCTTCTGGTAGAAGTTTTACTCGGATTTCTCTGCTAACTGGCCATCATCCTGGTTTCCTTTGTACACTGCTGCTTTTAGCTGAGGTGGTCCTCCTTCTGATTCGGGGGGAGCGAGGCCTCTGCTGTTCCGGGGTGTTTACGTGCTCAGCTTGTGTTGAGATCGAGAGTACAGGCTAAGTGCTTTTAGCCTTACTGACTGAGCCATTAAATTTGATCAGTGAGCAATGTAAAATAGTTACTGAGCAAACAAGCAAGGGTGTTCCTGCTCAGCGCCCTTGATGATATGATGCTGTCACCCACAGACCCCTGGAATGGAATCCGTTGGTTGCTTTGCAGGCGTATGCAATGGCTGGGTTTTAATTTGTACTTGGATACAACTCTGCTTTCCTCGTCTGTTCCCAGTGTGGAAATCGGTGAGAGCGTACGCGGGGAGGATGTCTACATTGTGCAGAGTGGCTGTGGTGAAATCAATGACAACCTGATGGAGCTCCTTATCATGATAAATGCATGTAAGATTGCCTCAGCCAGCAGAGTCACAGCTGTCATACCCTGCTTCCCTTATGCTCGGCAGGACAAAAAGGACAAGGTAAGGGATGTGGTAAAGGTTTCTACTGTGAAGATGAACGCATATCTCAAAAGTCCTGACTGCTGGATAGGGATTAGAGGAAGTTGAATATATAGAGGAGGAGATAAAACTTATTTTAATTTCTTTAAACCTTAGGGCATTGGACTGCAAATTCATCTTTTCATAAAGACCTAGTTTTTCTTGAAAATACACCAAGCTGTAATCACAAGCTGATGAAAAGATGCAATGTTAATGAGTACTCTTTTTAGTAACTGCTTGTGAATCAATGCCTGGAAGTAGAAGACTGACATCTTGGTGAAGGAGTTGAACTTGTATTAAATACTGTTTTTTCCTGTACTAGAGTCGAGCTCCAATCTCTGCCAAGCTGGTTGCAAACATGCTGTCTGTGGCAGGTGCAGATCATATAATCACCATGGACCTACATGCATCTCAGATTCAGGTAGGAGCTAAAATCAGAGAAGCGCTTACCTGCTCCAGTCTGAGCCTCTTTACTGCCTTGCAGGCTTTCCAGCGATCTGCTTTTTTTAGACAAAGCAGTGATCAGGAATTGGGAACCTGATCCTGGAATGGAGTTGTAGAATCAGTGAGAAGAGGATGGGGAGATGGGTAACAGGTTCATCTGTAAATGAAATTATAGCTGTTCTTGATCAGACTAAGCATAAGGAGTCCTGTGTAAATGAATGTTGGGCTAGTAAATGATCCATGCAACTTTATTGCCACTCAGTGACACTGTGTATTCTTAACTGGTCCTTTGAGGAGTTTGAGATGGAGAATGGCTTTATCAAGAGTGTTCTTAAATATTGAGTAGAGCTTTCTGTTATTTACTGAATTGTCAGGGAGAAGTGAGCAGTGCACTATTTGATGTAGTGGCTGGTAATGCTGCTGCCCTGCGGTTACCTCTGACTCCACAGAGGTACTGGCACAGCTGCTTGTGAGGTTGACCAGGATGGTGATCTGATAGCTTGCTGCTGATGAGATGGGCAATCCTACTTGTGTCCATTCAGTGCCACTCTTCCGCATAAGCTGGCTTTGGTTCTCTCCCAAGCTACTGATAAATTGAAATTTATTCATGGGTTTTGCTGGCTTAGTGAACAGAGCAATCTCACAGAGCAACTGAAATCTTGACCAGAGCTGTGTAAGTGGCAAGAGTGTATACCAGGGAGAGGAGAGACAGCAAGCTGCTAAATTGTCAGTCTTGTCATTTTCTACTGTGAGCAAGTGCTCTGAGATGGAGAAACCAACTCAGTGCAACAGAGGGGTGTGGCAGCGGGGAGGATGTCTATTGTATTGCTGCAAACGCTTTGAATCCAGAAGGGTAAGATATCTACTGCCTGGTGAAGTAGGTGGCCTTGATGTCTGCAGCCATTCACACTGAAGTATAATTTCTTCCAGTACAACTTGCCCAGAAATACTTTGTCTTGATGGAAAAAAAAAAAAATAATCTATGGGGGCACAGCTGAGAAGACTTTCAGAAAGATCATGAAAGAAAAGAACCAAGCCCAAGGCGGCATGCCTCTTCCCCAAGATGCTTAAAGTCGTGATATGTGTTGTGGCATTGACCTTTCACCAGCAGCAGTGGTGGGATTCAGTTGAATAACTGGGTTTGTGTATATAAGCTTTCAGCATCTGGCTGGTTTCAGCCTGGTTCTTGTAGTTGCTGGGTTGCTGAGCACAGAAGGAATGATGGTAGGAAGGATCTGTTACCCCTGTACCTTGACGCGTTCCTCTAGAGTAGCTGCCCCCACTCTCCTGCCTCTATTACTCTCAGTCCAGGATTAACTTCTGGCTTTTGGTGACCTTTGAGGTTTACCTGGAGGAGTCTGCTGGGTCAGTGTAAAGTTGTGGAACCAGCTGCATTAGTTTAAAAACAAATGTTACTCAAGGTTTTTTCATGGATTTCCTGTACATGCAAACAGGGTAGGTAATGAGCTTTAAAGATTGACTTTGTAAACAGGCAGCTAGCTGCTCTGAAAATGAGTGTGTGATGCTGGTTTTCTGCACCCCCTTAGGACAGAACTAATTCCATGTTGTGAAAGTGTCAGATGTAAAATGTTTTTTATGCTGTTATTTCTGTCTCTGAAGACTTCTTACGTTACTGTTCTGTGTATTCCAAAGGCTACTGCCCTTGCATTAAGGGAAGTAGAAAGGAAAGCTGTGGAAAGGTGGTGGCTGCATGCCTCATCATATAGAATGCTTCTTCCAACTGTTTTTGGAATGTGACCTTCAGCTACAACTGTTCCTGTCATCTTCCTTGCAGGGTTTTTTTGATATCCCTGTTGATAACTTGTATGCTGAGCCTGCTGTACTGAAATGGATCAAAGAGAATATTCCAGAGTGGAAGAACTGCACCATTGTTTCACCAGATGCTGGTGGAGCCAAGAGGTAGGCTGTCAGACAGCTAGTTTGAGGTGCTGCTTCTATATCTACTTGGATTCCTGAGAGTGCTTGTGACCTGATTCTTAAGACACATGTTCCCTCTGCCAGCCTGCCTTCTGTAAGACAGTCTGTGGCAGCAAGTGGAGAGTGGTCAGATATTCTTCCTGCGCAATGTTTAGAAGGTTTCTTGGGCTATATGGAGAATTAGATAGCTTCTAGAATCACAGCTGCTTAGGTAGGAATTGCACAATTACTACATCCCTTGGACTAAAACCATTTTTTGTGGAAGGATAATTATGCAGATTGAAGGAGGGAATCATGTAGCTCATACCCCTATGCCAAGACAAGGTTACTGCTGCTGGTTAATGATGGATTTTTATCCAGGCTGTTTTCATTACAGTGTTAAACTTAGTCTATTGAGGCATTTTTTTACTTTATTGCTTGTTGTTTGAATATCTAGCTGGGACTGAAGCCTGCTGCTACTCTTTCTCTTCCCTGAGAGCAAGGAAGATAGATGGTTCCTTTCCAGAAAGCAGTAGCATATGTTACAGCACATTTCTGCTTTGATAGGCTGACAATCTCCCATCTTTCTGCAGATAAATGTGCCAGTTTGTGGGCAGCTCAGAATGTTCTCAGGTGTTTATTAGGAGAAACTAGGCTGTTTCTTGATGCTTCTGTGTCAGGGCTACATGTGAACAGGACTGGCCCACCAAAATGTTGGTGTCTGCTGACCTGATTCACATACTTTAGAGTGTTTTAAACTATCTGTTATGAACAGCCAAGAGATATTACCACTGTAGGTTGCTGTATGTCTTCCTGTGGCTTTGTTTTGGCCCATGTGTTGGACAAGACTTTTTGTATATTTAACTGCTTCTATAGCTTCTTGCAGAATGCAGTATATGAAATGCCAAGTCAACCAGCTATAATCTGACTCATGGAAAAAAACTCTTCAAAAGCCACTTAAACTAAAAGGTGTCAATCTTAGCTGGTGCAGGATTTTATGGAGATGCTGCAGAACTAAATACTTAGTAAACAATTTAGTTTAAGTCTTGTGTAGGACTCCCCAGGTGATGAGTCTGATCTACTGAGACTAGTAGTCTACTCATCTCAAGTGTAGAATTTCTTGGGGGCATGTGTATTCTGTTCCTTCTCACTCTTAATGCTGTTAAACTCTTTACTGTTTGTCAGCATCAGTATATAAAGTTTATGTCCCTTGAGGAATGTTGTTCTTTGGTCACTTCAACCAAAGTAAATGTGAGGTGGTAGACCTGTGTTTCTTGAATGTGTAATCCTGCCACTGTCCTTGTGCTAGCACTTGTATGCGTGTCAACTGAGTGCTTATATGAGTGCGAGTAGACCCCTGTCACAGCACTACTGAAGCCTTTTCAGCGTAGTGTTATAAAGATGACAACTTCCCAAGCATTCTGATCACTTCAGGTTTGCTAAACTTGCTGGATAAGATTTATTTTGAGCTTTAGATCCACTTTCATTTACAGTGATCAGGATGAAGGACTGTTTTATCTTAGTCTAGTTGCTGTCATCGGGAGAGGATAGGTCAGAGACTGCAGTTTAACTGCTTGAAGGGAAACTAAGGTGGCAGTGTCTTCTATTAAATTGCTTGGGAGCAGTAACACATGTGGTGACAGCTTCTCTTACTGCAGTGGCACTTTATGCTTAACAGTTTTATGAGATTTGATTGAAGCTGTTGTGTGGAGTTAAGTGTTGTTTGAAATGTTCTCTCTTCAGAGTGACCTCCATTGCAGATCGATTGAATGTAGACTTCGCCCTCATTCACAAGGAGCGCAAGAAGGCCAATGAAGTGGATCGCATGGTGCTGGTGGGTGATGTGAAAGACAGAGTGGCCATCCTGGTAGATGATATGGCAGACACATGCGGTACCATCTGTCATGCTGCGGACAAGTGAGTAGGGCTGACTGATTCTTTCCTGCATCAGAACCTATTGTTAATGAATGTGATGTGATGAGTTAAATTATTTGCTTGTCAAGTTTCAGAAAGTAACATACAGTTTCTTGGTTATCTGTCTTATGTCATACAAAATAAGTAAAGTAAAAAAGTAAAAAGCCTAGCTAAAGTTCTCACAGTGGAAACAGCTGGAAGACCAGAGTGTTTTTAGTTGAAAAAATGCTTGTATGGAAAATGTCTTCCACTAGACCATCACTGACTAGGTAGAACTAAGTGCTGTCTGGTCCGTCAGCTTAAGGTCATACATCTAAATTTCTGTTAGGAGTAAGCTTTTCAAGCTTTGATATCTTTCATGCCTTCTACACTAGAAATGCCAGCATATGCAGCACTTAGTATTAAACATCTGCTACCTCGTGTTGGCAAAAATCACAGAAGGTGATTCTTATGATTTAGCCCAAATGTCCCAGGGCTAAGAACAATTTTTTTTCAGTGTATACTTTGCCCGTGGTGGATTTTGTGGTAGTTGTTAAACTCTTTTCTTCCCCTAAATCAATAGTGGGCTGGAGGAGGAAATCACAGGTAGCCTGTCCCCTAAGCATATGGTAGTGTCTCCTTTCATGCTTACCATATGCCCTGCACTGATGTCAGTTTAATACTTGCAAATAATTTCTCATCCTTCTCCTTCCCCCCCCCACCTTGTAGGCTTGTGTCAGCTGGAGCTACCAAAGTTTATGCCATCTTAACTCACGGGATCTTTTCTGGGCCAGCAATTTCTCGGATCAACAATGCCTGTTTTGAGGCAGTTGTAGTCACAAACACAATACCCCAGGAGGACAAAATGAAGCAGTGCCCTAAAATACAGGTGAGTGTCTGCTTTCCCTTCTGTCACTCCTGGGGGGCAGAAGTGCTTGTCTGTCCTCCTGTTGGTGGGAAAACCCTGTAAAACTGTTGTGCTGACAGCAGTGTCATTGACACTGGAATCAGTGGCAGTGTTGACTAGTTCTCTTGTTGCTGTGGGATAACAGACCTGTTGCACTGATAAAATGCAGCTTCTGATCCAGCTCATTGTAAGCAGTTTAAGTACATTTTTTTTCAGGGCTTGTTTTACCTAGATCAGATCACTGATCTAATGAGGCCATGATGTAAGCAAGCAGTTTTATCTGTACGCTCTGAAAGAGTGATATGCTGATGACCTGTGATACTGAAGCAGAAGTAGGTGGGAACTTCAAAAGTTGGTAATGCCAGCTTCAGTTGTGTATCTATCACCTGATGCCCAGCCCTTGAAGCAGAGTGTCCCTTCCTTTTCTGAAGCAAAGTAGGCCTGGTCTGGGGAGGGTGAATGCTTCATACCTGGTCACAACAACAGTGCAGGTGAGTTGAGCAGTGAGAGGGAGCGCAGTCTTGTCCCACAGACATGTCTTGCTGCTTTGACTGAGAGCAGTTGACACAGCTGCTCCACAGTACAATGTTCAGATACTTGCCAAAGATACACAAAAACACTTTGCCGTCCGTATGAAAGCTAAAAGCTAGTCTCTTGGTGTTCACTCTGTGTCTTGGGTTTTTCATTTAGGAAAAGTACTATGGCATTTTGTTCCCAAGCTGAGACTGACTTTTCCTGGAAGAAAAAAAAATTGGCTGTACAACTTGAGCTAGGCAGAATTTGAGGATTTCCTGTGTTAATAGACAGCTGGAAGTTGCAGTTTTACCTGAGCATTCAGGCATAATAGGTCCATCAGAAGCTTCAGGTACTGCAATAGCATACACATAATCAAGAATGTCCTAAATACTAGCTTCACAGCACAGATATATAGGACACAGCCATTTGGAGAAGTTCTGGAAAGTGAATGACACTGCTAAGACTCAGATAGTCGTAAGCGTAGGAGGTTCCCCAGTACTGGGGTTCTGGTGGTAAGGAAGCTTAGCTGGTGGAAGGAGAGGAAGACTACTTTGAGGGTGACAGAGCGCTGGAACAGGCTGTCCAGAGAGGCTATGGAATCTCCTTCTCTAGAGATATTCAAAACCCACCTGGACGTGGTCCTGTGCAGCCTGCTGTAGGTGAACCTGCTTTAGCAGGGGGGTTGGATGAGATTGTCTCCAGAGGTCCCTTCCAACCCCTGTGATTCTGTGACTCTGTGAAGCTGCAGTGAGTTTTAAGCTGCTTTTGGAAGTAAGTTATAAGCTGATTGCAAACTTCTGTTGCATTGCATTTTTTCAAGACTAACTTCTGGATAGTATTCTTGCAACTGAGCACATCTAAAAGATGTCTGATGCTTCAACTTCTTTCCAAGTTACCAACTATAGTTAATATAGGTGAAATGCTAAACTGGAAATCAGTATGTAAATCGCTGTAGCCAAAGGTTGCAGTGGAGTACTTTTCAGTCTCTCACTTAACACTTCACACGTTTACACCAATGTCTGATGTTCAGTGTTGAGAAATACGGAACTAAAGCATTTGTTATGAATCTCGTGCTCTGTCTGCTCTGCAGCTCTTTTTTCTTTCCTTCAAACTATCCAGGAGAGAGAAATGTTAAATATGGATTTTGCTTATTTTCCTTAATGCACCATGAACACAGTGGTTGTTACTGAGACTGATATATATCAAAATGCCTTAGCTGCTGGGGTTCAGAGTGTTTCTGAGATTTCCCTTCCCTCCTGCCCAGTGGATTACCCAGCAGGTGGAGCCAGCACAGCGACTGGAGCTGGGCTGCAGCATGATACTGTCTGCCTTAGGCTGCTGGCAGTGATGGGAAAGCCTGACGACTCAAGGGAAGGGGTGTGACCTTTTTTTAGACTCCACAAACTTCTCTACAACCTACACAGGGTGAATAAGGTAGTCCTATGGTAAACAGACTGCGCTTAGGGAGTCTCAGCAAAGGAAGGTGGCACAGACTGTCATCCTGACTAAGATTAAATAATTCTTGTGGTGCTCTATGTAGAGTATCTTCAGAATAATATGTAACTAAATTGCAGTCCTGTGTAGAAGTCATTTCTCTGCATCTGGCATGTTAGAAATTTGGGTGATGAGTTTTCGTTTTAAGTTCTTCCTAATTTACCAGCCATTCTTCCAGGCTCAATGTCGTCTTAGTGATGCTGATGCATCTTTTCTTACCCTCCAGGTGATTGACATCTCAATGATCCTTGCGGAGGCCATCAGGAGGACTCATAATGGGGAATCTGTCTCCTACCTATTCAGCCATGTCCCGTTATAACAACAACAGATGCCAGCTGCTGCTTGTATGGCTTTTTTTAAAACCAAAAGTTGTTCAGCTTGTTGTAAAGTTCAGTAGAAGACTTCTGCTTGTTCCAGTGCAGTTCTCCACAGCTCCTCCTGCTTAAGTCAGGCTTACTGGCTCTGATCCCAACACTGGGAGGCTGGGGGGGGAAGCTCATCTCTGTAACACTCCAGCTCCACCAGCAACTCTGTGCATTGGGACTCATCAGTAGTATTGACTCAGTTCTGCAGATCTGTGGAGACTGGGACTGACACATGGCTAATTGCCGCAATTATTGGGGGTGGGGAGGGAGAGGGTTTTTCTGTGGGCAGGATTAGATGATCTGGCATGTGCACCCTAAATTGGGAAGTAGAGCTCCCTTGGACATGTTGATCTGGATCTACAGCAAGAGCCCGAAAGACTGCTGGCTGTCTTACCACTCTATACCTGACAGAAGCCCTTGGAGAGTGATAGGGAAGGCTTGTATCTTGGCCAAGCTTGACCCTAGGTGAAGCCCTGGGGGACACCTGGGAGGCGGTTCTGCTACAGCTTCCTCCCATGAAAGGAGATCAATGTAGCTTGCAAACTTGAATTCATCATAATTATTGATGAAATTAAATGCCCTTTAGCATGCTACACAGCAAAGTGAAGGTGAGAGCGTAGTCTGTGCAGTACTGCCTTGCTGTGTTAACTTAGTGGTGAAGGTGCATCCTGCACAAGCATTCCTCTCCCTCTGATGTAGAGGACTCATTGTGTGTGCTTTAGTTTCTAGTGTAGACTAAAATCAGTTCCTCAGTTTCACATTTTACTGTTAGCCTTGCTAGTGACTAGGGGACTGCTGGCATGTACTATAGCTGCACCTTGACTTGCTGTGCAAATCCTTGATCCTTTTTTTACCAGTACAGTAGTAAACTGAGCCTCTTTATCCTGTAGTAGCTTGGTTGTTGCATCTAGCAAGTGCCTGCTCAGATGCTGGGATGACCTGATATGCAACAGCTTTGTGTCCAGCTGTCTTAGCCTCTCATTGCCTGCAATCCTGTTGTCCTCTAAGTTACTGACACATTCTGGTTGCTTGTCCTGGTCACTGTCTGCCTTGCCTTGAAAGTGTTGCTCCTGGCAAAAGATCTTAAACCAAGGAGCATAGGAGGTTGCAGGTCTACAAAACCTGAAGATGCCCTTGGAAGTGAGTCTGATGCTGCTAATGAGTCCCTATGGCAAAGGGTTGAAGAGGTTGGTGATACATAGTACTGGGAAAACTGTAGATCTAACATCAACTTGACAGGCAGCAAAGTGCCTGAAAGAAAAATACCAAAAGTAGAGCTGGCTGAGGCTCCCAGATGTAGTTAGTATCATCTGAAACTTGAATACTTCGTAACTGTACCAGACAATCGTAAGGTAAACTGTTAAGTCTCTCCTGGATGCTTATGATGCTATAGACCAAGCTGTTTTATGCTCTGGTTTTTATAAGCACTCCTCTTTTATTTGTTTTTGAGCTGGAGGAAGGGAAAAAGGGACAAGAAGGAACTTGAAATTACTTGCTAGAGTAACTAGCATGGCTTTGAGAGTCTAGGGGCTGGGGTATAGGTGGAACTAGCTGAAAGACTTGGTTAAGATCTAGGGAAGTACTTCTTTGGTTGTGCCTTTGCTGAAGACTTCTCTCCCTTCCTAGAACTGTCCTGTGGCAACTTTAACTCTTCTATTACAGTGTAGGGTTTTTCTTTTTGTATAAGGATTGGTGTTTGTCTGGAAAGTGTGTGTCTCTTGCTTCTTTGCTTTGCATCCTGCACTGAGCTCTACCAAGAGTCTGATTCCTGCCTCCTGTATTGGACCCCTGCTGCTGCACTGCCAGTGCCCTGAGAGCCAAGAGCCAGGACATCGGAGCAGCGGTGTGAGGATTTTCAGCAGCATTTGTGTTCAAACTTAAGACCTGATGAAGGAATTAAAATTTTATTTAAAAACCACAGGCTCTGCCTATAAATGCTTCTAAATCCTTGAGAAGGTGCTGTGCGTTTTCTGAGTTGTCACTTGCAAGGTAGATCATGGAGTAAGGTTATTTGGAGAGGACCTTGGAAGGTCATCTGGCTTAACCCTCTTGCAGCAGGGCTGACTGATGTTCAGCTTGGCTGTGCTCATGCTACATGGAAGCAGCAGCTTGGGACCAAGCTACGTCTCTTAGTGGGTAGTGGCTTTTGTCTGTATCTGGTTTCCTAGCCTTAGTTGTTAGAGGTGGTAGTGCAGTTTCTCTTGTACTGTTCACTTATGTATCTGAGCAGATCTGTTCACACAGTGTTCAGGTAGGGGAAAACCTGAATAGCAAGTATGAATGAAGAATTGCTAAGTATCTTGCACAAAGCTAATGATTGGAGGGAACAGGATTATGTCCTGAGAAGCACTTGTTCTAACTAAACCCTGATCCTTTCTCATTGTGTGTTGTAGACTGGAAGAGTATAAATTAAGTCAGAAGGGTGAGATGGCAGGTATAGAGAAAAATCTTTGGCTTTATAATAGACTTCCAGGCCTAGATTGAACATTGCTTCAGGAAACACAACCATGGCCTCAGGTGGAGTTTTGCTGAGGATCACTACTGTCTTTGTCTGTTAAAACATATTTCAGTACTGGTCAATGAATAAGAGAAACTTTTCTCCGTCAAAGGGGGGTGATGTGGAGCTGGCCAGGGTGATGTAACGGACTTCACCTTCCTGAGAGAAGTGGAACATGAGCTTTACAGCCAAAAATTTGTACAAAGGTGACTGCCATTGGTGTGTATATATTGTTTTCTTGGTTACTTTAATAAAACCTGAGGGCTGGAATTGGTGAAGGCAGAGGTTTAAAATGCTGTATGACAGCACTGTAGCCCTTAAAAGGATAGGTGGTGCACAAGGTATGAGAACTGTCCCAAGGAGGTAAAGCTCTTCTGCTCTGTAAACCTCCTTCAGATCAGAGGAGCTGGGCACTTTACCAAAGTTCCTTCCCTGAATTAAAAAAAAAAAAAAAACCACCTTCCTAATTACTGAAACCTATTTGTAGGCAGGTTGTGACTGACTGACTAGAAGTGACTGCTGTGCTACTAGAGTATGGCTGCCTTTGACACATGCATGTAGAATTCTTCCTGTCCAGGACAGTCATGGACCAGGCAGCTGTGGGAAGGGTGTCCCTTCACTGTAGCGTGGGCTGTGAGGAAGCCCGCCCCTGAGGTATGAATGGCGGAAAGCCCAGTTCATCTGGTGTCTTCCAAGTCTGGGAGTGATGCGGGGATGCTCATCCCTTAACCCAGGGAAGTTCAGCTCCAGCTGTACTGTGACGTGCTTGTGCTATCTATAGCGGAGGTGATACTCCAGCATGTGCCAGAGAGCTGCTGGAGTGAGTAAGGAGCATGCAGGGTGCTCTGGAGGGGAATTGCAGGGCGTCTTCTCAGGCTTGCTGTGCAGCTGCTGAAGAAATCCCATAGAAAGCAAGTCATTACTTCCTCAGGAGAAAATCCGAAGCAAGTAAATAGCTGTGCATTTGTAGTTGGAGAGCTGGAAGAGCAGGACAGCGCTGGAGCGTGGCTGCAGGAGTGCAGATGCTGATACAGGTGCCAGAGGCTGTCTTGTGTCTTCTGCCTGCTGTACAAGCAGCAGGGAACACATCAATCAAAAGTCCTGCATCTTAGCCCAGCTCACCTGCCTGGGTAGCTGAAGCTAGCGTGCAGGGTGGGGATGCCTTAAGCCACTGTGAGAGCTGGGCTTACCATTTGTGCCTTGCAGGCAGCAGAACTTGCCTACTGTTAGGAGCAAGTCGAGACACATCTCAAACTGCTCTCGCCAGCAGCTCCCTCCTGCTGCTGCTCCCTGTGCCTGCCTAGCGTACAGACAATTTCTCATCTCCTAGAGTTGGTGTTGCTGTGATCTAGAGAAAGCAGCAGCTTGCCTTGCTGCCGTTGGGCGATGAGCAAGTAGTTAGGGGTTAACAGAAAGCCCTTCTCTAAACTGCAAGGAGCAGCAAAATCCACAGGAGGAATGAGCCCTGGTGTAAGACACGAGGCCAAGTGTGCTGGCTGCCTTCCTGGGGCTCTCTGCCCCCGCCCCGGTGGAAGGAAGGAAGGGGTCATGGCAGGACACCAGGGTTACAAATGAGCTGGAAAAAGCAAACTGTGGCCCTGCGGAGTAGGGGGACGGGGTCACAGCGGGGCAGCGGTGGCTGAAGGGGCTCAGGTTGGGCTGGCTGCGGTGGTGCCCAGCCTGTCCCTGCAGGCAGGAGGCTGAAAAAAACCTCTCTGTGCTCAGACAGAGAAAGCCTCCTGCCTCCTCCTTCCTGCCGAACAGAATAAAGCGCTCCTGGAAATGGCCATTAGCGAGGCTCTATCTGAGCCCTGGCAGCCGTGTTCTGTGGGAGATTTAGAATTCAGCTAAAATGGCTGGCAGTTGTTCTTCTCTATTTCAGGTCAGGGCTGTTTTCACTTTGCCTCCATCTGTTGATGTATCGGTTCTTTTGTTATAAATTATTGAAAGCAGAAATACCAAAACGCATGAGAAAGAGGTGGATTGTGCGGTTACAGGAAGCTTTGCAAATCTGTCAGGGGAAAATGCTCTTGCTGGGATGTAAACTCCTTTCTTGTTCTTTGTGCAAAATGGGTTTTTAAAGCTCCCCAGCAGCAGCCCCACACCTTGCTGGCTGCAAATGCGGAGGGTTGGCTTGAAAACAGCTCTGGCTGTGGTTTGTAGGAGCGTGGCATGCTGGCTTGGGGAAGGGGAGCTCCCCTTCCCCTGCCTGTGCGGCCACCGCAGCGGCTTTGTGTCCAGACAAAGACCCCGGGGTCTGCAAAGCGCTGCGGCATGGAGGAGACGCGGCACAGGGCTGATGCTGCCAGGGTGCTGTGCCTGGGGAGGACGGGGACCAGGTCCCTTCGCACGCGCTGGCTGCCGGCGGCAAAAGCCGCAGCAGACCGCGAGCATCCGCGAAGGAGAAGCGTGGGGAGAGCAGGCAGGGAAAGAGGAGGAAGGTGGGCGCAGCTGGAGGGTAAGCACACGGGAAAACACTTGTCCGAGTGTTTGCATAGAGGCAGAAAGGATTTCCTGCTTGTGTTTTGAAACTGAGTGGGGTTTTTTGTTTCCTTTCGGCTGTGCAGGAAAAATGATCCCTTCCTCGGCTGGGGGTGGGCTTTGTGATGGGCGCTGCCGGGTGGGTTCGAAGGGCGCTGCCTGGGCGCGCTGCCCCTGGCTGTGTGGCCCTGCCGGGGGTGCAGCACCGCGTCAGCTGCTCGGGGAGCAGCTGGGCCTGGGGCTTCCCATGCAGTCACCCCCGCAGGGGCCGGCAGACGGATGTTCGCCATGCGGGCTTCCCTCAGAGCGGCCACATCGTAGCTCCTGGCCTTTCCTCTTTCCGCACGCCCTTGGCATTTCTCTGCCTCGTAGCCCGCTTGCTGCCCTGGGCAGGGAGCTCCCCGTGTCCCCAGGGCGCGCTGCGAAGGGCCGCCTCCGGCCCAGAGATGCTGCCGCTGGAGAGCACCGAGCCCCCCCCCAGCTGGAGAGCACGAAGCGAGCGTTGCCTCGGGCTTGCGGGGGATTCTCTCTGCAAAGCCTCCGCTCAGCCTGGAGAGAAGGCCGGGCGCTGGGGGGCTGCGACCCCCGCTGCCCTGCAGGGGGCTCCCGCGAGGCCGGGGGCTGCGGAAGGGCCTGGGTGGGGATGCCGCGCGGGGCGGGGCGCCTGCTCCTGGCCCGAGGCTGCGCGTGCTTCAGCACGTTCTGCTTCAGCCGGGGGAGGGGGGAG
>Ga0065711_1042254_pt1 | contig 15526 bp, 12 predicted proteins | sample Hoacrofraction12_FD_59098 | JGI IMG/M metagenome (GOLD analysis project Ga0065711, IMG submission 59098) | Hoatzin crop microbial communities from Cojedes, Venezuela - Epithelial fraction 12 v2 (version 2) | ecosystem: Host-associated > Birds > Digestive system > Esophagus > Crop | place... | reverse complement strand
CCCGCCTGGACAAGGTCCTGTGCAGCCTGCTGTAGGTGACTCTGCTTCGGCAGGGGGGTTGGACTAGATGACCCACAGAGGTCCCTTCCAACCCCGAACATTCTGTGATTCTGTGGGTGCATCACAGGCTCAGGGACCCCTGGCCGGCTCCTGTGTCTGTATTTGTTTTATCTTAAATGCTAAATGGAAAAGCCAGGGAGAGCGGATTGGGAACGGGACTCTCAGCATTTAGCAGCTTCGCAGATGTTGGCTCAGGATGTACCATGTTGTACAAATCCTTCTGTCATTTGGCATTGGGAACACCAAACCTACCGCCAGCCCAGCCTGAGGACAGAGCACCTCATGTTCATCTCCTGCACATATCATTCCCATACAAAAAGGGTTGCAGGAGCTTGCTCACCTTCCCTAAATCCAGAGCATGCAGAAGAAAGGGACGAGACTTGGTTTAAGTCCAACGGCAAAAGCGCTTGTGAAATGCAGTGGCAGGAGAACAAGCAGCTGCTTGTTGGACTCAGCGCCGCAGGGCAGAGGCTCAGTGGCCCCTCTGCTCACGGGGGCCTGGGACTCTGCCTGTCCCACTCACTGGGCAACAAGTCTATTAAAAAAAAAAATTATTTCTCCCCCCAGAACAGGACTGACACAACAGTTACGTCTTCTGAGATATTCAGGAGGTGTCTTAAGAAAAAACTAAGAATATCTTATCTAGGAAGCAACAGAATAGCGGAAATGCTGAAGAAGAGTTATGGGCTATGTCCTGTCCCTGCTCCAATTCCTCAAAACAGCTGAGCAATTTCCCCAAAGCACTGTTTGGCTAGCACAGACCTCAGCGTGGAAAACTTCAGCCTGAAAGGGCAAAAGAGGTGAAAGATCAAATTTAATAAATGGGATGGAGCGTTTATGCAGTCTCAATGTCACCATTAATCCTATTAATGTCATTAATCCCTGGGAGAGAGAAGGGGAAGGCACTAACTAGTGAAGATGAGAAAAGGCAAAGAAGATTTAAAGGAAAAAAAAAAAAGAAAGTACATGCGCGTGTGTTTAAAGCCCTGACTGCTATAGCTGCTGCTGTGGCATGAGATGGCATCACAGTCACACAGCTTTGTGGCTTTCCCATGGCTGTCACTGCCACGGAGGGAGATGCTTACACGGCCAGAGAATCTCACCCACCAGTTTCTCAGTGAAGCCCATTAACACATCTGAGATCACATATGCCAGAAAAAACAGCAAGTCTTCACCTCTAAAAACATCTAGCAATGGGGAATTTGAAACTCCTGAAGTATTTCTTATTTTATCAAAAAAGCATTTCCCTCACTGCTGAAAATATACACCTTACTGCGGTACCGGGATCGCGCTAGTGGTTTAAACGACGACAGGAAAGACCCCCAGAAGCATACACAGCTGTACTGTAAGCACATATTTAGACAGGACATACAAGATATGGGACTCTGAAGCTCCAGTGTTCTCCCAGTGTCTGCCAACCGAACACGCGCAGGAGGATCTGACGCTGTCACATTACGCATGAGGGGCCGAAACGGCTTCTGGTCAGCCCTTTGGGGACGGATAATCAGCAGCTTGTTCCATGCTCCCGATTAAGAGGAGATAATCCATTTCTGTAGGGCTTTGGTGTCAGATCAGAGCAATTCTGGCAACGGTTCCAATGGCACACAGCGCTCCAGCAACAGCTGATGCAAACGCTCCAAAAGCCACAGGGCATCACGGGCTCCATCCAAAGGACGTGCCGCCACTTCGACTGTCCTTTCGCAGCGGCAACTGCTGCAAAGGTCAAGCACATAACGGAGGCAGCACGGCTTTGCCTCTCCTTTCGGACCTGAATGTCAAGGCTGAGAGATTAGCAGCCAGAGAACCCACTATAAAGTTTTCCAAAGAGCTGGAGGACACGGTTTGCTGCTTGAGCTGCATCCTGGAGCGGCCTTGCACAGCACGGGGATGTGTTACCCTGCGAGAGGAGCTTCGTCCCACTTGCTGGGACGCCAGTTAGGTGAAGTGAATTCAGTCTCTGCAATAACTCACCTTGCCTGCTCAGTCCCACTACACAGCTGTAGCAGAGGATTTCTTGTTAAACAGAGGAAGGTGCTCAGCTCCTTTTGCATCAGCTTGATTTTCATTTGAATGGATTTAGCTGCTAGTAATGAGGCAGCCCTAAAGAGCTGGGAATGCTAAAATCAAAGCATGGGTCCACACAAAGGAAGAGCTCTAGAAGGGATCACTTGCTTTTCGAATCTCAACCCTAGAGGTCACGACAAATATACGGGCCTTGACTGACTCTTCTTGCTGTAGTTTGGACACATCACATCAAAAAGTGTGGGAAGAATTACGCTGGATCAGGAGAACTCAAATGTGCAAGGCAGAACTGACCACAGTTGACCTGATGACCAAGCACCAGGACCAATGGAAGGAAACTCCACATCACGAGCAGCCCATCACCCAATAGCAGGCTCTCAAAGAAACAAAACTACCACAGCAGTCTAGAGGATGGCACTCCAAAATTTTTGCAGAAGAGTCCGAGAACCTCAGAAGTGAGACTCCTCAACCTGCCCCAGCCACCAGCAAGAGTGCTGCTGAGGAGGGGTGCCTTCAGCCTCCGGGTGACTGGGCTGGAGGGAGGGGCGGTCATGATTAAAAGTCTTCCAAGAGGTAAATGATGGAGCATGGTAATCAGTTAATCTCTGCTTCCACCCCAGGTAAGATTTAAAAAAAAAAGCCCTAATCAGCTTTGTCTGCAGCAAGTGAAGACTGAGATCTGATATTAGCAAATGCTCAAAGATGGGGCCATTAGGCTTTGGGACAAGCTGAGGAGGTTGCTAATTCTCCTTCATTAGTTTCATGCAGGACAAAGAAACACCCTTCAGGAACAGGCTGGGCACAGTAAACCCAGCTTCCAGCAACAGGATCACACCATCTCCTTCCAGATTTGCCTGTCAAGGACTCCTAGGGCTAAGACCAGGGTGAAACTGGCACCTGGGCACGCTGCGAGGGACTGACAGAAGAACCACGCAGCACAAACAAAACAGCTCGTACAGGGCTCCCTATCAAAGCTCACTCATCTTGAAGCTCTGTGCTTTGAGAGGTATCCAGCTTAATATCCCCCCTGCCGTCACGCAGCCCTGCAGCCATCTCTCACCCTACAAACGGGCAGACACACCCAGCGATACGTCTGCACCACGTCAGCGATGCTAATACAGCAAACCGTGCGTGCTCTTTGTTTTCAGTGCACCATTTCAAAAAGCCTCGTCGTCCATTTAAGGTGAAGCAGATGCTGCTCCTCTGGTCTCTTTGAAAGGGCTTATCTATGGGCTGGATTTCATTAAGTGTCTTGTTCTGCATTTAATAAGCTTGCAAGTCTAGACACTTTGGTTCTACCTCCATCACCCCTTTAGTGTACCAGCAGGTAGAGACAACAGAGGTTAAGAGGGAAATATTTAGCTAGCAGATTGAGATGCTATCAAGATGACTGCATAATTCCACTTTGACTCACTGCAGTTTCATACCCAGGGACTTCTTCTACTCACCCAAGTGCCAGTCCCTTTTGAAAGCAAGGGGCTGCTACCTGCTGCAGGTCCCCGAGAGGTTCAAGGCACAGACTTTGGGGTATCAGCAGAAAATCTATGTTGAACCAATGACCGAACAAGGGAGAATAAGTTCCAGAGGAGCTGTGCGGTAGAATCACCGTCTACTACCAGACAGCGATGACAACGTACGAGCTGAACAAAAGTCTCAGCAACGCAGCCCACCTGACTCTTCAGACATTTCCATGCGCGACTGGGCGTCACCTCGCTTCCCCACCAACAAGGACACCCCAGGCAGGAGCCTGATGCTCTGCTCCTCCCTCCTGGGGATGCCCAGCCACAGCGACCAGGAGCACCCAGGCACCCGCAGAGCCCCACGGGAACTGCCACGACCAAGAGCTCAGCAGCAAAGCCAAGAGATGCTGCTTGGACCTCGGGTGACTGCTGTGCCCGATGCCTGGGCACCGACCTCAATTGCGTGCAAGAAGGACGTACCAAGGCGTTCTCGAAAGAAAGGCACCCGGCTGCAAGGTGGGCAACGCTGGATGGGGGTGTGACAGCTGCCTCTGGAGCAAGCATCTTCCCGCAGCTCCCACGAGCCAGGTATGCCCTGCGGAGACCCAGCCCAACGGGACACAGCTGCGGGTCCGAGGGCAATGCCAAGACCAGTCCTTTGCTTATCAGTCGGCAGTTAGCGTCGCTCGAGTGATGGGAACTCAGCCGAGACTTTGTTCATTTTGCTTCTGACCCTGCATCACACTTGAACCCTCGGCCTCCGCACAAAACCAGCTCTGTATTTATCTGCTGCTCTGCTTAGCCCCAAAGGCTAAGTGAGATGGATACAAATCCTGTTGGTTCACAACACGCCGGAAATATCAGCATTTTTGTGGATCAGAGCTGCAAGATGTGCACGTTACAATTACACACGCTGCAGGGATGTAGCAACAAAAGTAACTGCAATCTTACATGAAGAGCAAAATGTTGTTTGTTCCCCCCCCTCAACCAAAATATTAATCAGAAGGAAAGATCTCTCTCTTTGGGAAACAAGCAGCCATAATCGGCAAATATTTCTTTCACAGGACTGCAAAACAAGGCATACTCTGCCCTCCGAGCCATGAGTCATGAACTTCCCCGCAAAGGGGAGGCAGACCAGAACAACTGCATAGAGAACAACAGGATGGGGATTTTTTACGTTTTATCCCAAGGAAAGCAAGTTCAAGGTCTCCGCACTTACCATCAAACTTCTTGTATCGGGAACTAAACATGGTTTGTAGGTGATTGCTAAGCTCTACGACAGCGTTTCTGAAGTCGTGTTTACTCTGCTGACTGTACTTCTCCTCCATTTCTTGAGAGCAGCATGTGTAGCCTTGCGAGCAGACTTTCAAGTGATCACCTGAAAAGCAGAGAAGAAAATATCCCTAGTTAGAAGGATTCTCCATGTAAAGGCAAAGAGGTCGGCTTGCGAGGTGGGGAGTGCGAGGACCCGCTGCACCATCTCCTCCCCAGGAGACATTCCCCCTCCCACCACTGTAAGCGCTGGACCAGGCATATCAAGCCCTGCTTCAGTAGAGGAACTTTATGTAAATACTACACCTTGTCCTTCTGCAAGAACATTAAAAAGTGTCCTCTTATTTATTTGGTTAATAAACTGAAAAAACTTGCATAGTACAATTTGAAAAACCAGCAAATTGACCTGTATACACCATGATATCTTCCATAAAATTTTTGCGGAATATTTTAATTATTTCCAATTCATTCAGTTAATACACAACATCATTCAGTTAATACACAACACAATATCAATGGCAATGCTCCTTTTTCTACAGACAAATCCTCTTTTCTTCACCCTCCACCTCCCATTATCACAGGAGAAGTAATCTGTCTCAGAAGCACAGTTATCACTGATATTAAGATACACTTGTTTTATGCGATGGCTCATGAAAAAGCTTTATATTTCCCAGCTCCTAATTTTACAGTTTCCTGTCATTATCCTGGGCGAAATTGGGTGTTTGTTTTCTGAGAACTCAGATTTTTCTTCCTTCATCCTGAAAGACAGTTCTCTCTAAGAGGCATCTGGCTCAAGCTGGCTTGGTCAGAGGAATCAAAGTGCTTCGGTATCTACCACAGCTCTGTTTCAAAACTTCACAATCTGGGTGCAGGATCTGGCCCCATACAATTTCCTTTAAGAGTGCAGGATGAGGCAGTCCTCTTCCAGCACCACCAGTAAACCGCTGCTGTCAAGTTTTGTGGGCCAAGATAAACTCTTTGGGTAGCAAACCTCAGCTCCAGCTTCTCTGACAGGTCCCACAACGCAGCACCATCACAGGCCAGTGGGCTGATGCTAAAGTGGTCCAAACTTGGGCAAGTTGTGCAAATCCTTGTCAACGCTGAAGATATAATCAAAACAAGCAGTTAGGATGAGAAACATCCTTCCGAGTCAGATGGTATTTTAAAAGACGCAGCCTACACATAAGCTGCTGCCTCCTCTCCCATTTCACACCCCGCTGTCAAACCGCATCCTTCAGCCCGAGGAAGCAGATGCAGAAGTGAAGGCTCTTCCCTACAGGCTCACACCGTGGAAGCCATCAACAACCTCCAACCACCACTGAGGTTTAGAGACTCACAGCAAGACCTGCAAAGGACTGGTCTGCACAGAAAACCACCTCTTCACGGCTGCGAACCACACACTTACTGAAGAGCCATCCGACCTCCTAGAGCATCAAAAATGGGTTTACAGAAGCAAAAGCCAAAGCCTGCCTGTGACTAACACCAGCAGTTGCTTCTCTGCCTGCCTTGTGCAAGACCTCGTAACAACGTCATTTGCCCAACTATTGAACCTTTGCATCACTCTGCATGACTTTCTAGCCCAGAAATGTTAGTACCTCTCCTTTCAGACACATAAGGATCATTTTAAAATAAGATGTAAATATTTCTACACTTATATATATATATATACACACATATATATAAAAAAATAGTCCCTAAGAACCTCCTCTCCTAAACCTATTTTCCTTTTGCACTACAGGGTTTGTTTGTTTTCCCTGCCATTACAGAGAGACCTTGACCAACAGATAATTCTGACACAGCTAATTTATTGCACAAGACTGAATGCTGCTCTCGAATTACAGAAAGCTCAAAGTCTGTTACGGGAAGCAGCACTGCCTAGGCACAGCCTTCAGAAAACACAGAAAAGTCTCGCTCTCTCCTTACAGAGATCTTCTTTCGTGGACTCTATTTCTTTCTGTCTCAGAGGAGCACCTCCAGCAGCAAGTACACAGCGTTCAGGGGCGCAGCACAGAGGGATGCAGCTCCATTTAGCTTCATAAGTCATTTAAACGAGAGGAAGTGGTGCACGCAGGATTTCGGGATCCTGCCCACCAAATCCAACCCAGAGCACTCCTGGGGACTCCTCCATGAGCCTTCCTTACCAATAAGCATTAAAAAAAAAGAAAGCGCCCAAGCACCATGGCTTTATTTCAGTTTGAATCTTTGCTCTGGTTCCAATACAGCACTAAGGCTCTTTGACATAATGGGAAACAAATAAACAGCAGCAAAGCAATAACTACACCTAGAGCAAAAGGCGAGTTTCACGGTGTCAAAATAATTTAATTTCAAAAGTCTTGAAACAGTTTTTTTTTCCGAAATTTCTTATGGGGGGTATGTTGGAAATATTGTACCCGAAACGCACGTCATGATTTCAGTACCATTTCCAGGACACACGCCTGCCTTTGGGGGTTACAGCTTACATACTTGCCATTCTTTTGTGTTGGAGGGGTAAACCTCTACTCTACTTGGCAAATTCAAACCTACTGATAGTGGGATTTCCTTCCCTACTTACACTTCACAGACACTTCTGAAGTTGTCCACAGATGCCCTCGGATCCCTAAACAGTGGTTTTTACAATGACTCCTACTTATTTATGATAAAAAAAGCCCAATGAATTTCACAAATACAATTCACAGTTTCACACCTATTTATACTAAACTAAAGTCACCATCCCATCTAGCATTACAAAGCAAAATCACTTTTCTTTGATCCCCCTCATCCCAGATTTGCACGGTACCTCCCTGGGACACATGTGCAAAGCCGAGCAAGAAGAACACTACTGATAGTAAATCAAGCTCATACAGATCCCATTTGGTTGATCATTAAGAAATTATGCTCCAAAATGCAACTCAGACATTCAAAAATGAATGACCAAGCAATCTAATTATGGAAGATATTTCTCAGTCACGTCAGCACTATGTGGTCTTGGCCTGTGATCAAGAATTAGCTCTGTCTGGAGCTGAGGAGCTCTGGCTACTCAGTGCTAATCGTAGGAGAAAGCACTGTGTTATGCAGCGTTAAAAAAAAACAACCATAAAGTTTAGGGCTGTGGGCTGCTTTTCTTGCAGTTTTCTTATGCCACAGTGGGAGATACCAATGGAAAGTCACTGCAAGACACCGGGGCCCCTGTTTTCCCAGAGGGAAGGTTGTCCTTAGCACCTCCACATCCCTGAGAACATATCCTCGCTTGAGCAAAGCATCACGCATTGACATGGTTTGCAAGAAATCTTATGTCTAGCCTTCGTTTTAAACCAGCTAGCAGAGCTGATCCATTCAGCATCCACCCACAGAACTCCTCCCACGCCCCAGTTTCCAGGGCAAGCAACGCAGCATCCCAGCGTCCCATCGCCTGCCCGGGTAGAAGGATCCATCGCATGCCCTTTCGGCGAGCGGCTGAGGTGTTGGGAATCCTCCACAGACAGACCCCAACGCACAGCACCATCAGACAACAGCTTCAAAACACAACAGTGCTATGGCCACAGTTCACAGGGGGATGAAAACCATGAAGCCTGGAAGGCAGCGGCTGCCAGTGGTCCACCTGAACATGGACCAGTTACACACACAGAACACTGACCTAGAGCCAAGACCAAAGACAATACTCTTCGTTTTTCCAACTGGCAGTGAACTCCTCTATGGAAAAGAGGTGAAAAATCTGAGTATTTAGGCCCACCTAAACAGAGATCTAATATTTATGTGTATTATGTAAAGAACACTCCTGGTCTGCGCTCACTGTCAAGGACACATTTGGCAATAATTACTTCCCAAGTTAAAACTCATCAAACAATGCCCATACAAGGCAACCCTTCATCTACTGTTGAGTGTTAAAGACTCGGCAGCTTTTGCAATTTATCACCATGTGAGCACAGCAAAAATATCACTCTGCCACAGCTTCCTTTCAAGTTCGGCTTTTTATTGAATTGTTTGGCAGGGTGTGCAATCATCACGTCGGGGGCTGCACGGCAAAAAGAACTTCAGTAGCAGAGAACGACTCCAAATATCTACCGCATATGCGCGCCATCGCCGCATCTTGTCATAGGTTTGCGGCAGATCTTTCCCATGGCTTGTCGCAGCAAGACTTCTTCTCTGCTTTATATTACATATGAATGCAGAGAAAGTATGATGGACCAAAATTACAAAAGAAGCTTGCTCCTCAGCTAGTTAACAGCACACCTCTGGGAAACAGAGGTGGCGGTTTAAAGATAGAAATGCAATGGTACACGATGTTACCATCTGCACATCCAAGGAAATGTGCTCAGCAAGGTAATCTTGCAAACTTATGATTTAAGCCATTACAGAAACACCACATTTAGCAAACTCCAGGCACAGAGAGTTTCTTCCAAATCAAGTAACTATTTTGCAATGTGTTGGAAAACAAGTTTTCATCGAATACGTAAGTGTGCAGTGCAAACTCAGGGGCTCTGTGATCTTGAAAAGCAGTTCCCTTCACCAAACAAGTTTCCAAGACCTTTTCAAAATGTTGTTTCTGGATGTCTAATGTGCCTTCCCAGCCTGCTTCTCCTCACCTTGACCAAGCTGCAAAACTAGCTAAACTTTCAGGAGCGGTTCGCTGGGAGGCAGGGGGGATTCTTTCTTTATAAGACTCCCATAACGCAGTCTAGCCCTTCACTGCAGCTCAGTAAACAAGCCAAAAGCAGTTTATGGCCTCAGATTTACTGTCGGACTTTGCTCCCACGTCAGAAGACAGGCTGGGGTAAAGTGGGCTGGTGGAGGAGCGGGAGGCAAATGCTGCTGGGGGACCGGCGAGCAGGGCTACCATTTCGGCCTCATGCTCTGCCTCTTCCCTCTAGCACACAGCGGCTTGTGTCATCTTTAAAAGAGTTTTATAACTTCCTCTGAACCAACTACCAAAGGAATCTTGGACTGTAATGTCGGGCTCTAATCCGATTTCACACTAGACTTGCCTTCTAATTATCGCAGAATATTAGGCTTCCACCCATCATATATAATTGACATGCTACTGAGGCTTTACAAAACCCCCAACAAAGACGACAAGAAACACTAGCATCACCCCTGAGCACAGCTCCGCTGCTCTGGCCCCACGTTAACAAGGGGCAAGAAGAAGAAAGAAAAGTGTGAGCTTGTGATCGACTCCAGCGGAGTCATCGAGACAGACAGGGCTAACGAACTGTCCACTCAATCCGATCACCTTTAATTATACGCACGATACCAAAACCTGCCCTGTTGTGCTGGCTGTAACATGAGCCAGGGACACTCAGCACCCCCAGGAATGGCCCACAAGCTCTTGCCCGTGTGCCACGGTGCTGCCATAACCACTACGGGCTATTGGCACAACCACACAGCCCACGGCCTCAGCAGTCCCTGTCCCCACAGGCAAGGCTGGGTCACCCCAATCTCCGGTTAGGCTGCTTTTAGATATTTCCTTATGAACAGCACTACAGAAATGCAGACTTCCAGGTGAAATGACACTAAGCTGCAAACACCAAAGGGGGGAAAGCAACCCTTCTGCCTCCTCCCCAGCTGTCCCACACACACGCTGCTTGAAGGCGTGCTTTGTGCCTGGCACAAGCAGCAAACCTGAATTTTTAGCTAATGGCTCTTATCAGAGTACTCCTTTATCGCCAGGTGGCCAGCCTTCTCTGCTTGCTTTAAAGCGGTGCTGCTGTGGGACTTGTGTTTATTTTACTGGGAAGAATACTCCTGCGGAGACGGTCGCGTGCCAGGAAGGAAGAGATGTAAAACAGCACCGAGGTCCTGCTAACGGAGGTGATGCATCCACAAAGGGCTGCGGAGTTAGAAGTTTCTAAGCTCAGATCCTGCAAACAATGCAGCGCTGCTGGTACCCTCTGGTCGGAGCAGGTCAAATCGGGTCAGGACTTTCAGAGCTGTATCTCCCTTGATTCTCCAAGTGCATGGTGCTACTTCCAGCCCGAACCACTATTTCAAACATGGTCCATGCACTTCCAGAAGTGCTTTGTGCAGCCTCCTCCCTACGTCTTCTACCATCAGACACAAAGTGACACAACCCATTTCCAGTACAAATCATTTCCCACCCTAGAGGCCACCACATTCAGCTTTCTTTCCTTCCCTCCTCAAAACTTTCGCAGTTCTCATTGGGATCTCAAACCCAACAGGCACCGAAAGAGGGAGAGCCCCTGACATACCCAAACCCAGGTCGTCGCTGTGGAGGTCGGCAGCCAGCATCACCCTCCAGCCAGGCACGGGGGCTCCAGCCCTCCCACAGCCACAGAAGCCCTGGTCCTGGATTCCACCATCACGGAGGCTTGTCCCCCTCCTCACTCCTCCTTTCCAGCCACCCGGGAGTTTTTAAGCCAGAAGACATCCCCATGTGCAGCTGGCTCCCAAAGTCGACTGGTAGGGTTATGGAAGTACCACAGTTTGGCAGCGTGTGCCAGCACGCAGCATATTTAACATCCCACTCAATTAGCAACCGTTTTATACAAATGGTTTATTTGCCTTATTAATGTTAAAGGCACTTGCTTCCCCCGCGCTTCCACTTAGGTTATTAATCAATGTGCGTTTCAGTTTTTTGCTGATTACTCTAATGGCACAGAAAAATTCCCCAGACTCACAGAGAAAGCTTATAATGCTGAAATGATTTTTTTTTTTCCCAAACTTGTCAAGCAGTCAAAATACACTCTTTGATACCCAGACCAAAGCCCTTTCACCTACACTTAACAACAGTGAGCTATTTTCAGTCAAGCTTTACTGCATCTGTTAACTCAGCTGCTAATCCATCTTGCAGGCGCACGGAATGCCGGCGCACACAATACCTCAGTGACATACCTCCCTTCAACACAACAAATAATCCTAATTATTTCCATAGCACGTACCTACAGTTGCTTAAAATATTGTACACAACTGAGGTCTGTCTGGCTTCTATTTTTCCATTTTGCTTTGTTGACAGCTTCGGGTTCCCAAATTTACTGCCAAGAGGGTCAGGGAACGAAACGAACAAGAGAGATTTATAGCCATGTGTGTACATTAAGCCAAACGCACATTAGGAACCTTAATTTTTTTACTGGAAAGAGCAACTTAGGACACAAAGAGCACTCTTGCCTTACTCCCGTCCAAGTCCAAATTACTACCGCAAAGACCATCTTCCAGCCGATGACAGAGCCAGGTCCCCGAAGGACCAAGTCCAGGCAAATGCTGCCCATTGAGGGCGACTGAAGTGATTCTGGGACACCCCTCCTGGGTAAGGGAAGACCAGGAGAGCCCTTCCCACGCTCCTAAGGCAGTTCTTCAGCCCCAGACAAGAGACAACGACCCGCCTCCGCTCTCCGACGCGCCCCGGAGAAGCATCACCAGCCAAACGAGGTGCCCTCCTGCCTGGCTTTCCCATTGCTGCTGGGGCAACGGAGAGGTTCAGGTGGAGGTCCCCAAGGACCAAACCCCAAAACTCTGCAGCACATTGAACCCCACCACTGCGCCCTTTGCTGGTGACGTCCAAACGAGAAGGATGCAGGATCTCACCTTCAGCAGGGTTTTAAGAGTTCATTTAAAGTTAAAATCCTGCTCATCTGAGGAAAAATACCATAATCACTTCATTTCCACAGCACAACCAACCATTTCCTTCATGACAGGGTGGCCCAAATACTGTGAGGTTTTACACCCTGGAAAAACACGCCGCAATAGTGTGCGCCTTCAAGCCAACAAACAGGATATTGAGTCAATTAGTGGCACACCAAATGCAAACCAGACAGATGAAGATAATGCATTTCTGCAAACATCAAAAGAGAGAGAAACCACACAAAGACCTGAATACACAAATAAGGCAAGGAAAAAAAAAAACTACATAATTAAACTTAATATTTAAGCAAGCCCAGAGAATAAAATAGCTCTGGTTAAGTAGAGAATGCTCCCTGGCTCTAGCTAAGACAGAAATCTTCAATGAAAACCAAGAGTTGTTTCTTAATTAAAAAACAAAACCAAAAAACCCTACTTGACATTGCTGGGTGAGAACTTAGGAAATGCAAATTCTCTTTATTATCACCGAATTCTTTAGGCATGAAATAAGTTTTCATAACGTGTCTCTGCCTACGTGCCCTAAGTGAGAGGTGTTGCACAACAGACAACTTAGGCTGAAAATCATCCTTGGTTTTTGCCACTTCTCTGGTGAGGAGGACAAGTACACAAGGTGCACAAGAGACCCATCTCCGGGATGGCTGAGACATATAGTGCCTCTGTCTCTCCCGCAGCCACCAAACAACAGCTAGAAAGCCCAACGCTTGCGGTTAGCAATTCTGGGTATATGTAAAGGTAAAAATAGAAATCATAAAAAAAAACACCACCCTTCCATACAGCCAGTGCTGAGACTTTAGAATTCAACAGAAATTGTCCAGCAGATTTTACAGGGGTAACCAAAAAATCCCTCACTGAGTATTATTTCATGCAATTGGGCGGGGTGGGGGGGAGGAGAATCCACCGGGAACAGCAAATACACAGAATTACTGAAGCCTCAGGCACAAGGAACAGTAAATAGAAGAGATCTGGCTGGGAGACAGTTACTTTCTTTGTAAGACTTCTCATTTTCCCTCAAATTCTCCATTAAGAACACAAAACAAAGCCAAAAAAAATGCCTGTTTGTTTTTTTTCCGTAAAACTTCAGGCTATTTACCAAAAAAGCAGCTTTTAACCAAAACAGATTCCACCACACAGACTGTCATTCGAACTGGAGTATTTTTCCTCCTTAACAGCTTTTTCTCCCTCCACTTTCGGCCCCTCTGCTGGGCACCTCCCAGGATGCTCGCCGGGGCAGCAAGGCACCGCACACGGGCAGGCAGAGAAACACGAGTACGCCACTGGCAACTGCTTTTCTAGTAATATGGGGGTTTTTTTTCCTTTTCCTTTTCAAACACAGCCGATTCCAGCATCAATACACAAACACACATTTGAGAGCTGCACAGTAGTTTCTTGTGAGATGCGCCCAGCTCACCTCTCTGTGCCAGCACATCGGTCACCTGCTGGCAAGTCCCACATTTGGCAGTAGACGACCCTCGAAAGCTTCAGCAACATTTTGAGGTCATACAGGCCTAAGGATTCTGGGGATCATTGTTTCTTTGGAAAAACCCCAAACAAATGACAAAAAACATCCAAAAAAGAAGGTGTTCACGGCTTTGTGGAGGCACTGTCTGACAAGCATCGCCCCAGCTGAGAGCTGCGCGACCACGGAAAGCCACAGCAATGCCAAATGGTGGCATCAGCACATTTCGAGGCCAGGACCACGGTCCTGATGTGCAGGGACCATGCCCGTGCGGTCAGCCCCCCTGAACATCCCCCCTTTCTGATGCTGCCAGCTACGCTGGGGCTCCACAGAAGTGGTTTTCCTGCTCGCAGAAGCAAAAACAAGCACGCACCATCACACCAAGCAGAGCTCCCAATTCCACCTGTTCGCACCAAAACGAATAAAAGTACTAAGGGCACGTGAACTGGCAACTATGACCCAAGCAAAAATTTAAAAAAGGCCCCAAAACCTAAAGATGTTTTTAATTCCTTAAAGTTCATGAAATTCAGCCACAATTTCCTGTTTTCGACTTAAAATAAAATTAAAAAAATAACCCAGGCTTTACACAAACAATAATCTAATATATAAACCGGAACATAAGACAGAGATGTTGATTAACTTCCAGAGAGATTAATCCTCCATTGCAGGATCCAAAATCGGCACTGTGGAACTCGCTGCAATTCAGAGACCAGCTTTACACAGCCGAGTAGGAAGGGGGGGGGGAACCCAAACCAAAACCCAACACCAAGCTGCAAACAGCTACGCTGAAGGGCAGCGTACAAATAAATACGCAAACATCTGGAAAGTAGCAGGGTGATTCTTCTCATCCATAGGGACAGGCTCCTTCACCCTGCCTGGGGTGGCTTCGGGCAGGGAGGGCAGCGAGTGACATGCAGGGGCTCGGCGGAGAGCCAGGACCAGCCAGGGACACTCGAAAGCCCTGGGTGACACCGACAGGAGGTCTGCTTTTGATCCCCTTGGTTTGACAGCAAAACCCACGCAGGGCCCTTGCTCCACGCGGCTGCCGACGGCAGGGCTTACTGCCCACCCCTCGCAGGCAGCCCGGACCTTGGAGCAGAGCACCGGCTCCTTCCCTCCCCCCCTCCTCCTGCCGCCCCGTCTGCCGCCAGCGCCCGCGCCGCAGCGCCCAGTGCCACCGACCCCGGGGGGAGCGAGCCCAGGCTCTGCGCCAAGGGGAAACACTCCCTCTTCTCAATTTGCAAGAGTGTCGCTTGCCTGGGGACTTTTCTGGGCAGGAATTATGGCTTCTGGTAATTTAAAGTATAAACAATAAAGGGTTCAGGTGTAGCAAAGTCCAGCTACGATCTACCCGCCGAGTCACGCCAGGAATTGGGCACCCTCCCCGGCTCCTGCACATCCCCATCATCCCCAAAAGCTCTTCACAGCGACAGAAAACCCTGAGCTTCGGACTGCTATCAGAAACAGCGAAACCCCGAGGCCCAAGGCAGCATGAGCTCTCTTGGGCCAGCTGCCCACCTGCCTGTGCCGAGTGCGGCCCCGCAACCCTGCCCGGCAGGGCCCGCAGCTGCCAACGCCTCCTCTCCCTCGCAGAATCACAGAATGGTGGGGGTTGGAAGGGACCTCTGTGGGTCATCTAGTGCAACCCCCCTGCCGAAGCAGGGTCACCTACAGCAGGCTGCACAGG
>Ga0065711_1042253_pt1 | contig 15526 bp, 8 predicted proteins | sample Hoacrofraction12_FD_59098 | JGI IMG/M metagenome (GOLD analysis project Ga0065711, IMG submission 59098) | Hoatzin crop microbial communities from Cojedes, Venezuela - Epithelial fraction 12 v2 (version 2) | ecosystem: Host-associated > Birds > Digestive system > Esophagus > Crop | place... | reverse complement strand
GGGCATGACGTAGATGGTATGGAATAAGGGATGGATAATGTCCTGGGTTTGGCCAGGACAGGATTAATTTTCACCGGAATCCGGGAAGGGGCACAGCCGGTCAGGCTGACCCCACCTGGCCAAACAGAGCAGTGTATTCCATACCATGTGACGTCACGCTGTGTTCCGGTGGGGCAGCTGGGCAACGGGAACTCACTCGCGGCTCGGGAGTTCTCAGCGGCTGTTCGGTCCAAGAGAGCGGTTCTATTCTGCTGGTTTGTTTTGTGTATTGCCCTTTTTCTGTATCGTTGTTGTTGCTGTTCCCTTTGTTTGCTGTTCTGTTAAACCGCCCTTATCCTGACCCACCAGTTTCTGCCTCTTTCTTTCCATCGTCCTCCGCACCGCAGCTGGGGGGGAGGGGCGGCCACGTGGCGCTTTTTTTGCCGGCTGCACCCAAACCAGAACAACATATATACATATCCTGAATATATATGAAACAGTCATTTGGCTTAAACAATTTACCTCCAGAATTTTCTCTGAACTTGGATTGTCTCTTTAGATATCAATATTTTAACATTCTGACCTATTTAACTAGAGATATCACAGAAACTATTAAGCTGTTCTATCTTGTGTAAATAAAAATCACCAGTGGTTCAGTAGAGAGGCGTATACAGCTCCAGACAGCTCAAAGAAGAAAGATAGGGACTTCACATAAATGTTAATATTGAGCACAGCCTCAGAAACATTCCTATAGTTGGTTGTTTGCCTGGTTGTAAGGGACTGTGATTAATTTCTAATCTTCAGAAAAATTCAGAGACAAACTATCTTTGTTGGTACCATTGTCATCATTTTACAATTTCAGGGTAGTGTGCTGTGGTAAATAGTTAGAAATTGTTTCTTAAAGATAACAGTCCATTTTAAAGTTCTGTTTTCTGAATTTGGTGTGGTCCAGAGCAATAATCCTGAGAAGCAAAGCTAGGAGGATGGTAAATTTACTGAAAAATTGAGACTCACTGGGTTAATTATTTTGTGAATTAGGATGAAATATGATGCATCTCTTAGCTAAAAAAAAAAAAATATTTGGCAAACAGTAATAAATAAAGAGTGAAGTGCAATTGAAATATTTTATTTGGGAAATGCTCAATTATTTTATTAGAATATTTTTAAAAGAAACTACTTTAAAGTGGTATTTTAAGTTAAATATTAATCTAATTTATTTAAAAAAGAAATTAAAAAATTTAAGTGACCCAAGAAAGAAAACATTGTGAACCATGCTGAAAAAAATAAAATTTTTATTGTATCCTCCTCTTATTCAGAAAAACATGGAAAAACAGTTTTGGTTCAGAATAAGCTTTTCCCTCCTCTCACGATTTTCCTCTTTGGTTTTAGGATACCTAAAAATAAATCTATTCCTTCTTCATTTCTCTCTAATAACACTTGATTCCACTGAAAGCAGGAAGCAGGAAATTTGAGAGACAAAACAAACTGGGCAGATTTTTGAGAATGCACCCTTTGAAGACATGAGGAAGTAGATACTAAAAAGGCTATCCACAGAACAGTAAAATTGTATCAACTTCACTTTCTCCACCCTCAAAATAAAAAAAAAAAATGAAAAAAAAATCCACTCAGAGCAAATCTGTAAAAGCCTTGTGCTAATGCACTGTCTGAATACACATGATTAATGGCTGTGGTGAATAGGTTGTGAATGACAGTGCTCTGCTTAATGGAGATGACTAGACACACATGCACTGAGCACACTAATGAAATAATGTGTGCTTTGCTGAGTAAGGGTTGAGATTAAATGCTGTATTTAAAGTTGAGAGAAAAAAATGCAATCTGTTAATTAACGCATTCTTTTCCAGGGAACTGCTTAAATGAAAGAATATTGGTCAATACATAGTAATTCTTAATAAATCATTGTTCCACTCCAAATGAGGTCAAATCTTTTATAAAATGGTATGCATACAAATGACCTAATAGTCATTTATGTCATAAACATGTTGAAGAGTTACTGTAACAGTACGTGGAAACTGGACAGCTGTGCCCACATAGAAGCATATATTTACATCTTTTAACGGAATTTTATTTGAACCATAATGTGATGCTGTTTGCCTTACACCATAAGCAGTGAAACTGCCTCTTTCAAGAACTCATTCGCATAAAATGCCACTTACAACAGATGGGGGTAGAAATAATGCACTAAATAAGGAACAAATATTTACAACTCTCTGCATATCATGGGCATCCATTAAAATTCAGACTGCAGAAGGACTGGAGAATATTCTTACTGATGTGATATTTTACTGTTTCAAAAAAGCATGTCTTCTCTGCTATTACTCTTATCATTCAGTGTATGATATCCTCTGCTTCCAATAATAATAAAATTACTTGTTTTCTGACATTTCTGTTGAATACAGATTCTTAGTAAAATCATAAAGCCATAGTAAAGATTTGACGAACTCTTTAGTCCAACTACTATAAATTTCGGATTTCTTTTGCTAGACGGTGTGGCTGTATAAATAGTACAGGACTTCTTGCTTAGGTCTTTGTAGGAGTGAGTTTAAGAGATAGCAAACAATGAGTCTACTCTTTACCTAAAAATCTATTTCAATTATTTAGGAGGGGCAGCCCTGGCTTTGCTTTAACCTCTGTTATAATTGTCAGTCTTGTCTATCTGTACAATAAACTTTATTTCAGCTATGCTGCATTTTTAGGGTAAAATGATTTTAAATATTTGTGATTTGATGTCTGGCATGTATGTTTATATATGCCACATCAATTTTAGAGTTGCCAAAGTTCACTACTGCAAAAATTTGAATCTCAATGGAATTTCTTGTGGTGTCATTTGACCATTGTGCCTTTCTTATCATTTTCTTCAAAGTTTCCCATTTCTCTTCTTGATCACTGTTTTTCCTCCCTAGCTTCGTGTCCACTCTCTGCCAGCCTCTTTAAGAAACAAACTCTTCAGCAGCCACTGTCAAGAATTGCTTCTCATGAGTTTCATCAGATAGTCTGCTTCTTTTCATTTGGCTCTAAGGAACACACCTCCCATGTCAACCTATCAAAAGCCTTTAAAATGCTTTTTCAGGAAACTCACAACTAACATCATTACTTTGACAAGAGACGTGCTAACATATGTTTCTTTAAAAAGATAAAAATAAAAAAAATTGAAAGGAGTGCTATACTCTTCTGTTCAAGCTCTAGCATTAAAATCAATATTTGTACAATTTAAATAAAAAATTAAACTCATTTCTCCAAATTCTATAAACATTTTAAGTTGATAAATTTTTGTTCATTTTAGCAATACAGAAAACATCACTATAAATGATGAATTGTATAATATTTTAAATTAAAATTTGTTAACCTCCTAAGATGTGTTAACTGCTCTATTCACAGCAAAACACCCACCTATAAAGTGCCAAAATATGAAATAATTTGTTTCTTAGTAACATCAGTTTCATCACTTTTTTTCTCTAAAATTCATAGGCAGTTTATTTATCATTATTTCAACAGGTTAATAGTAGACACAAGAAATATTTTTTCAAATGCTAGCTAATTACATCATGGAGTCTAGGATACTGTTGGGGACTACAGTACAAACACATTTATGGAAGAGAGCTTCATCAAGCCCTATAAAATCAGAAGGTCGTGATGAAAATATTCCACTCTGAAAACTGCTAAACCTCTGGTTGCCAAAAGTTAAGAAGGAATTTCAAGGGAAAAGACATCTTCTGTGTGTGAATCACTACTACTATTTGTTATTAAAGTTGCTATTAGAGGCTTGCACAACTGGTTATAATAATTTTTTAATGACAAATGCCTATTTTGCATAAGTTTAATATTTCATGCAACTGCATTTCAAATCCAGTAGATTGATAAGGGTTAAATTGTACTTTTAGATTTAAACACATCGTTAATGTGGTAAAAGCAACTGCACATAAGTGTGTCTTTGAGCCTCTTGACTTGGACAAATTATTATTTCTCATTTTAACGTGACATGGATCCTTATTTTAGAAGAAGACGAGCATACTACCCACCTTCTGCAAATAGTTTCAGTTCTTACAGATGCTGGCAACTCAATGGACATTTTTTAGACTGCTTGAGACAATGCAGGCTCATGTAAAACCTTGTCTTTAATTATTACATGAGCAAAAACTCGTCTACTGAAGATAACATTCTGTTCTATTTCTCCCCTGCAATAATTCCCATATGAGATAGCATGCTGATAGCTATCTGTGCTAAATGACTGATCAGTACAAAGACATTAGTGACTTTGCAGCCCTGCAGGATAGCAATGCATCTCTGTATCTAACACCTGCTTAATGGACCACAGGACATCTGCAAATCTTTTTACTGACATATTTTGAGAAGGCCACCCTAGCGTTAAGCAGCAATGAAGCTGGTCTTACTGAGATCAGACTTCTTATTTGCCTATGGGAAAACAACACGTGATGCGTACAAAATCTGTCTGAAGTGACTGTTGATGTTTCTCAGTACCTGCAGTGAAGATTAAATTAGTGACCATGGGATGTGTTTGGTTTGGTTTTTTCTCAGCTGGAAATAAAACATGCAAACAGTTTTTCCTACAAAGAAATCTCTCAATGATTCTCTTTTCTCTTACGAATATATAGTAAGGAACATACTTATAAACTGACTACGTATTTCTTCTTGGTGTATGCATATCTATTATGTACAGCAAGCTTGATAGCATCATGTTTTTTAAATACTAACAATTTTTAGAATTAATTTAATATTACCTCCTGTATTTTATATACACTGGCATATTTGGGATTTTTTCATAAAAAATTTCAAAGGTTTAGACAGCAGTCTTCCTAGAATCCTAAACTCAGAAGATCCCTCTTTAATCCACGTGGTGTACATTACTTTGGAAAATGTCAGTCATTCTCGAATTTTCATCTGCCTTCCTCTCTCACACTCCAGAGCTTACATCTTAATACTCTGATCATTTTCTCTTGTCCTCTGTTCCACTAATTTCCTTCTTCCTCTTTCTTTTCTTCATCAATTCCTTCCTTGTAAAAGGAATGGGAAGGATTTATCAGGTGCCAGCAACACTTAGGAACTTTCCAAATAACAAATGCACTTTAAAGTGCGTGATGGCTGCAAATGACATATAACCTACCAAAAAAAAAATCATAATACGCCAAATTAATTTAGTCATATTCCTGTGCTTCCTTATTCTCTTTCTGCTCTTCTTATTTTAAAATCTTTGCTTTTTCATGTACCTGTTTCAAAAACTGCTGTTGCCCCATGTCTGCATGCAGTTATCTGACTGCAATGGGATTATAATTCTAAATTAGGTGGTATATGGAATCATACTAAATTGAAAAGCTGTTAGTAGGCAGAATAAAGGAGGCAGCAGTATATTTTCTAATTTGGGCAAAAAAAAATTCCTTTATTTGTCTGAAAGTGCTTCACAAATAACATATATAACAAGATCATTATGATGTTTAATATTACTTATGGAAGCAGAGGATACAAATTCATTAAATACTGAGTTTCACAGCATAAAAAATTAAGTGGCATCTCCTGAAACTACAGGTATACAAAATAAAAGTCAGGCACCATGCAAAACAAGACAAGACATTCATGCTTTTAATGTGGGGGAGGGTACTTCAGATAAAAAAAGATTTTGAGATACAGAATAGTAATACCAAGGGAAAAAACAGACATTAATTGACCTGACCAAGGGTAGAGTGTCTATCTCTGAGCAAACTGAAATCATAAATTCAATAGCAGGCTAGGAAAGACAAAAGATTGCAACCTAGAAGGAAGATAACATGAGGACAGCCTGGGGAAAGGTAGGAAGTGCCAACTCCAACATGGCCATAGTCAATCCAAAGATGAGTTCTGTGAAATGTATAGTTTCATGTCCCACAGAGAGGAAAGCATAGTACCACAGACAATGGAATTGGGAATGACATATCAAATACAGAAATGACACTTATAAATAGGAAAATGATAACAGCAGGGAAGGAAATTGGTATTCTGCCATAGAATAGAAAGAAAAAAATTTTAAAAACCCTAATAGGGGAAGCTGTAGAAAAGTGTAAAACTTTCATTATCACAGGGGCTCCAGCAAAAGTTCACACTAAAGACACCAGAGAGATTATGGCACAACTGAACAACCAGTCCAATTGACTGGAGTGGAAATTAATATTTGCTGATAATAAATGGCTACATATGATACTTTGCAGCAATTAAATTGGATGATAATTAGGGCTACACCATCATTTGTTCCTCAGAATCTTTCTATGTCATGGACTTTAAGTTTAAATCAGAACAGAATATGGGTCACAGCTTAGTGATGAAAAATTCCACACATATATAAAAGTTTATCAAATAAACATAGACATATCATCATGCCAATAGCTCAGTGGAAAAAAAAGTAACACTCAAAGAAACGGTTGTGAATATACTGTAGAATACCAGGCTAGCTGTATTACTAAACTCAAAATAATGAAAGATGTGAAATATAAGTCTCGAGGTGAAATTGAATGAAATACAGGATGAGATTACAAAAAGCAGAAGACGCTAGAAAAATTTCTTTTTTTAAAAATATTGCTTTTATTTTAGTCAAAGGAAACATTAGACCTAATCCATCTGCAATTTGTCAAAGTATTAGACTTGGTATCATTAATGATATTCTTAACTAGACTACATCAGATAAATATAGCTAGGTAATGTAATTAAAACACTGGCTATAGAAATATAGAAGAATAATATTTCCTGTTAGAAATTATGAGTTTAGTGATATTAGTATGTGTTTCTGAGTTCCAAACTTATCATTATATTCATATGTATATACCAGCACTTATTTAGAAATGATTAACTGTAGTCATATTGACAATTATTAAATATACTCATGCATCTATGTGTATGCAATGTAGATTACATATATATGATGTTTACTTGTGCATGTATCATTTTTTCCACTTTTGGGGGCTTTCGCTACTGATTGCCATTCCTTTTAATCAATACTTCTGCTTCTTCATATTCTCCGTTTGTATAACTTTATGGATTACTTCTCAAAGGCTTTATTCTCCTTACATTCTACAGGCCAAAAGAGGGTATTTCTTGCAGCCTGATATAAAATTTGATCATGAGTGTTTGGAAGACTCTCACCAACTCCATACTCTTACTGGCAAATATGAAAGTTCATTAGTAACGCCAATATAATAAGAAGGAAAGAGAGAAAATATAATGTGAAAGACATGGAAAAAGGAGCTGATAGTCCAACTGATGTATTTTTCCAACAAATCATCTTTATTTGCTCTAAGCAAACTAGTGGGTCACATTGACAATCTTTTCAGTTTCTTGAAACGAACAGCCTTTTCAATTTTAATCATTCTTATACTAAATGCCCTCTGAAACTTCCTTGTGAAGGGGCTGAAAATGAACGTGTATTGCAGATGAGAGTATATGAGCATACAACTTTTCCATATGATTCCTTGATTTAGTTCTTCCCTTACAACTTTTTTTTGCTATTATCTTAGCTATTGGACTTGACATATTCAGTATAATGCCAACATCCATATCCTGAGCTAAATTCTAAAAAACTGAACTAATAACTAAATTCTCAATGCTGTGTATGAGTATTCAGATAATTCCCTTTGCACTATTTTTCCTCCATTAGCTTTGATTTTTCTCCATGGTTCTTTACATTAATCTCTATTAGGTCTCCTTGGAATTCCTCAGTTGTCCCTTTTCTCAATCATCATTTTCAATTATTTGGTTTTCCAGTATCACTGCTTCCCCCTTTTCAAGATCATCAGTGAATACCACACTACATAACACTGGTTCTTGTTCTAAGCCACAATCATCCTTTTCACACTGAGAACAAAATAATTATTCATGTGTTTTGCTTTATTTTAGTCATTATTTGATTTATGATAACAGTTGTTTTTTACATAGCAATAATTTAACTCCATAAATAGCTATTTGTGAAGATTTTGCCAAAAGTATCTGAAAAATATCTGAATGCGTTGTGACATTTAGTTCTCCACTATTCATTATTATCTGAAATTCAGGCAAATTTATTTTTGGTAAGGAACAAAAAGAGGAACAGCAACTAAGTTTGAGGACAAGAAGGATGCAAAGGTAATGTCTGTAAATGCATAATAAAATTAGACACCCAAAAGGAAGAAAGAAAAGGCAACATTAGAAGTAGAGATTCAACATCTGAAATTAGACAATGGAAGCACCAAAATTAAGGTTTCTTTCTTTTGTATTTGTGTCTGTTAGTTCCCTCCTTTGATGATTCATTATCATAATTTTCTTTCTTGTGAAAAAATCACATTTTCTTTCAAAATGTTTGCAAACCGTTATCTCAAACTCTCTAGGAGTTCCGTCTCTAAAGCAATGCCTTAACCATCTGTTATTTGACTGTGTATTAAGCTCTTTCTTTTTTCCCTGTCAAGAAGCTAACGGAGAATAGACTGGAACCCATGAATCTGAAATTTTTATTTTAAAACATTCTACATCTACATCTTACTAATATTTGTTTGTAAATCTTTCTCTAACTTTCAATCTGTCCTCACATCTTGTTAGAGATATGGTTACTCAGTGTTAGGATGCCTTCCTTAGTGTATATAGTTGCTGATCCACACACCAATATTACAGGTTAGCTCCAATAATACATTAACCGTTTCGAAAACATTCTCTAGCACTGAGGACAGTTGACAAGGAAGAATCTCATCATATGTTCATAAACTCTCTCAGCTCCCAAAACAGAATGACTTCCTTTAAACTTCCTGCTGAGAATAGCTCCTGGATCTCGCTCTGTGTTGAACTCCATCCAGTAATTACTGTCGAAAAGACTAGTTGGCATATGAAAAACTCAACACACATTCTAACAGTTTACTACTATAGATGCTCAGATTCCTTTCCCTGAGACTATTCCTACAAAAAATATTGATTTAGTGACATACACAGCTTCATTTTTAATATGTCACTTTGTTCAGTATCCCACTTCTTTGCCCTACTTTGCACCTAGCTTTTGAAAAGTAGTTTTTTCAATTTGTGACTGCTTCTTTTAGGATTCTCTTGCTTTATGACATTTATTGTTCTTTTAAGAGGGTAACATCTATGAACATTTCTACTTTCAGTGATACTGAAAGCATCTTTGCATCTAAATTTGTCATGTCCCAATGATTATTTTTTATAAATCACTACAACTGTATCTGTGTTTGTATTTGTTGTTTCTTTCTCTTTTTTTTTCCTTCCATGAAAACCTTTTTTCAGGTATTGCAGCTGACTTTTGCTTAGGTCCTCTTCTTGTATATATCCATCCGTTCCACCTGTTCACAAATGGGAACGGAGTGATTGAAAACTCATAGATCTTCGGCTTTGTTATTCAGCATGACGTGCTTTATTAAATTTGACAAACATTTTGCCGTCAGTTATGATACTATGATCATGACAATTCTACTGATACTGTGTTTATTGATGTGTCAGAACTCTTGATTTAGTTAATTGCAAGAGAAATTAAGAATTTAGGGTTTTGTGATCAAGTGGTAAATTGGTTTTCTAGTTACTTAATTTTCAGAAAACAAACTGTGAAGCTTCTTGGTACCTTATCGCAGCCTCTCTACATTAGCTTCCAAGGTCTTATTTGCTTAGCATTCTGCAAATGACTGGTCAACAACTTCTACAGTCAGACAGTTATTCACTTGCATCTGACTACAGGTCATAGTCATAGAAAACCTAGCAAATACAACATAGATATGATTTGTACAAAAACTTCTTTGAAACAGAATATTTTAAAGGCTCAGTGGGGGCTGGCTTCCCCCCTGGGGATGAGGAGCTGCAAGGGTTCCCCATGGGGGTGGCAGAAGAGGGACCCACCAGTCAGAGAAACCCGACACCTCAGGCAGGGAACAGGGCATGCTGGGGACAGTCAGAGGCAGCCCCAGCCCTGGGCATTGGATGTGACCATGGAGACAGGGATGTTGCAAAGCCAGGCTGGGATGTCAACCCACAGGTCAGGCCCATATTTAGCAAATTGGTAGTTTGCAAATGGTAGATCAACTGATTTCCTGTAACATTTTTGGCAAAGTGAAGCATACAGAAATACATGAAAAAATGTCACCCTTTGAGATATTTAATTTTGCATTTTTATGATTAGGCTAGTGACAATTAAAATGAGCTAGAGGAAACTTAATTAACTCTTCAATAACAAATATTACTTACTGATATTTGATAATTTATTAATATATAGGTTAAGATACATTAAAACATTAAGAAAGATTAGCACTAAACAGTCAGGTAACTAGATTAAGTGATGCACTTGAAAACTGCACACAATATTTCAAAGAAATATACTAAAAGTTAATAAAATCAACAGTTAATTAAAGCCAAAAAGGATTTTTTTTCCCTCAATCAACTTTATTCATTAACGTGAATTAACAGAACTAGCTCCACTTATGTCTCAATTCATACACAAATTTCAAAATTGTCAGGACAAGGATCACACCTCCTTAAATTTTTCAGATTACCCCAAACATCAGCTTGGAACAGTAGCATTACACTAGTAATAACAATAGTCAGTAGCATCCTATATGTCCTCTCAATCAGTAGCTTTAAGACTGATCTGTGGATTGTTTCATGGGTACAGAAACTACCATATTGCTTTGGCATGAATCACAGGCACTTTGGTTGCTGACATTTTCCGTATGCTTAAAATTTCATATGGGCTTAAGTATCATGTTACAAGAGGCACTTATGGACTTGAGAGGAAATCCGTACTCAAGCCTCCTAACTGTCTGGGGTATTTTTGTTCAGTTGGTTATTTTTGATGGCTGTCCTTCCAAATGATGAATAAATTAATTTTTCAGTCAATGTTCAATAAGTTTGTAGTCCAAGAAATAATGCAACATATAGTGATATCTGTTTTAATATCCCATCCTCGGAATATATACAGGCAGAAAAGAAGTGTGTAATATTGTTCTCTATATCAATGCAAAATGCAAATTTTGTAAACACAAAACAAATTACATGAATTAATAATATCTTCCTTATTTGTGTATCATTACTTAAGGACCTAATACAAAATATACTGAGGTCTATGGAACTGCTTCGTTATTTATAAACTGGGTTTTTAATTACTTAAAGTTAATAACACCCCTCGAGTTAATTTGAAATAAGGCAAAAAAGAATATAGTAGACTGGATATAGCAGAAAAGGAATAGTACAGCTAGAAAAGTTTCAGAGAAGGTGACACATATGCCAAAATATCTGGAAGAGACTCCATACGAAGCAGTGACATGATGGAATCATAGAAATATTAGTTGGATGATGCTTCTGGAGGTTATCTAGCCCAGCATTCTGCTAAAAGCAGGGTTATTTCCAATTCTACGTCCGGACAACCATGGCTTTGTCTAGACAAATCTTGAAACTTCCAAAGACAGAAGTTCCACAGCCCGTTTTGACAGCCTGCTCTAGTCAGTTCTAATGCTGTTGTAGCCTCCCACAGGAAAAAAGATTTTCCTCATGTCCAGTCTCAACTTTCCAAGTCACAACTTGTGATTGTTGTCTATTGTCATACTATCTGCTACTACAGAGAAGTTTGGCTTCATTGTTTCTGTACCTCACAGATTCAAGTAACTGTGGGCTGCTACTTGGTTTGTGCCTTCCTCCTAGAAAAGACTGCACAACGAACATCTCAACCATGAGCTCAGGGCATAGAGAGTACTCCTACCCTGCCAAACCCTTTCTATGAGTCTAACTCGCTGTGCTCAAGCACTCTAATAAGAGTTGTTGTGAAGAAAGAGCAGACAGAAGCCTTGAAGGCTGTTCCACCTTCATTCATTTGGGAAATGAAGAAAAAAACATACTGGAGCTTTAGCCAAAACATACTGGAGCTTTTAGCTACTGCTGCCAGAGATCTTGCTGTAGAGAAGGAAGGCTTACAAGTGCACCCAGTAATGTAAGCGCTCCTGAACAAGCAGAAAAAACAGAAGGTGAAATAAATTCACTTCAAAAGTCTTGAGACTTCTGTTCAAAATTGCTGATGGAAACACTGAGAGAAGGTTCAGCAAAGGTATGTGGGACAGAAACCTGAAGAGATGGGTGTACATCAGGAGTACAGTTTAGCCTTTGTTCTATGGCTTGTAAAGCCTAAGGGCATGAAGAGTGACTGAGGTGATGCTGTTGAGAACAATTTTCAAACGAATGTTCATTAGAATTACCTAATTCTTCCTGCAGATGCTGTGGATTGTGGAACATTATGGGGCATGTTACCCTGCCTGAAATCTTTAAAGAGTTCATCCTGAAACTAGTCCAAGCAAAGATTAATAAGGGGATCCCACTTAAAGGGAGCAGACAGATAAAAGAGCATTTAGAATAATGTGGTGTTTCTTGCCTAGAACACTTTATTAATAAAATTTTGTCCACTGGGAAGAGTTTCTGAACAGTAAAAAATTTTCTACTGCCATTTCATCTGTAAGAAGCTTGCCATGCTGCATGTGATTCAGTGGGTTGCCTCAGACAAATGAGTAGGACTGATTGCAGAGATGAAAGAATATCCTCCTAAATATACTAAACATTCAGCTCCTTCATCCACTCCCTATAGGACTGTGAACTATCAAGGTTTCCAGTTTCTCCACATTTCTCTTATTTATTCCTCTTATTTATCCCAAAACTGGATACAATATGCGAGGTATGTCTTCCCAGTGCTAAGAAGAGGGGATATACTGTCAGTTCCCTGAGGGCATTAATAGGCCTTAATGGCTCCAGGCAGTCTCCCCTGCAGTTTCCACTGCTCAGACTCCCTTCCATTGGAGCAGGGGCTCCATTTAAGCTCAGGTTGGGACCTTCAGTCCTGGCCTGATATATCCTGTATGAGTGCTGTGTCTGTGTCTGGCCATGAACCCCTGACCTGTGGACTGCCTTCCAGGATTGTCAGACCTCTAGTGACTGGATTTGCCTGGCGGTCACAGGGATGTGTCTGATCCTAGTTACCATTGTCAGACCTAAGTCAGCTGCAGGCTGACTTGCTAGCCTTACCTAGGACTTTCTTCACCAACCATGGACTTGCCTGATGATCCGGACCTGGCTGAATCTGGCTACCACCCTCTGCTGAGAATAGCTGGCCCTCAACAACCCTCTTGCTTGCCTTACTGAACACTGGCTTTTTTAACTCATCTTTTTGCTAAGGTCCTACTCATTCAGTCCATTTCCAGCCTGTTATGATGCATACAGTTACTCTTGATGAGCTTCATAAAGCTTCTGTTGACCAATACTGACTCTAGTAATTCTCCACTTATTATCAGCCACAAGACATCAAGCTATTAGACATCCCCCTTTGAAGACAATATTCTGCCCAGTCTTGAACCTGTCTGATAGTCCATGCATTCAGCATATATTTCCTAGAATAATATTCTTCCACCTGGAAGAGATAACTGAAGATGAACATGATATAGGTCTTTACAATCAAGAATGTCATGGAGAAATTGAGTATAGAACAACTTATGCAATGAACAAAGATAAGGAATATTTTCTCCTCAGAATAAATGGAGAATATTCACAGCTCTTCATGAAAATGTTAAAAAAAAACACTGGAATAAATAAAAAAATAATAATTAAAAAAAAAAAAGGATGCAAAATACATGAAAATAAGAGCTTCCATTTCTGCTTAGCAGAGTACCTGTACTACATGCAACTGTAAAGCAGAAAAATGTAGCGGAAAAGAATGACCCACCCAGTTCTTACACTCTTTCATTGGCATGTGCAATTGACCGTTAGATAGTGAGACGGATGCTTGTTCTAGCACTGTATGCTATTCATGTCTAAGAAAGACATAGGTTTGAGTAAGAAACAGTAAAATTTTTTTATAGGAATGGAGTCGGACAATGTATTATTCCATGTTATTAACAGAAGTAAAGCAGATGACATAGGAAATATGGCCTATTTTAAAAATATTTATCAACTGAAATACAATAATAAATCACTATGGTATGAGCACCAAAAATATATGTCATACACTTTCATCTTGATCATCTGATCTGCTCATTGTAAAAACACATTGAAATTACCAATATAAATTACCTCCTGCTGCTTGGACTAAAGACACTGAGGGAAGATAAATATGTGAAATATGTTTCTGAATCTCTGTTTCCTTTATCTCTTCATTTAATGCCTAGAAGTTCTTCATCAGGAAAGAAAAAGAAAGACAAGAGATTTTCTTTGCAAACAAGAACTAACTTGTTAGAAGTTGCTGTGTTAAGTGTATCCTGTTGTTAGGGTAACTAAAGTTCTAAAAATACTTTAAATAGAAAGGACATCACCTTAAAAGCTACTCAAGTGTCATAGCAACAGTATTTTTTAGAATAAAAGCAGTTCACAGAGGGGTTTTTTTCTCCTGACCTTAAGCTTTAGAAAAATATATAGCGAGCTTCTTTTTTCAAAGTACGTCTTTATCCGAAGTTAGATAAAATTAAAATTAAAGAATATTCTGAAGTATTCCAAAGCATTTTATGTATCTATAGGCTAGTAATCAACTTACAAGCACTTTGAAATTTGTATTACTTTTTTCTGTAATTCCAGTAAGCTTGTTCCTATTGCAGAATTATTCACGTGTTCATACCATAAAACACTTTCAATTTATTTAAGATTCATCTTAGTGCTGTGTAATAAATATGTGTTTTAAAGTTGTTTTCAAACATTCAAGTACATTCTATATTTGTCAGATGGATAATTGTCTTCATTTTTTTGTTTCAAAAATATGTGCTACTGAAATTTCATTCCCTTTTTAAAGACATCAATTCCTACTGAAGAAATAAGTCTTACTGAAACCTAAAGTACAATTTTTCTACACACTGTAATTACTCAAAAATGGTACTTTTTTGCAAAATAATGACCCTTCTGTGTACCTTTATATTATGTTGTTCTTAAGGATACATTTGTAAAACACTTATTTTCATATATGTATTCAGATAGTTGTTTAAAATTTGCCTTCCTTAAGATCAATCAGAAATACTTTTTATTGTTGTTATTAGTCATCACAGGTAAGAGAGAATGAGAGGAGTATTAATCCTTCTCGCATTTCAGTAACAGAATTGTTAAATAAAGGCCTTATTTAAAGCTAATCGAAGTCAGTATAAAGACACTCATTATTTTCAACAATCTTTGAATTAGGATTACAATCTGTTTAGTTACAGGTGTATGGCCAAAATGAAGGTTATGAAATTATGGAGTTATCACTGAGGACATAATCTGAAAATAACAGAATTTCATCTGTAACCGAGGGCTTAATTTGGCATGCAAATCCTTATTAGCAGTGATGACAGATACAAAGAGAAGAACACATCTTGAGCCTGACAGGTCAGGTTGCGATTCCAGGAGTGAAAACAGAAATAAATATAATAATATTATGAATACGTGTCCTGGGTTTGGCCAGGACAGGGTTAATTTTCACTGGAATCCAGGAAGGGGCACAGCTGGGGGGTGGGGGCTGACCCCACCTGGCCAAACAGAGCCCGGTATTCCATACCATGTGACGTCACGCTGCTTTCCGAAGAGGGGGGGGGAG
>Ga0065711_1007158_pt1 | contig 15528 bp, 27 predicted proteins | sample Hoacrofraction12_FD_59098 | JGI IMG/M metagenome (GOLD analysis project Ga0065711, IMG submission 59098) | Hoatzin crop microbial communities from Cojedes, Venezuela - Epithelial fraction 12 v2 (version 2) | ecosystem: Host-associated > Birds > Digestive system > Esophagus > Crop | place... | reverse complement strand
ACCCCGAGACACGGCGCGGGGAGGGGGCCCGCACCGTGCAGCGGCAGCACGGGACGGTGCCTGCAGCCCAGTACGGGTACCCGCATCCCAGTATGGGTAGCCACATCCCAGTACGGTACCTGCATCCCGGTCTGATACTCACATCCCAGCATGGTACCCACATCCCAGTACCGGTACCCATGTCCCAGTACGGTACCTGCATCCCAATATGGTACCCGCATCCCAGTACGGTACCTGCATCCCAGTACGGTACCTGCATCCCAGTAGTGGCACCCACATCCTGGTAGGGTACCTGCATCCCGGTATGGTACCTGTATCTCAGTACTGATACCTGTGTCCCAGTGTGATACTCGTATACCAGTTTGGTACCCGCATCCCAGTACTGGCACCTACATCCTATTGTGATACTCACATCCCAGTATGGTACCTGCATCCCAGTATGGGTACCCACATCCCACTGTGATACCCACATCCCAATACAGTATCTGCATCCCAGTATGGCACCTGTATCCCAATACTGGTACCCACATCCCACTGTGATACTCACATCCCAGTGTGGTATCTGCATCCCAGTATGGTACTCACATTCCAGTACTGGTACCTGTATCCCAGTATGGTACCTACATCCCAGTACAGCACCTGCATCCCTGTACTGGTACCCACATCCTGGTACTGGAACTTGCATTCCATTCACAGCACCGGCATCCCAGTATGAGTACAAGTATTCCAGTACAGTTACCCACATCCTGGTACCGTACCTGCATCCCAGTATGGTACCTGCATCCCAGTACGGTACCTGCACCCTGCTGCAGGTTTCTGCATCCCACTACAGCACCTGCATCTCGCTGCAGGAATCCGTATCCTGGTTCGTTACCTGCATCCCAGTATGGGTACCAGCATCCCAGTACGGGTACCTGCGTCCCAGCGCCGGGTACCTGCCGGATCTGGGCCAGGGCTAGGCCCTGGCACCCCATCCATGACGTGCACAGCAGCACCCGTGCCAGGTCAGCTGCCCCCAGGCCGCCCACAAGGCCGCGTGTCCCCAAGACCCAGCGCTGGCATCGTCCCCGTGCCCCAGGCCGCAGCTCAGCCCTGCGGCGAGTGCCAGGGCAGCTCTGGGCTTTGCAGCCCTGCCGTGGCACGGCGCTGTCCCCCGCCGGGGCCGAGGGGCTGGTTGGCAGCAGGCAGGTCACAGGCCGGCGATACAGCGGCGATGCCAGCTGGCACGGGGCAGGCAGACGCCGGGCAGCGGGGCGATGCCCAGGCTCCTTCCTCGGGGATATGTGCGGCCATGGTGAGCTCCCGCAGCCCTGTCGCCTGCATCCCCTGCCCCACGCCTGGCCCGGCACGGCGCGCGTGGCCCCGGCACGCCGGCACTATTAATACGCGCCGCGGCACGTGGGCCTGCTGCTCCCGCAGGGCCCAGCCTGGTTTGGGCTCACCAGGGAGCACCGGCGTGTCCCGTCCACCTTGGCATCGCCTCCTCCGCCCTGCCCAGTGGTACCGGCCGTGCTGCCTCGCTGTCCCTCCCAGATGCCCCAGTTTGCCATGGAGAAGGGTCTCCTCTCCCACCCCAGCAGCCCAGAGGGACCCCCTCACATACAGGGGAGCAGCCTGGTCCCGTCCAGCCCCAGAGAGGTGCTGGGAAAAGCCTCTTCCCCATCCGCGCCTGCGGCTGAGCCTGCAAAGACGGAAACAGCCAAGGGAGAAGCTGCCACGGGGCCAGGGGAGCGGGCAGGGGAGGTGGCACGGCCCCGGGAGCTGCAGGCGTGAGAGGGGATAGCGGCTGCAGAGAAGCGGGGAGCCCCTCACCCCCCGTGGGGACGTGAACACAGAACCACGGCTCCCAGGGGCAGCCGAGCCTGCCGCAGTGACACTGGGACCTGCTGCCTCCCGCCCCGTCTCTCCCCACCGGCTGGCACTTGTTGCAGAGGCTTCCATGTCCCCAAGCGCCAAGGAGCCCTGGGCCAGCCCCGAGCCTTGTCCCCCAGGGCCGGACTTCAGCTCCTGCCCTAAATCCCACTGTCTGCCCCCGAACGGGACCCTGGGGGTCTCCTCACTCACACCGCAGCCAAGGGAGGCACCGGGCTTCCCGCAGCCCCGGCAGCGGTGAGGCGTCTTGCTCCCCAGGAGATGCAGGGCACAATCTGCAAGCAGAAGGTGTGTAAAAATTTATTTTGATGTAGAGAACAAAGCTCCTAAAACAGTACGGCTTCGCCAGACCTTGGCTGGCGCCGGGAGCGGGGTCAGCCCACCCGACACAGGCCTGGCTAGCAGAGCCGCACACGGCAGGCCCGGGCACGGAGAAGGGACATGGAAACACCAGGGATGTGGCCCCGGCGGTGCCACGAGCCACGGGCCAGCAGTGAGCGCGATGGCAGTGGGCTCCCGGCTGGCAGAGCGGCGCCAGCACAGGCAGGGGCCCCCTCGTCGGGCCAGCGCTGGGGACCGGGAAACCGGCAGGATGGGGACACCACCCTGGGACTGCGCCCGTAAGAGATGCCGGCTGCCACCTAGCAACTTCTCAACCCCCTCGCTGGCTCCAGGCCACGATAAAAAGTTAAAATAGACAAAACACACAGCAAAGCAGCTCCAGCGGTTACCTGGGTGCTGCCCCACCAGCTGCCTGCAAACAAACCGACCCCGAGTGTGCTCGAACAGCCCAAGAGCTGGTGTCACAGAGCCAGGAGCTGCCCTGGGCTCCCCCACCAGGACCACGGCCCGGATATGGGCGCGAGCCAAGCGCGGGGGCCAGCGCAGGCTGCCCTGGGCTCTTTGGGACTCGGAGACGGGGACGCTGCGGGACCCTGGCCCTGGATTTGCGCTGGGTTGAAGTCACGGCAGCTGCTCGGCAGCTAAGGCCGGCGCTGGTGCGGGCAGTGGACAGGGGAGGAAAGAGCTTCCAGTCGTACCAGGAGATGCAACGCCCTGAGCTTCGGACTCTGGGAAAGCCTCGCCACAGCCAGGGCCCCGAGGAAGGGATGGCAGGGCAAGGGCCGTACGCCAGCGTATGGCACGGCCTGGTACCAGCTCAGCGCCAGCGCTGCCGGGAAAGGACCGCAGTGGGCACCCTACGCCCTCGCAGCCCTGCCCAGGGCTCCTGGGGCTCTGCAAATACTGGTGCCCATGAACACTGGTGGCCAGGGGTGGGCCATGAATACTGGTGGCCAGGGCAGGGGTGGTGAAGGGACGGGTCATGCAGCTGGGCAGGGCAGGAGGGCAGCTGGGCTGAGATCCTGGCACGCTGAAGGACTCCGGAGCATTTTTGTGCAGAAAAAAAGAGAGAGGAGGAGACTGGGCCAAGTCCCGGGTACGGCTCCCTCCCCTGGCAGCCCAGGGCTGCGGGCTGCAGCCACAGCGTCCCAGCGGGCCGGGCCGGGAGAGACCCCAGCACAGAGGGGCTGTGGGAGTGTTGGCGCCCGGCCCCTCAGAGCTGCCTTTCCCAGTGTGGGCAGAGGGAAACAGGGGCTGGGGATGGAGGTGGGCGCCGGGGTGAAGCCCTGAGCCCATTTGACAGCTCCGCTGCTGCCAGAGGCCCCGGGGGCTCCGGGGGTGTTGCCCCCCACCAGCATTGAGGGCACCAGCACAGACCTCTGGGGAAGCGATTTGCCCAGCCCAACAGATACTGAAACACTCATGTTTGAGCCTAAAAACCAGCGTTAAAAAAATGAACAGAGTAAAAGACGGGGGTGATCCCCCAGCTGCAGAGCTGCCTGGCCCCGCTGCCATGGCTGGGCAGGAGCCGCGTGGGCGAGGCGGCCGCAGAGCAAGGCCGGCTGGTGCCGGGGGATCTGTCCTGCTGGTGCTCGGAAGTCTGGTTGCACTGGTCCTGCAGTCCAGGCTGGGGGGAAAGGAGGATTTCCCACCGGGACCAGCTTGAGGCAGGGCCCCTCACCGGCGTGTCATTCGGGACGGGGAGGCTGGTGTCACGGGGAGGACGGGGTGAAGGGCGACTCTCATTTGTTCTTGGCCAGCGCGCGGTACAGTGTGAACCCTACCAGAGCAGTCACCGCTGCCCCCAGAGCCACCCGGAGCCAGAAGGACGCGGCTCCCAGCTCCACGGCATTCAAGTGGCTGCAAGGAAAGAGAGAAGAGGCCAGTGAGCGAGGTGCGCAGAGACCCCCAACTGCCCGGAGCGCTTCCCCCCCAAGCAGGGCCGTTGGGATGTCTCTGCGGGGATGGATGGTGACAATGGCGCAGCTCCAGGCCTGTGGCCACAGCCCAGCTGAAGGCTCCCCGGCTCCGTGAGCCACAGCACCTGCCGCCTGGCATCATCACCAAGCCAAAGAGCGGCTCCCCGCCCCGCGGGTGGGACGGATGTGGCTTCACCCTCCCGTGGTCTGGAAATAGTACACCAACACCTAAATAATTAGCACAAGCAAGGAGGTATGTATCTGCCTTTCTAGGTCAAGCTGCTTTTACAACTCCAAGAGCACCGAGACCTAGAAGCGGACGCAGGCGGAGACACGGGCAGAGCCGGGGACACCGATCTCAGGGCAGCGAGGGAAGGTGCCCGCTCCTGCCCAAGCGTACACATTTCCCTTCCTAAACATGTGCTGTCCTGCATGAATGTGCTCCTCTCCGAGGAGCAAAGACGTATCCATTATTCATTTTCCACTAAATCAGCGGAGAACAACCAATCCATGGCCCTCCATTACGCTGTTATTTATTTATACCACATACCCTAAGATATATTAAGAATATTTAAATTTTAATACTGCAGAAGGGGGAAAAAAAAAGTGTCATCTCTAAAAATAAAGTTGTTTATTGAAGAGAAGCTAGAGGGAAAACTACTCACTAGTAATTCCACCTTGTCTTCCAATGCACCCACATGTTCTCCCCAGGAGGGCTCTGCCCCCGGCGCTGTGCTGACCCCCAGCTTTCAGCACCCCCTGCCCCTCAAGCAGGGCGATGCCACACGCAGACACGATCTCCTTGCCAGACCTCCCCCGAGGGAGGCTGTGACAACGGAGGTCTCGCTTCACTGACCTCTTTTTCAGTCTGATCCATCTCACCGGGAGAAAATAGCTGCCACCCCACCTCTGCAGACCTTGGCAAACTAGGCTGGCTACTCCCCTCCACCATTTTTTATCCTAGGCTTAAAAAATAAAAACTCCTGTGGCAGCATGTAGCTAATAAATCCGCCAGAGACACGCACAAGGCAGAAGAGAGCCGTGTCCCCTCCACCCTCTCCGGGCAGGGGAAGCAGCGGCCCTTGTGTTTCAATGACCTGTACCAACAGGCAACACCGAGAGCTAGAGCGAAACCAAACCAAACGCCACGAGCAGAGGCAGGGTCTGGACACAGCCCCCTCCCCAAGCTCTGCTCCCAGCCGAGAGCCCCCTCCGCGGTACGGATACTAACGGGAAGGTGGCGGCGGTGGCCAGCTTGGTGTAGATGGTGGTGCCAGGCAGGCCCTGGCCGTGGCAGGAGAAGCGGAAGGGCGGCGGGAGGCAGTGCTTGTAGCAGAACTCGGCGGGGGAGAGCCCGGGCTGCTGACTCGCTTCTGGCAGGTCTGTCTTGGAGGCCACGAAGACGCAGGGGATCTGGCTGTCCACGTAGTGTTGCTGTAGAGACAGGGAGAAGTCCCAGCGAGGGGTAAGCGACCGAACCCTGGGAGACGCAGGGCTGCCACGCAAAGTGAAGTCCCACAGGGCCCCTGCCAGCTACCTTGTAAACACCGGCACAGTAGCTGAAGGATCTGGGGTCGCTCAGGTCGTAGATGAAGCAGGCGACATCGCAGGCTGCATCCGACGGCTTCACAAACTTTGTGTCAGCGCTGACCTCATACAGCTGGGGCAGGAGAGGAACAGATGCGTGGCACAGCACCGTCTCGAGTAGATCGGCTGCTCCTCACACCGGCACACAGACCGCGCCACCGTGACCGCAACCACAGCCGAGCCCAGCGGTGCCAGGATAGCGCTGCAGCAATACGGGGGGACGCAGCCCAGCCCCGCTGTGAGCCAGACACAGCGGCGATTCCCTCCTCTCCCTGACTTACTATAAGGTACTTTTCCTGGCTGTTGACCTGCACCGTGTTGATCGCGTAGAGGGACGGCTCTCCTGGGGTCTCCCTCTGGGCCTGCCACCGACGAAAACACTGTCTCAGACAGCAGGGAGCAAGAGCAGTGCTTGTGGGAGGGAGAGCGCTTCACCCTGCCCCGAGCCCCCGCGGTGGAACAGCCACCTGAAGGGCAGCTGGTGACTGCCACGAGGCTCGGTGCCGTTCGTAACAAGCAGGGAAAGCTGGCATCACCTCGGGGAGATACGGCTGCCCGGGAAAGGCACAACCCTCCAGATCATCGGGAAAAGCAGAGGGGACTGGGCCCGCTGCCTTAGGCAAAATCAAGGACGCGAGAGCCACAGCAACCGGCACCACTGGCACGGAGAGGGGTGTGAAGCCATTTGCCGGGGCCTGGCCACGGGCAGCAAGATGCCGTCACGCGGCAGATCGCTCAATGGCCTCTCGGCTCTGCCTCCTGCTCCGCCAGGACGCCCTGCCGCAGCGCGGCGGAGAGGGGAGCAGCCACTCACCGCGAGGCTCCTGCCGAGGAAGGCCTGCAGGAAGGCGGACTTGCCTGCGCCCCGGGCTCCCAGCACCTTGCAGAGGAAGACGTTTCTCTGGGTCTGGCCTTTCTCCAGGTCGATCCTCTTCTCCCGGGTCACTGGCAGGAGAGAGGCTGGGTGAGCGAGAGGAGGGACCAGAGTCGCGACAGGAGGGGAGGGCATGGCCGTACCCGTGAGGGCTTGTGTCTGGGAGTCCTGCTCCGAGAGGATGGGGTAGCCCAAGTAGCCCAGGCACTCCAGGCAGTGCCGCACATCCAGGTAAGCCACAAGCCTGGAGAGACAGAGCGCACCGGGAAGCCGGTAAGGTCAGCAAGGGCTACGCGATGTGACTAAAGGCAGGGAAGAGGGACTGAGCTTACGTCCACTGGCAGAGGAATCCATGCAGGGAAAGCAGGCCTTTATCAGTGGTGCATACCGTGTTGTAGAGCTCGGGGCCCCAGGGCACACAGGGGAAGACGCTGAAGAAGTTCTGCAGCTCTGCAGGGGAGAGGGCTCCGTCCTGGTCCTGCCGAGACAAAGGGGAGTCAGCAGCTGAGGCAGGGCACAGCCCATGCACGCACCGGCAGCTCTCTGCAGCCACATCAAGCGTTGCTGGGGTCCAGAGAGGGTCCCCAGCACACAAGCCACCCTGCTCGCTGCTGCAGAATGACACAGGGATGCTTTCAATGGCAGAAATCAATTGCAAGCAAGGCCGGAGCTGCGTGAGCGTGCGGGCAGCCTGTGCCCCAGGGACTCCAATCACTGCACAAGAGACAGGCCAATTCTGCTCTGCGACTGCGGCTGGAACCAGTGCTGGCCCTGCTACTGGGCAGGACCCATCCACACTCGCCCCGCAGCCCTGAGGTTCCCTGGGGCCAGCTGCCACGCAGCAGCCTGTGTCGCTCCAGCCTGGCCCTCCACACTGCGGGGTAACTAACCCAAGGTCTGCATGCAGCGGCGCGCTGCTGGCCACCAGCTAACCACACTCCAAGGCAGCTCCTCCAGGCTGGTGTGCCATAGGGCCATGCCACAGAGGATCTGCTGGCTTCTGGGCACACAGGGACGTGCATCGACTTCGTGCTGCAATTCCCCGTGGCCACAGAGCTGCCATACCCCAGGTGCACATCAACATCTGAATAACTAGTCCGAGCAGGTGCATACAGACCCAGTACATCCCCTTCTCCCACTCTCCAAAGAGCCAGAGCACAGCACAAATCAGCTGCTTTCTCCCTCTCTCTGGCCTGGCACCCCCTCCACAGGGCTGACGGCCACGCAGATGCTTGTGCTTGGTCCGTGGCTGCAGGCCAGCAGCTGTGCCCGCTCTCCCTGCCACCCTGCGTGCTGCAGCCAGGCACCACGAGGGGCTACGCCAGTCTGATGTTAGCTCCAACCCATCCCCTGAAGGCCCAAACTTTACCGGCTGCCCTTTGGTCAAGGGCAGCGACCACAACCCCAGGCCCTTGATGTGCCATCAGACTACCTGCAGCTTGCAGTGACCACCTCCTGCTCCCAGAGCCTCGGCAAGAAGCCATGAAGGGAGCGCTGTGGCAGAGGAAAGCCCTTTGCCGGCGCTACGTCTGCTCCCTGGCGCAGAGAGGTGGACAGGAGAGCAGCTACCCCCAAGCATGCAGGCCCAGCAGAGAGCATCCCCTCCCCAGGCAGCTCCACCGCGCGCTGCCCACCTTGTCGTGCTTCTCAAACAGCCGCTGCAGGAACTGGTAGCCCAAGTGGTTGAGCTCCGTGGAGCAGCCGGGGGGAAGGCGGAACCTGTCAGAAGAGACCCAAGTGAGCGTCAAGCCCTGAACGAAGAGCAGCATGTGAATGGGTCTTTGGACAAACCAGATCTCACTCAGAGCACACAGCTCCCCACCCAGCGGTCATCTGCAGGCCTGGCTATTCCTTGACACAGCCCCCTGCTTTGGGGAGAAGCCCTCCAGGGTGCACAGCGGCCTCTCCTCGGCATATCCGCGCTGCCCAAGCAGCCTGGGAGATGATGTAGCCCTCGGTCTGCCTCGTGCCCAGGGCTTCAGCAGGGCACAGCACTAGCCCCGGGGTGCTTTCCACCAGCCCAGGCCCTGTCGCCTCCCCGCGCAGCCAGCTGCCTGGGGAGAGGATGAGGCAGCTCACAAGCCAAACCCCTTCATTACTGCCAGATCACCACCTCCGGGGTGGCAGGGAGCAGAGAAGAGACAACAGCTGCAGAATCAGCCGGGAGCGCTACGCTGACAGCTTGCTGCTCCCGACAGAGCCGTTCTGCCTCAGCTCAGGCAGAGACAGACAGCCTTCAAAACCCCCTTGCTGATGTCACGGGAAGTCAGGGACAGGCCTTCACTCCCCAACTCCACCAGTGCCAGCAACAGTCAGCAGCTCCAAGGCCCACTGTATTTGTCACCAACCCCCTGTGTCAGCTCCTGTCCGCAGGGGAAGGTGAGGACCAAGAACCTGACCGTGAGCTAAGGAGGCGGATTCGGCCTCAGCTGAGGAACACAGTACATGCCAGGGTGCAGAAAGGAGCCAAAGACGCTGGGGAGGCCAAGTTGCGCACCACAAGGATGTCACACCCTGCCCGCCCCACTCCATGGCAGGATACGCACTGTGGGTAGAGATAGTCATCCGTCAGCTCCAGCTCGTCGTCGTACCCGAAGCGGCGAAGGATGGTCCATGTGGTCTCGTGCCGGCCCCTCTGGATGAAGAGCGTGTTGAGGAAGAGGAAGCCTGCAGGAGAGATTGGGTGGTTCAGACACAGCAGGGCCAGCTGAGCACTCAGCCTCAGGGATCCACTCCTCAGGATCGTGCTTTCCCTGGGAAAACAGGCTGCTTGGACAGAGAGCTCTAGCAGCCACAGCAGGCTCAGGCTTGCTTTGACAAGAGGTCCTAATCAGGCTTGGATTGAGAGCCAAGAGGCTCAGCTCAAGGACAGTGGCCCTCACAACGTGCCCAAGGAGATGGCTCCCTCCTTCCCTTGCTGGGAAGGAACATGGAGCCCTTGTGCTGTTACCATTCAACGTCAGGCCGTTGTCCTGCACCCCGTCTGTGGTGTTCTTCCACACAACCATCTTCACATCCTCCAGGGCCTGGGGAGCCAGAGGGTTTCCGAAGCAGGACTTCTACCTCCCAAGAGAAAGAAGGTCGTCGTCAGCAAAGCACACAGACAGCACAACCCCCTGTCTCACCAGCATCCCTCTCCCCCAGCACGGAGACAGTGTTTCCAGCAGAGAAAATCCACCCAGCTAAGTCATTACTGCCTTGGACCCTGACCAAACCGCTGTTCCTCAGCATCCCAGTAACATGTGACTATCAACATCTCCCCAGCCTCCTGCTCTTCCAATTGCACCGCAAACCTGGCCCAAGCTTAGTGAAGATGGAAGACCTGTGGATCCCCCACGTGCTCCTAGATGCACCCTACAGTGCTTTAGCTGTGCAGCAGTGGAATAACTGAACACAAACAGGACGGTTGTGTCAGGAGAGGGGCAGCCCTTCTGCCTGGCACTGGAAGGAAAGCGGACCCCGGGGCTTTTCCACAAGGGACTGGTGAATACCTCAGCTCTGCAGCCAGCCCCACCTGGAAGTAGTTGAGTTCATCATCACTAAGGATCTGGTTGTTATCCTGGTCCGAGAGGTTGAAAATCCGGGTCAGTGCGCGTGCACATGCAGGTTTCAGCTGCAAGGGACCAACCACAGTGACCAAAACAGGACATCAGCTTCAGACCGGCCCCTCCTCCTGCCTCCTGAAACCCCGTGTGCAGAGGTGTTCCCTTCCCACACTGGCTGGGAACACGGTCCAGCCAGGCCAGTACCACCGCCACTTTGGAGGTGGGAGTCCAAAGCAGAACAGCCCATAGGGAAGTCTTCTCTTGCACCCTTCCCACCATGGCTGCCACAGAGTCTGAAGCATGAGGGCTTCTGCCCCAACATGTCCCGGTTCCTTGCAGATCTCTCTGATCCGGATACGCTCAGCTGGCTGGGCTGAGCATGGCAGATGGGTGTTTTCCTGTCAGCTACCCCCAGGGGTACCACCTTCGCCTTGACCTGGCTGCCTTGGCCCAAACTCTCCACTCTCCTACCCGGGGGCAAAAGCAGAGCACCAGACCAGAGCGCTGGGACGGGAAGGAGACTCCTCCAGAGCTGCAAGCAGCACTTCCTACCTGCTTCTCCTCTGGGTCGTAGAGGGGGGCAGTGGGGTGCAGCACAGCTTTCTGGGCATAGTAGAAGAGCTCAGAGATGTTCTTGAGGTTCTTGGCAGAGCACTGGGGATTCAAAGGAACAGACAGCCCTGTGAGCGGGGACAGGCGATAGGCTGGTGACAAGGGGCAGGAGGAGGATGACAGAAGCTCCCCGAGCCAGACAAGTTGTGCGTCAAAGCACAGAGCAATGTCTGTCCACCACTAGGAAGAAACTAAAGGGAAACCTCCTGCTTGTGCTCTGGCTTTGCTGAGCCCACTCCACAGCCCCAGAGCCAACAGGGGCTGCATGTAGCTCCTACGCCAGTTGCTGCCAGAGAGCCAGAGTGGGCAGACACTGACGCCCACTCCCTGCAAGGAGGGTGAAGGACAGAAAGCCTAAAGCACAGGCCCTCCCAGACAGGGCTACTTCTGGAGAGCAACATTAGCAGGGCAGGCCTCCACAAGCAGGAAGGCTCCCTGGCTCATGCCAGACAAGTGCTCCTACCCCTCAGGGAGGCTTAGCAGAAACCTTCCAGTTCCCTCACCTCCACGCACGTCTCGATTTCCGAGAACTGGTTCATGATGGGCAGGATGACATCCATGGAGCTCCCCACTTGCAGGTCAGACTTGTTTCCTACTAAAATAATGGGGATCCTGGGGAAGAAAGACGCAGTGTCAGAGAGCATGAGCGAGCCCAGCCCTCTCTTGGTCTCGGCCCTGCCCCAGCCAGGCATGTTCTCAGGCAGGAGGCCGGGGAGCCTCCCCAGCCTCCTCCGCAAGGGCCAGAGCAGCTTTCCTGCCTCCCACGGCTGGGAGCATCCATCTGGAGCAACAGACTGCCTGATCCCGCTTACGCTTTCACCCAGCAACAATATGTTCAGGAGCCTTTAATCCAGCACAGCAGCCTTCTGCCTAAGCGATCCACACACAGATTGCGGCTTCTGTGCTCCCATGCTCCCTCAGCAGCCTCCTCTCCCTGCCCGGCTGAGAAGCGATCAAGGGGGGAAGGAACCCTCACCCATGGCCCTCTGCCTCTGCTAGATCTGTGAGGGACAAAAGCCCCCACGTCCTTCTGCTACAAGCAGTCTGGCCACAAGCCACGAAGCTGGTTTGATCTCAGTAACCTCAGAAGAAGATGAGGGTGATGGACACCCCACAGCCCCCCCAAATCCCCCAATTCTGTATCCACGCCGCACACGGTACCTGGAGCCCTTTTCCAGTCCCCCGTTCACCATGGGGATCCACTTTGTGCGAATCTGAAAGGCGAGCACAGGGAAAGGCCTGTCAGCACAGCCTGGGGAGGGAGGGAGAGGCAGCTCCCAGCACAGCTCCCAGCACGTGCGCTGTGGCAGTCAGCAGGGCCCTGCAGCCATCTGCTCCCCGGCGTTCCCCCGCACCAGCAGGCAGAGCAAACCCAGGGATTGCTGGGTGCCAGCAGAAGGATGTGACAAGCCTGTTGTCCCCCAGCACGTGAGGACAACAGCCAGTGTAGGAGTAAGCTTGGACTGTGCTCAGCCTGCCTCTGCTTGCAGGGGTCTCAAACCCCAAATCCCCTGCAGGGCTGGGGGGCATCAGTACCCACCCACACCAAACAGCGGCCGGGAAGGACCCAGCGCTGGGAACTCCTTCCCCTCCGGCGCTGCTGCCGGAGCCGGGCTGCTCAGGGCTCCAGCACGGGACCCGTTACCTTCTCGATCGTGGCCTCCTTGGTGACATCGTATACCACACAGACCACGTTGGCCTGCAAGACAGAAGCAGCAGAGGGTGGTGAGTGAGGGTCCCTGCAGCACGCTCACCGCAGCAGGGAGGCAGCCTGGGCCCGAGGCACAGCCCTGCCACGGCCCCGCGGCCCAGCAGCCCCAGCCCCACATGCTGCTGTTGTGCTTGCACTGAAATGGCGGCGGCAGTTGAGCGCGCGTGAGCGTGTACACGTACGCACAGCCTTCTGATGGCGGCCACTCGCCCGCTGTCAACATGAGCTCTACAACGGGCTGCTTGGAGCAAAGTCTTGCTCTTCTGCCTCAGCCCTGCCAACGGAGCTGCCATGAGCACATCTCCTCCCCGCCCGACACCCCGGTTCCCTGCTCCTACACCTCGCTGTCCCCCCACGACGGCTCTGCCTGTGCCCCACGCCTGGCCGGCGGCCGCTGGCCTCTTCCCCTCCCGAACCCCGTGCAGACAGTGCTAACACCAACGCTTTATTCGTGGCAGACTGGAGGGATCACTGGCCCTTTCAGGAGAGAGTTCAGTGCTAATCCTGAGGACACACGAGGGTTTAGGCAGGATTTCCTGGAGCCATTTTAAGCCTCTGNATATTCATGCCGTCTGGACGGAGGGAGCAGGACCCCCGTGCCCGCTGGCCCACCTCCCTGCCCGTTAGCCACTGAGGTGGAGAGATTAAATAGCTTTGTTCACATGAGACGCACAGAGGAGAGACAGTTTTATTACCCATAACCAAGAGGTCCTCCTCTGTGCAGAGCTGAGGTTAATCCCAGGGCAGAGAAGAGCAGCTGGGCCCACCCCAGCCAGCCGGCTGGATTATTCCTCCATGACTGCTCCAAGGGATGTGGGAGCCCTCGTTCCTGCCTGCCCAGTGCTCCCTGGGGCTCCAGCTCCCCAGCCAAATCCTCTGTGCCACTGCTTCATCAGGCAGCCAGAGACCTAATGCAGGGAGCAAGGGGCTCTTGCCCAAGCTCAGCAAATGCTTCCCCCCTCTTCTGAGTCCGTCAGGAACACCCCGAGGCTAAGAGCACATCATCTGCTCGGCAGCCTCCTCCACCTCCCGATGTGCAGCGAGCTGTCCCCCACCACTCTCCTTCTGGAGGCTCCCCGAAGGGCTAGGACAAGCCACATACAACAGCTTACAAGACAGAGAAGGATTAAACAAACCTCTAAACAAACCAACAGCATTAATCCACAGATAACCAACTGCCTGTGCATCTCTGGGTGGCTAACGGGGAGAGCCAGCAGCCACGTGTCACTTGCTGGCTGCAGGGCTATGGGCACTGCAGTCTCCTGCCTCGCAACACCCCCGTCCAGCCCTGCTCACCTTAGCAATCTCTTCCTGCAGCTCATCCTCCGTCTGCTCCGACTCTGGACGGGGAAGAGAGCTGTCACCAACCATCCCCAGCAGAAGGGACCTCTTCCCACTCCCCTCAGCCGGCCAGAACAGTGGAAAAGCGAGGCTGGCAGGGAGTGAGGAGGGATGGGGCCCTACCTGAGTAGTCCACTATGTGTGTGGGGACCTTCTCGGGGGTGACGTCAGCCGGGATTGTGATCTCCTCTGCGCGAGGGGGCACCTGCAAAGCCAGCAGACTCTGTTCCAGTCAGCCATGCAGAACGCTACCGACAGGATGGGTGACAAGGGGCTTCAGACTCCAACATGGCTGTTGCCCAGCGCCCTCCCTGCCAGGGCGGGATGAGCTCCAGACCACAGCTTGCTCTGGGCCCACCAGGCTGCAGCTGCAGCTCGCTGCAGCCCAGTGCTCATACAGCCAGCGTCCCTGTGGTGAAACCTCCAACCGCCTCCCGGCCCCGAGCCCTCCCTCGAGACACTGCGTCTGATGGCGCTGAGTCCCACCAGGGAAGCCGGCTTTCAGACAATTCAGCGCTGCCGCCCCTGCCACAGCTCCGGAGATAAGCCCTCAGCACTCCCCCATCTCTCCGGCCTGATCTCCTGGCAGCTGGGAGAAGTGCTAAGCTGATTGCCCGGGCTTTGCTGCAAGAGCATGGGAAGATGCGTGGAGCCAGTCCTCCCCCGAGCCCCCGCAGCTAACGCTTCCCAGCGCAAACGTCCCAGTGGGCACCATCTGCTTGTGGGCAGCGGGAGAAGCTGCCTGACGGTACAGAGCAAGCATGTCCAGCCAGACTGATCCCTCTTCCCTATCCAAACCATGATGCGACCATGAGCTGCCAAGCTGGAGGCTCCATGGGGCACAGGCAGGTGAGCTGGATGCTGCTCCTCACAGGTGGCCCAGCTCAAAGCACCAAACCTGTCTCCAGACACACACACGGAAGGACAGCGAATGCAGCTCGGCCCCTTCTGAGGGCTCTGTCCTGGTGCCGTGGCAGCAAGGCCGGAGCTGGGGAGCAAATGGCCCTGCCATGCAGGGTGAAGCTGGGCCCCACAGCCTGCTGCGCTGTGGGCACAGAGACCCCCAGCCATGGTGCGCTGGCTGCTGCCGCAGCGGGGACCAGGGCCCTGAGTGGTACCTACGCCCCTCCCCAGGGCAGCTGGTGCCCCAAGTCAGGGATTAGAGCACAAACTGGAAAAAATATAATTTCAGCTAGAGCTCCATGCGGTCCTCGCAGACTAAAGCTCACCCAAACCAGCCCCGCGGCTGTCACCAGTGTCTGGTGAGCCACACCCCTGCCTTGGGCCGGTGCCACTCGGGAGAGAGCCACGGCTGCCTGGCAGGGCTCCCAGAGAGGGGGCCCAGGGGTGTCCCCCCTCTGACGCTCACCTCTTCAGGGAACTCCTCGCCCACCAGAGCCATGATCAGAGATGTCTTCCCCACCTGGGCTAGGAAAGAAAGGGCAGATGTTGGCACCGGCAGCCACGATCGGAGCCAGCGGCTGGCCCGGGGCGAAGGGCACGTCGGTGTCCCTGCCCTACGGGAGGCCGCGGGACGGCGGCAGGTAAAGCGGCGCGGCGCTTCTGCCCTGCTCACCTGCGGCGAGGAGCCCGGGGCTATCGGGGACACCCCAAGGCCAGCGGCCGCCCCCGGAACGGGGGACCCCGGGGGTGGCAGCGGCGGCCGGAGGGCACGGCTCCCGAGGCCGTCACGGCGGGGCTCAGGCCTCCCGCCCCGCCGCCCCC
>Ga0065711_1042251_pt1 | contig 15531 bp, 7 predicted proteins | sample Hoacrofraction12_FD_59098 | JGI IMG/M metagenome (GOLD analysis project Ga0065711, IMG submission 59098) | Hoatzin crop microbial communities from Cojedes, Venezuela - Epithelial fraction 12 v2 (version 2) | ecosystem: Host-associated > Birds > Digestive system > Esophagus > Crop | place... | reverse complement strand
GCCTCATTCAGCAGCGGCCCCACATTGTCCCTAGCCTTCCTTTTGCTGCTGATGTAGTTGAAGAAGCCCTTCTTGTTGTTTTTGACATCCTTTGCCAGCTTCAATTCCAGGTGGGCTTTGGCCTTCCTTGTGGCATCCCTTCATGCTCCGACCACATTCCTGTACTCTTCCCAAGTGGCCTGCCCCTCTTTCCACATTCCATGGACCTTTCTCTTCTACCTGAAGTACTTAATACTAAACAGTGTAGAATTTACTCTGTTCTAGACTATTCCAAACTAGACTGTTTTGTTGAAGTAGTGTAAGAAGACTAGTTGTGCCTGATAAAGGACGTTTTGGATAACTGATATCATGACTGGTTTATGCTTAAACTTAAAGACAACATAAATTCTTGAGAAGCTAATGAGGTATCATATAGGTCATATAATAGAAATAGTACCATTTTTTAATAGCTTATTAATTGTATTGCAACTTTTTTCAGCTTTTGAGTGTTAGTCAACAGCTACAGAAATGTTTCAATTTACTTCTGTGTTCTGCATAACGTTCGTTCTACTTAGTTCTTGGGTTTTTCACATCATGCTGATTTAATTGCTGAAAAACTGTAGTACATCAGCAAGCTTTAATAAAAATGCTTATATGTGTTTAATGACCATGTTTTTGAAGTTATTGCTTTTATGAGGTGTATAGCTCATTTTTAGCTTCCCTGTAGACGAATAATAATTAATGAAAATAGAGACAGTCTTGTGTATGCAAACAGCACATTATAGAGACATTTTACTTGCCATTAAATCCAATAATTTCAAGGGTATTACCATTTTAACTGATAGTCCAAAAATATTTATGATGTTCTAAAGACAATTGAAGCTACTGTGGGCAAAGATGGAGAAATATTGATTGTGTTTGTTCACATTTCTTTTTTTTAATCATACTTTGAAGTGGAAAGGGACATCAGCATTAAGTAAAATCTCAGCTCAGTGGCTGAGGTTGTGGCCGTTGTAGCTGGTGCTCAGTTGTACTCATTGCACTTGGGTTCCGGACCAGTCAGGAGAGTCCAGAGGGGGAAGGAGAGGGTGATCTGAAGTCTGAAGAGCATAACTTGTGAGGGAAAAGTAGCAAGAATAGGCTCTCATTGTGCATGTGAGCAGAGTGTGAAGTAAGAGATGAAAGAGAAGCAAGGGAGTTTTTATGTGAGGGAAAGAAGGACTAATGGTGCATTGGAAGAAATAGCAGAGTAGGTCCGAAGAGTGGGGAAGAGCTATGAGTTGTAATTCATTCTAGTCTTATTTCCTATAATTTAGTAGGTTAGAGATGCCTCTGTTGCAAGTGCCCCTCACAGTGTAACTTTGTGAGATCTGCTTCCAGGATGTTTGTCAGGGATCCCACATTTACATGGCAGAGAACAAGGTAGAGCGCATTTGTGGGGTAATTGCTCCTGCTTCTCATGGGCAACTTTTGAGAGAAGGTGCCCTTATGATGGCTTTGTTCTGTGGAAGCCAGTAGTGTCTGGTGAGGAGGTCCCTAGCACTCAGGTCTAACTAAATAATGTTAAGTAACCAGAGGAGAAATGGGCTTTAGGTGGAGACCTTGATGCTTCAGGTGGATTGAACATCTTTACCTTCTGTTTGCCTGCTGGTTTTGTGCCCAGATGCACGGCAGAGAAGGTGGGGACTTGGGTGTTATGGATGGTGAGAGCAGTTAGGTTTGATGTTTTACGGCACTGAGAAGCTCCTGTCATGCCATGGTACTTGTGATCTTGCTGGACATGCTGAAATCCAGTTATTTTTTTTACTTTATTTTTACTAGTTTGTATATTTGTGTGACATGTAGATAAGCCTGTAAAAAACAGCTAGTAGCTATTACAAATTTTGAAATTACAAGGCTTTTCTAATATTTTTTTTAAATGTAAATTTTCAAATATATAAAACCTCTTTGTTTCCCTTCAATTTTATTTCTTCTTCTCAAGAAGAAAGATATGAATATAATAAATGTTTCACTTATTAAATTTTTTTTGACTGAGAAATAACAAATGTTCTTCTTTTGACATAAAGTTTCATTTTGAAAATGTAATACATCTCTGGTAATTTTATTAGATAATTTGTACCTGTTTAAATCATTCACATACCTCTGCAGTATTTGAGTTATCTTATAATATTACAATAGCTTTTTATTAATTTCTTCAGGAGCTGAAAAACTTGGGTTTTAGAGAACATTGCAAGAAATACCCTTCCTGAAATCTGCTGACAGTCTAAAAGCACCGTTTATATAAGCTAGTAAAATGATAATTCCCCCTAATAACTAGGAGAACAATAGCATTTTGCTAACTTTTTAAAAAATCATAAATGAATGAGAGAATATAATAAGATTAAAAAATACAGGGTTATGACATTAATGTGTGCTTTGTTCACTTATTTGACAAGTGTTTTTGTTCTAATTATGTGTGTTCCAAATATACCACTGAAAGCATTAGTGAAATTAGATTTCATTACACTTCCCAGCTACTGAGTAGTTAAAATGAAGAAAACCTGCTTTCTTTCGGTCCAAATATGGCACTGCATAGTGTGAATGGATGAGGAGTTCTGTGACAGTTCTCTAACAGTCCTTGAAACACTATTATCATTTCGGTTTAATTGAAACAATGTTTTTGGTACATCTTTTTCTGGCTTGTTTACCAGAAAATCGTTACACTTTACTTAAGTGACTGTCTACTGTCTTCATAGTATTTATCTGTCTTTCTTATTTAATTATATCTGTTGCAGCTTGTAGGTAATTTCTCAGTGGATGCTTATTGTTGTCTCAGATATCTTTTGTTCCATGTGGCTCTGAGCACTGATGAAGATACTGGTTCTTTCTGCAGAGAGTTGTCATTTACTGACATTATTGCTGGCAAAATTAATTCTAAATATTTTTTTGATGCAAAAGTGAGAGCTGTTTCCCTCAGAGAACTGGATGGCATGCTGTGTGTACAGTGTTTTTTCAGTACATGTAAAACGTTGTGAAACTCCACTGTTCTGATTAGTCAAGAGCACACGAACCGTTCGGGTTCACAGCAAAGAAAAGGAGGTTGAATATTGCCAGCTGAACCATTAGAGCGTCTGTTCTCCCTGTAATCTAACTCTTGCTATATTTGTTCAGCTAGGATTGTGTGTTAGCAGAGCTTCAGCATCTGTCCTCAATCTCAACTGCTGCCTTGTCCTGCTACCAATGTGCCGTGTTCTCTTGGCCTTCCTCCGAGGATCTCGGAAGGTAAGTACTGTCCTCAGAATGCAGCAGTTGAGAAGAAGAGGGCCCTGGTCTCTGTTTAGTCTAAAAATAATACGAAAAAATCAGTTATATCCCTGTTTATTATACAGTATGTTTCTGCATGGTACAAGTATTCATGACCGCTTTCAAGACAGTGCCTTGGCTGACATTGTCTGGTTTGATTGGACCGGTTGTGGGGAAGGTTTGTTGAAGGCATTTTTGAAGGACAGGGACTTGCTGTGAAACTGTAAACAGATGAAGTCCCCTCCTTCTTTCCCTGCTCTAATACTAAAGACGTCTGTGTCCTCTCTACTGCTTCCTGGTAGAATTCAACATGCAGAAAAGACTTCATCTCTGCATGACCGGAAGTGTCCTACTGGAGATGACGGAACTTTAAATAAAAATACCCAACCTGATATATTCATTATCACGGGAGAAAAAAATGTTCTGGCAAAGCTAAGAGGGTTGGTTTTCTGTACCAGCATTCAAAAAACAAGTTCAGTTTGTTTGTGATTTGTCAGTTACTTTGACAGAAATATAAGTAAAGGTTTTGAGGAACATCAGTGTTTTCTAGATGGCTGCAAATTGAACCTGTGAGTTCTGTTCATCAAGTGGCAGTACCTATAAGATTTGATGCCCATAGATGCATATATATATGCAAATATACCTTTGGCTCTGATCCTGCTCATTAAAGAGTCAGTGACGCTTACAACAATTAGTGCTGGAATTCTTAGATTTTAAGGCCAGAAGGGACATTACTTTATGTGTTCTTGACATCTGTGCAATACTGATCCGACGGTGATTTCTTCATTAAGGCCTCAGAATTGGCGCACAGACATAACCCTGTAGTTTTTAAATTTAGGTACTGTGCTTGCAAGGATGTTAGACCTACTGAAAGCTGAAGTTCCTATTAAGTCACCTCAGTTGCTGTTGGTATTTTTTTCTTTGCTTTGTTTTAGAAGAGAGATTGCTTGAATTCTTCTCTTATTAGGTTGCCAGCAGGAAGACCAGAAGGCTACTAGATAAAAGTAAAACTTTCCACGTGACGTGTGGTGTTACAATATGCATCTTTTCAGGTGAGATCTTAATGTGCTGAGCAGCAGCTTGTTCGGGAAACACACTAAAGCAGTATTTTGAGATTTTTCTTGTACAGTACATTTGGGGGTAGTCTTGCTCTGTGCTTCCCTGCCTTCAATTGTGAATGCTTTCTCGCATGTGCGTGGGTTTTGGTTTATTTTTCCTTTAAACATGGTCTTACAATCTAACGCTGAGCCTTTCCTTAAAATTCCAGTTTCTAAAAGGACAGATGTATGAGATCAGGTCAGAATCTGCCATTAGAAGTGACCTTTGACTGTGCCTGAGGAATTTGAGTGAAGAAGTAGGATGCTACAGGCTTATCTGCGGAAGGGGGAGCAGTGGAGGCAAATACCCATTTCACTGAAGAAGAAACGTTCTTTGGTGGACACCTTTGAATGTTATTTCTCAGCTGAAGCATTGCAGTACAGAAATGATTGCTGTATTGTTAAAAAAATCTTAAAATACATACAGCTTTCTGCAATGAATATCTATAACCTGATTTACTTTAGAAAAATAATTCCTTAGTCCCTGATGTCTCTTGTGCAGGTGATGTGATTATGGTTTGGCATCTGAGTAGCCACTTTACTTCAGGGGAACATCTGCCTCTTGTTTACGGATCTCAGCTTTACTCTGTTTTCTTTAGTCTTACATGTTGCTGCTCATCTGGTGAATGCTCTTAACTTCTCTGAGAACTACAACGAAGACTTTCTGTCAATAAATGCAGCAAACTATCGTGGTGAGGTGAGCCAACTCTCCTTTTATATTTTGCTTTTAAGTATATAATTTAAATATATGATTATTCGTATATCCAATTCCATTGTGTGATTCATTGTGTGGTCTATACAGTGCTGCTGGTTTTGTGCATTGAAAGCTCACCATCATGTGGATTGCTGTGGATTTTATTTCTTTCTCTGGACAAGGCATGTATTGAGCACTTTGTTTAAGCCAGCAGGATTCAGACCTATTGGACTGTGGGGTGGAGAATGCTGTCATCACGTCCTTTCACCTTGTGCCCTGTTCTCCTTCTCTACAACATCCTTTAACTTTTGGTCAGCCCTGAATTGGTCAGGCAGTTGGACTAGATGATTGTTGTAGGTCACTTCCGACTGAAATACTCTGTTCTACTCTGCTGCTGCTGCTCTCTGTTCCTTGGATAGGCCTGACTGAGACAATTCTGCTGCGGTTTTGGGAACATACATTCTGTATTTGCAATATTTGGAATATAGGGCTATATGACATAGACTGGGGATTTGAGGATAGAGAGATTTTTGAACTGCAGTTGAAACTGTAGTATATATGCTGAGAGTAGAATTAGTTACCTGCATGAACTGGGCTGGAAGCTGATTGCAACTTACGAAATACTTTGTTTGCATGGCTTCTCTGGTTGTGGTGCAGATCTGAAGGCATACCACAATCCTAGTCCCTTCTGCAGGTACCTGCTTGTGCGTTTGGCGCTGGAGGGTTGTTTGCAGATTTTAGGAGTAAGACCAGAGTCCAGGACTCTTTCTTCTTTGGGCTACAATCAATTTCTCTCTTGTTTATGTTCATTTTAGTCTCAAGTATGCATTTCTTTTCTACCAGTTTCATTAGGAAAGATTTAGAATGACCCTATCCCAGCTGCATCCTTTCCTGGAAAAGGAGAGCTTGACTCAGCCTAGGCTCATAACGACCAACAACCGAGGTCTTCCACTCCCTGGGTGAATGATCTAATCACCGAGCTATTCTATGGCAGACAGACATGCCAACACCAACTATTGTGCTGAGGTTCTGGATTCAACTCAAGTGTCTGCATGTGTTAGGAGTGGTCTGGTAGACAGCCTTGTCAGGAGCCTTAGCAGGAGCTTGCCTCAAGCAAGAATGTGCCAGGGTGTGCGTGGCAGCCTTAGGAATTTTGCAAGAGAAAACAGAGATAATAACAAGTTTTTAGTAGCTCTAGGATCAAAACCTCACAGATTTTAAGAACTCTAGTGGCTCTTGAACCTTTGTGCTTGAATTCCACTTAAACTTGTCTGCACTGCAAATCTCTTGGTGATGTAACTGGCACTAAAATGCTCGCTGCTGGTCTTTCATTTAAATTCAAAATCTCTCTCTCTTCTTCTCCCCTCTGTCCTCCCAAAGGTATAAGGTAACTGAGTAAAGTTAGCCTTTCAAAAAATAATTATTTGTAAAATTATCTGGATCCTACTTTTTCATAACAAATCAGAAATATCTTCACGGCGAGACAGCAAAGGCTGAAGTTTTAGTTTGTGTTGATTTGCAGTCGGTGTAAAGTGCTACCAAATACTAAATCCATTCTTGCTTCCAGATTTAGGGATTGCTTATGCCATTGAGCACATGAACTTTATGAGCTACTTATTATTGTTGTGTTATACATATGGATATAAAATCATATATGTATCTCTGTTTTTCAGGACCCGAGGAAACTGCTTTTTGCTTCCGGTAAGTCCATTGCAAAACCAAATGAGAAAGTTTGCTGCTTCTCATCATCGCTCTCCAGACAAAACATTTTGGTCCTGCATTCATGTGGTCCATTTATTGTATCTCAGCTAGGTTGAGATGTGTTATTTGTGTTAATATAACCTGGATTTGCTTATCCAGTAGTCAGGAGGGAGGAGTGACGTAAGCCCTGTAGTAGGATGAGCAGCATCTTCAAAGCAGTTGTTGTACAGCTGAGTCAGTGGAAAACCATCAGTTTCAAACAGAGATTCTATGTAATATTAAAGCCAAATTCCTAAATGACCCATTTGCTAGAAAAAGAAATACAACAAAAAAAGTGGTCCTCTGGCCTCCGCTGGTTTATTTAAGGGTTGCGCTGACTTCAGAGCCATCTAAACTGATACACGGGAATCAGACTGCAGCACTCATAAAGAATAAATAAGCAAAGATGGTTTTGGTGCAGGAGGGAGCAATGCTTGGGTATAGAGGAGTAGGCACGTGCCCAAGTTGTAGTACTTCACGAGCAGTTAAAGGTCCTTTCTGATATCAACTCTCTTTCACTATTATTTAGATCAAACGCAAAAATCCCAACTTGGTGGCATCTAGGGCAAGGTCCAAAGAAATCAGTCTGGACAGCAATAAATGTGGTTCTAGACCTGTCAATCCCAGTACGTTTACTAGAATCAGAAGCCTCTGGGAAAGTGCTTTCCAAAAACCCCAAGCAAGGTTTAGATCAGTTGAGAGTAGAGGAAGTGAGAAGGTGAAATGATAAAAATTGAGATACATGTTAACTGCTAGCTGGAAATAGGTTGGGTGACTGGTGTGGTAGTGAATCAGTGGTGGAGGCTTGAAAGAAGGTAACTCACAGAGGAGCGAGTTAAAAATGGGGAGGGAGAATCAGCGCAAACAGCTGGTATTATATTCAGTGTCTGGGATAAAGGAGAAGGACTTGGTGAGAAGAATGAGTGTAGAGGCCACACCAAATACTGTCACAGCTTCTGCGGACACTGGCACAGGTTACCCAGAGAAGTTGTTGATGCCTCCTCCCTAGCCATGTTCAAAGCCAGGCTGGATGGGGCTTTGAGCAACCTGGTCTAGTGGAAGGTGTTCCTGCTCGTGGTGGGAGTTTGGAACAAGATGATCCTTAAGGTCCCTTCCAACCCAAACTATTGCATGATTCTGTGATTCTGTGAGACCTCTGTAGTTGAGCAGAGGACCTGCAAGGTGGAACTTCTTTTACCCTCTGGTAGCCAGTAAAATACTGCATTTTCAAAAGTTTGAACACACTGTTGCAAAGAGCAGTGATTTCAAATCGTTTTAAATTTAAAATTGCTCAGATCACTCCCTATCCTAACAATGGGTAGTGAACATTTATTATTTGTGCTCTCGGAGTGCCCAGACAGGGACCAAGATTTTGCTGCAATGGGAGCTGTACAAATATGTAAAAAAATGGTCTCTTCCCAAACAGTGCAGAACTAGATTTGTTGTCTGATTTTTCTTTTATTTTTTATTTTTTTTAACGCAGTGAAAAGAACAAATAAGGAGTTGGAAGGATTTATAGTGTGACAGCTTTTTAGATCAGTCCAGGAAAGAACATCCTTGTATAAGGGTGTGAGGCTAACTGTGGGAGGAAACAAGTATTCAAGATTATAGTTAGTGGAGGAAAAGAAAGACAGGGAGGAGAGGAAACACTAAAAATGCACTGATGAATTGGGGCAAGATTGTAAGTGATTACATGTCTGCAGTTTGATGGAGAAGATGATTGAAGAACTGGATATAAAAGGTGACCTGTGGCTGGAGTGACAATGTAGGAAGCTGGATCAAGTGCTGTACTGCAATTGGATTGGAAGTATTTGTGTCAGAGGGGAGATTGATTGCATACTACATATCAAATTAGATTAAGAAAGAAGAAATGAAGAAGGAGGCAGTGGAAAATAATACACAGTTTTTATTGCAACTGCTTTTAATTGTAACCTTCCAAGAAGGGGTGAATTTATGTTTCTTATGCAGTCCGTGACAAAGCATCCATTGATTGTAGGACCAGGATTTTTCCTACAGATTGTGAAACCGAGGAGTGATTTGGGATGTATCAGATTTTGGATATCAAACTTTTCAACAAGTGGCTATTGAGAAGTTTATAAAAGGATAAGATATGAAATTGTCTATTGCTAAAGACACAATAAAATGACAATCAATTATTCAAAAAATTAGCTCGCTATCATTAGGATTTGATTGTGTAAAAGACCCTGGACCATTAAGATCTGTGGTTTTGCCATTTACAAAATGCATGAAAGCTGGTTGAGATGCTTATAGTCTGGTACTAAACCAGCACTTATTTAGCTTTGTGCTTGGTGATTGGCCTGACTGACTTTGTTTAAACACAAATACGTGGCTCTTAGGGTGACGAGACTGTGCTTAAAAACTATCATTCTTTGAGAATGAAAAAGTTTTGATGTAATGATTCCTGGATTTTAGGTTCTTAATTCAGATTCTTAATTCCTAGGATGGCAGTTTTGAAGAAAAGATGTTCAGAAAAACTGGTAACTTTGGTTGGGATTTTTCTAATTTACTGTACTTCATGGGCAGGAGTCTAAGATGAGATGAATCATGCTGCAGAAATTCTTGTTTCTCTCTTTTGAATTAAAAAAGAGCTGGGGATAGACTAGTTCTGATACGAGCCTGCATTGGAGCAGATGAGTCCATCCTTAATGTTTTTAACCTTTCCTTCTCAAATGCTGGCTGTAGATCACTCTCACAGACCTTGCTCTACAGGCAACAATTTCAAGCATGATACAGTGCCATGGAGGGTAATTTCAGGCTCTTTCTCATTCCAGGATGAAATGGGTTGGCAAACAATTGTAGTGACAGCTTGTGTAGAAATTGATTTGCTTGAAATTCTGCCCCTGACCAAGTGTTTAATTGTAATGTTCAACAGAGTTTCGGGTTTGGAATAAAAAAGATATACAAACTTGTGCAGTCAGTCTTACAAATAAACAAAGAGACAGGATTTGTTCGTGGTTACCCGCTTAGAGGCAAATGTCATGAGCAGAAGATTACAGTAGCAAAGACTAATAGGAAACTAGTAATGCGCAGTGAAATGCAAGGAAAATGGGCACTTTTCTCTGGGAAGGTGGGAAATCACACAACAGCTCTTCTTTCCTACCTAATTTGATAGGATTTGTCTTCATGCAAGAGTTTAATTGAATCGTGAATTGTATGTCTGATAACTTCCACTTTCTTAAAAGGTCATAGGAGACAAGTATGCCTCTTCGCAGTTCACGTGTAAGTTGTCTGATGTCTGTTTTAGTTCCAGGTCTGACGGGAGTCATTATGGTATTAGTATTATTCCTGATGTGTACAGGTTCTACATATGCCATCAGGTAAGACCTAATCTGATCATTATACTGAAAAATGTCATTTCAATAATCATAGTCCCATACTGATTAGAGGGAATGAAAAGTAAACGCAATATGAGGCAAGAAGTATTTAAATAAGTGTTAAAAATACCAGTTTTCTTGCCCTACTTTTTTCTTTTTTCTTCTGGCTTGCAGGTAAATTACAGCAGTGAATTTTGTATTCAAAAAATTACAAAACCTCATTAAATTGCCTTCAGAGAAAAATGAGGAATGTGCTCATTTAAAAATCTAGACCTTTAAAAATTCAAATAGTTCTTTTTTCCTGTTTGTACAGGGAGACAGTAAACTAAGCATATGGAAAGTTCTGTCCAATGCACAAATAAAGTCCACTGGAAGTAAAATAAGATGGTATCTATCTTCATTATTTTCACCAATTAATTGTAACAACACACTGTAAAAAAATAACAACAAAAAAACAGTGATGAAGCAAACCAAAACAGAACTGTGCTGCTTGAGTAGAATGTTGCTTTTTTAAAGCTCTGCTTCTGGTTGTCAGATGTATTCTTTCAAATATCAGTTATAATTTTGAAACAGAATGCAATATTGGCTCAGAGTAGCTACTGGGATTTCTAGAGGTTTGGTCCTCCAACAGGTTCACATTCTGCACCAGCGTTATTGAACACAAATTGTAGTACATTGGAGTGAGCGGTACCTTGGAGGATCTAGCCAAGTGTTGCAGCCTTTTTGAGGCTTGGATTCTGCAACTGAAACATATAAAAAACCCTTCATTTTTATAGCAGTCTCTGGTGAATTCAAAGACTGATTACATAAATACATCATCTCAATTCAGCAAACGCAGCAGGATATTTTAATTCCGTATCTTCAAACATTAATAGCGCTCCCCTGATGTGAGCTAGATACGAGGTTTTGAACTTTGAACTAATCTGTCTCTCCTGAGCAGCGATGTTATTAGGCGCTGATTCAAGAAAGTAGTTCAGCAAATACTGATGCCCTTTTTGTAGACAAAGATAATTCCAGGGTTGAGACCTTTGTGAGGCACTGTAGGCTATAGAAGTACAGGGTAAGACGCTGCCCAAGATGCCAGACGTGGCTGCACAGCACATAGCCCACACAGGCGGCTCCGCTTGCAAAAGAAAGCCAGTTTTGGGAAGATGGAAAATTGAAACAACTACTTTACTGTGCAGCATTGAGCCAGAACAAAGTCTTGTTTTCTCCAAGGCCATGATAAATTAGAAAAAAAGAGCAGCATTTATTAATGACAGGGGAACTTAGGAAAATACGTGCAGTTGCAAACATATTTTTGGAAATAACTGTTTTGCAGTTCATGCAACAAAGTTTTCATCTTTCGAAGTTACGTGCTTGTTATTTCCTTCTTTGTTTACTGTAAGTGCAAGTGCTTTCCCGCTTTTCTGCAATCTGGCCAGCAGAATCAAAGCCCCTAAGAGATCATCTGCATCTCCTGTTACTCTAGCAATATTTCTTATTTATGAATTTTATCCTGGCTTCTCCCTCAGGCATATGGCTCAAGCTTGTCTTTATAGTGTGTTTTCCTAAGCAAAGAAGCTTCTGTGTGCATTTGTCTGTCCCTTGTCAGTCTCTTTCCCTGTGGATTCTCACGTGCCTTGGGATGGCTAGGCTCATGCTATAGTCTTAGGAAAATTAACTGTAAATGTTCACTGCTTATCAGAAACCGGGCTTTTTTAAAAGTAATTCAGAGACCGTTATACTGTCTTGGATTTCAGCCCTAATCCGCTCTTGCACACTGACTGGCTTAATCATTTCTTCCTTTGTAAGTTCTTCCTGAAAATGTTCTGTGTGTGATTATCCTGCTATTTTCATGCCTCTACTCGTTCAGTAAAGTGTGTGAAGAAGTATTACGAGGATTGAATTAGCTGCTAATGTTTTAAAAGGGGGCAGTGAGTATTCTTTGAAAAATTTTCTAAATTTTTGCCATGTCATACCTGAGAATTAGACCAATATTTTTTGTTCAGTAGTTGTTTGTTGGAAGGATTATGATGTAATTAGAAAAGACAATAAATCTTGTGAATAAATGTTGACATTTCTGCTAACTTTCAGATGAATGTTGTTCAAGAGTATTTCTGTTGAACACAATTACTAGTGACTTTGGAAATCATATATTTAAAGGAACATTAAAATACAAGCTGCTCCAGTGCCATCTCTTTTTGTAACCAAATATTCAAGTCTTCGGTTTCATCTTCTAACTACCACATATATCTTCCTTCTCAAAACTAGCTGTAACAGGGTTAAAAATATTTTTCCAAAACTATGCTGCTTACCGTGTCCCTTTCAAGCATGGCAATCTCCCCTTACATTCCTCAGTAAATTAACTCTTATAGGTCTTCACCTGCAAAATTCTGAAGTAGGTTAGCCAAAATTAAAATTAAATATTCGACTTGATCTCAAATTTTCAGGACTTAGAGTTCCTTAGAAATGCATTCATTCTGTGAAGAATGTCTATTTTAAGCCCTAAGAAGAAGGTAAAGAAAGTAATAAATGTTCTGAAGAACTGTATAAATATATATGTAGCAGTAGGATGATAATATTGAGTGCATTAGAATGCTGTGTGTATCTGTAGGACACACAGTTTAAGAAGGATACAAGTAAGAAATATATAATTATTAATATACTGGAAAATATGCTTCCTGGTAAGAGGTTCAAGGATCTCCATCCCTTTAATTTAAGGAGGTGAAGTTGGGAAGACTTGATTACATTTAGGGGAGCTTGAAACATGTGAGGAAGCAGGATTTTTTAGTAAAGGTATCTGTAGGAATGCTGAAAGCAGAATAAAATGCTCAATTGGCTGGAAGCTGACATTTAGACATATTCAGACAAGAAGTATACAGTAATTTTAATCCGTAATAATAATTAGCTGTTGAAAACAACACGTCAGAAGCTGGGATTGACTTTCCATCGCTGAAATTTTGAAAAATTGGTGCATTCTGAACAAGTGCATTCTCATAGTGCTTTTGCTCCCCCCACCATCATCCTTTACTTTCATCTCACTGATGTTCACTCCCACAGCTCCTTGCAGATACTGCTGAGTGACTGCATGGCAATGCCTACCAGGGTGTGGGTAGTTAGAAATAGTTTGAGCAGCCTCGGGGAGGAAAAAGTGTCAGCGTGGTGCTGGGTGGGGGAAGGATGGCAGGGTGAAGGGAGGGTGTTCAGAGCCCGTTGCTGTTGCTGGGCTCCTTAGAACTGCCCTTGCTTGGGTTTTATTTTAGTGGCCCTCAGAATATCAGAATTATTTTTTCTGTCTTGAGAAAGAAAACAACTAATTCCTGTATTGACAGAAACAAATGCAGTGTACATTTCAGACGTATTGAAACGAAGGTAGTTAGTTGTTTATGTAAAAGGCTGTAGGAGGGGAAAAAATTCTGGAAAAAGTTAGCTATGTTGGAGGAACAGCTCCTTAAACTATGTTCTCAGAGCTAAGGATGGGTTTTAGTTAATAATTGTTTTGGCTTATGAATTGGGGTAGTTTTTTTGGTGTTGGAAGGGACTCTCCTACCATGCCGTGTAGTGTGAGAGGTGTGTTTGTGTGCTATGAAGTAGAGTATTTTCTTAACCATTTGGTTGTTGTTGTTGTTTGGTGACTATTGTACTCAAGAAAAAACAAACAGACTAAACAGAAAATGGTTCCGGATGGGTATTTTCTTTGATCTTGGTTCTTTTTATATTACCTAACAAATTACTGATGAAAGGAAGTTCTCTTTCCCCTCTCCTGATCCTCACGGTGTTGATGTTCTTCTTGTTCCTCCCAAGGCCATCAGTCCTAGAGCCCCACCGTGTCTGGCCTCGTGCCCTGAAAATTCTCCTACCTGTCCTCTTGTTGTGTCCTCGCTCTGGTTCCCTTTCCTCTGGTATCTCCTCGCACTGCATACCCTCACAAGATTCTTTTGCCTTGCCTGCCAGCCCCTCTGCTGCTGTCTACACTACCTGTTTGTATGTTGTACTGGTAGTGACATGTTAAACGTTGCAGTCCTGTGTCAGGGCAGGGAGAATGCAAGGAGGCGCTCACTGTAAAGAGATTGAGTTTTGAGCCTGGTAACTGAAGAGCTATTCTAGCTATAAAGGTCTGGTAGGCACTAAGTAGAACCTATGGAAGCAGTGAAGTCTCCTAATATAGGAAGAGTTCTTCAGTTGGTTCTGTATTTCTATGTCCTTCATCTCTCTTTCTGAGCTTTTTACTTCCGTGCCAGACACCCGTTCTTCTCAGCACTTAATTGCGTGCAAATACAGTGTGCCTGTAGGAATACATGCTGGGCTTTGACTGTTCTACATGACTACGTGGTGTATAACGATGTCCTGTGTGCACAGATCTGCTTTTAATTAGCAGTGATTCCATCTAAATGAAACAGCATTGAACCATGGTTTATTCTTTTCAGGGTTTCAAACTATGACATCTTCTGGTACACACACAACCTTTTCTTTGTCTTCTATATGCTGCTGATGCTGCATGTTTCTGGGTAAGTAAATTTAAACACTGTCCCTTTTCCTGAAGCACAACCGGAAAGAGCAGTTCCCTTGATTGCTGCCTTTCCCGAGCTTGCTTGTGCACGGGGGACCAACTTCTTGATAAGGTGCTAAGCTCTTCAGTTTTCAGTGGGTTATTATTTAAATAATGTTCAGACTGTAGCTTGGAGAATTGTGTGTTAGTACAGCCAGCCAGCACAGACTTCTTCACTTTCAAGTTTAGTCCTTGTCCATTTTACCAGTTTCTAGTGGGAAATCAAGAAAACATTATTGTTTCTTTTCTGCCCCTGCTTACCTGGCTGCTGAGAGCAGGATGTGAAGTAAAGTTGCTCATCCCTTTCTCTTTCCTCTCTACCTTCCATATTGACTCCTAAGGAGAGGGAAGGAATGGCTTCTCTCTAATTATCTCTTTCTCATTGCTGTGATACAAAATTTACTAGTTTTTCTTCTTGTTTTCACAAACATGAGATGAGTGTCCATATGCCATGAAGCTGGTGGTCAGATCTGTATCTGGCATAAACAAGCCCAGCTCTACTGCAAGGTAAAGCAGCTTCCACAAGTTATGCTGTGTGAAAATCTGGTCCACTAATGTCCCCGAAGTTTCCTTTGTGAGTGTGGGTGCAGAGATTGGTATAGGGAAGGTGTATTTGAATGAGGTTTATTGCTGCATGTCATCAGACGTCTACTGAAACACCGGGTGCTGGAATGTCTGCGCGACACTGAGCACCACTGCTTAAAGTAAACAGTGAAAGGTAATTAGGCATAGCAAGATCATGGTAGGAATACGCTGTTGAACAAAACAAATGCAGCTTGAGGTCTGGTGAATTGAAGTACGTTCAAAACAATTGAAACTCCTGGACACAATTCCAGTTCTCTCTGGGGTTTTCTTTTTTTTTTTTTTTTTTTT
>Ga0065711_1010330_pt2 | contig 15531 bp, 7 predicted proteins | sample Hoacrofraction12_FD_59098 | JGI IMG/M metagenome (GOLD analysis project Ga0065711, IMG submission 59098) | Hoatzin crop microbial communities from Cojedes, Venezuela - Epithelial fraction 12 v2 (version 2) | ecosystem: Host-associated > Birds > Digestive system > Esophagus > Crop | place... | reverse complement strand
AAGTTCTTCCTCATCTTCAGCTGGAACTTCCTCTGCTTCAGTTTGTGCCCGTTGCCCCTTGTCCTGTTGCTGGGCACCACTGGAAAGAGTCTGGCCCCATCCTCCTGACACTCACCCTGCAGATATTTATAAGCATTTCTAAGGTCCCCTCTCAGCCTTCTCTTCTCCAGGCTGAACAAGCCCAGCTCCCTCAGCCTCTCCTCGTAGGAAAGATGCTCCAGTCCCCTCACCATCCTCGTAGCCCTCCACTGGACTCTCTCCAGTAGCTCCTTATCTTTCTTGAACTGGGGAGCCCAGAACTGGACGCAGCACTGTAGATGGGGCCTCACTAGGGCAGAGTAGAGGGGAAGGAGAACCTCCCTCGACCTGCTGGCCACACTCTTCCCAATGCACCCCAGGATCCCACTGGCCTTCTTGGCAACCAGGGCACACTGCTGGCTCATGGTCAACCTGTTGTCCACCAGCACTCCCAGGTTCCTCTCCGCAGAGCTGCTCTCCAGCAGGTCAGCCCCAAGCCTGTACTGGTGCATGGGGTTGTTCCTCCCCAGGTGCAGGACACTGCACTTGCCCTTGTTGAATTTCATCAGGTTCCTCTGCCCAACTCTCCAGCCTGTCCAGGTCTCGCTGAATGGCAGCACAGCCTGCCAGTGTATCCACCACTCCTCCCAGTTTTGTGTCATCAGCAAATTCACACCAGCAAATGTATCTGAACTTGTCAATGAGACCCAAAACCTTCAACAGAGCTTCAGAGCATGAGGTTCACTGCAGGATTTAAACTGGCAGAAATCACATTCCTGTGCCCATTAACAGGGAGCACCTGTGAGACTTGCTAGTATCAGCTGCTTCGTGCTGCAGCTACCAAGGATTTGAGTGGAGAGGGAGACCTCTCAGCAGAGCCAGCAAGTTCTGCTGCAGCCCTCCTGCAAGCAACATGAAGACTGCTAGCTCTGTTAAACATGGATATTCAAATACCAGCTGCTTCCAGAAAAGCTCCTCCAGAAAACCATCAATCCATCCAGGATAACTCACCCTACCGCACCTCCTGGATGTGTCACAAAGCTTCCCAGCACCGAAAGCAGAATGGAAATCATGGCTCAAGAACTGCAGTTTGTACCAAATTCAGCAGCCCTGCAAACCTAAATGTATCTACCAAGAGCACGCAAAGTTTACGTGAGGAAAGCCCTTCTGCAGGCTGCATCGGTGTCTGATGCCCAATGAAGTCTGAATTTGGGTATGAAAATGCACTGATTATTGTATTTCTCTGGGCTGATACAGGCAGCAAGGTAAGGAAAAACTGTGCGACATCTGGGGGCAAAGTGGTTTTCGTTTTGGGTTTTTTTTTTCCAGAATACCCAGTTGTGGGATATGCTTCCTAAGGAGAACAAGTGAATGTAGACTTTTTGACCATCCTTCCCCCTCAGGTAACCTCTTCTGCTGTAAGCAGGACTTCTAGTTCAGACACTCCTTTTGCTGTTCTAGTGCTTGTTCTGCAAAACTTACCCGACATCTCTGCGACCCTGAGCAGGGAGAAGTCCCCAGGTCCCTGTGATTTTATGCAGTTGCAGCTGTCATTGGAGCAACTGTGCCACGGCATAAAATTCCAAGATAGATGGCTTCACTTGGTGGCTTTTCACACCTTGAGTGCTCAGGAGACAATACCCTTCTCCGAGAAGAGGCACAGTACTACCGAGCGATGGTACATATTAATTTCTAAAAGAGGATTTTAATCATGCAACGTCCTCTGCAGTCGCACAGAATTTAATCTCATTGCTGACAGTGGGTGATGGGGGAGCATGTTAAGTGGAAAAGTTGTATTCAAGACCTTCTTGCAGATATGTGCTACAGGCAGCCCCTTGGGAGGAAGAAAAATGACCCAAACCGGTCTCTCTCGCTGCTAAGCGTCCCGGCCCAGGGCCCCGACGTACCCCAGCCACTCGTGCAGCAGAAATGCAGGCGTGTTCCCAAAGTTCTGTGCAGGGTTCAAGCACGCGTATTAATACAGTTAGCATTTATCAAGGCTTACTTTACAAATACTGATTTACTAATCCAGGCAAGACCCAGGGATATATGCACACAGGACTCGCATGTTAGTTACAGAAACCGAGGCACGCAAAAAACCCCCCTTCACTGTCTGACTTACTCAAGGTCAAACGAGGAGCACAGCCAGGATCAGTCGCAGGATACTGCGCTCCCAGAGCTACGCTGTGACTATCGGGACATGCCGTCCTTTTCCACGCCAGGGCTTCCCTCTTCTCATAAGGTCTGTCTTCACCTAAGCCTACCTTTAGTCTTGCCTTCGTTCAGTAATCTGGGAAGAAAACATAATGAAAACCTGAAAGTTGAAAACCCTCAGCCATGAGCCGAGTCTCTCCCAGCTGCCCAGGAGACCCACCACAACCGGGCTGGTACGCTGGCACAGGCCTTCTGGCTGGGTATCACCAGTCTTGTCCTGCTCTTACCAAGGCAGCTTTACAAGTTTTGGTCAGTTAAACAATTCAGTGTTACAGGGAAAAATCCCGAAGGAATTCATATCATTTGTTCCACTAGTTTTAATGGGACCTGCAAGCTTATAGGTAAAGTTGGAATCATGAATGAATTCTTTTTCAGAAGCTCCTATGGAAAATAATTAATCGCTGCCTAGGAGGGATAAAATAAAAATTTTTTTTTTTCCTGCTAAAATAAAAAATGCTTTCCTAATATATCTGAAGTTAGGGCAACCTAAGTGATGGCCCAACAGAATACAGTTCCATAAAAACACCTCACTTCAATGAAAAATGATGCATGCTTTCAAGCAGCACACGTCTGATGCCCACTCTCTACAGAAAGTGAACCCCCTGAGCAGGTAAGTCACTCTGTAAACTCCTGTAACCATTCTCTTGAGGTATTAGACCAGCTTTGGACTACTAACAGATAGAAATGAAGTATGAGACAACAGAGCTACTAGTTTTAAAATCCTGAGGAACTGGAAAGAACGATCATATGCTTTCGTCCACGATAGCCATGTCTGCAGCCTGGGAGCACTGCAAAAATTTAAAAGTATCCGAGTGATAACTACACTCCATGCTGGATGGAAGAGCTTTCAGCAGAAATGAAATCCAAAGCATACTGCAGAACCCTGCAGGGAAATCGCGGCAACGCCTTACGCACGCTTTGTACTTTGCCGCTGAGCGCACGGTGTGTTCGCTCCCCTCTCCGTTTGCCCGGAACGGGGGCAGTGGGCTGCTCAGGCAGACGAAGTCAAGCCCAAAGTCTCAGGGCTGACAACAGACAGCATGACAAAAGAGGATAAAACTTTATCAGTTGCCGAATGCTTAATGACAGAATTAAAACCTGTATTTGATCCTCACCTTTCTCCAGTTGCTCCTTCATTTTGCTGCTAAAAGCCTTAATTTTTGTTAACAAAACTTGGGCAGGAAAGTTGACTACCAGAATGTGCCAGATATCTCCATTAAGAAGTCCGTTATTCATAAACACAAAGAAAATTCTATTTATTTGTCTTCTTCCAAAATCAAACTTATCATATTTATGGTGAGATTTTAATTTATTTTTAAGAAGTGTTTGAAAATTTCCTTGTAAGAATTTCATTTAAAAATTCATAAAGCACATTCAGATGTACTTAGGACACAAGTGAAAACAAAATGACTAATGGTCCAGCAGAGAAGAAACATTTCATCTGCTGCTTTCTAGCCCGATTCAAATGTAAAAATTAAGAATGTGAATTAACTAGGTTAAAGTACATAATTAAGCAAAGACAGACATTATGTATCTGATTAGTGACAAGAAGAACAAACTATATTTAGCTATATTTAGCTGCAAATGAACATATTTTAAAGGCTGCTAACCAATGAAAATCAACGTTTCCTTCGAAAAATAGCCAAGAACTAGATTTAAATTGATTATCAAATCCATTCAACCTGTCAGAATCGCTCTCATTAGAGTCAGCGTTAGAGGCAAAGCTGCTGCCCGCATGCTACGCCCACGCAGGCGCAGCACCAACCGGCGTGCTGCCAAGGGTCAGCGACAGCGTGGCACCTTGGCAGCACGTCCACCCCAAATCACGCCAGACGCTGCTGAGTCCTAACGCATGCGCAGACCTCTCCCAAGCCGAGCGTGTCCGTTCCTACGTGGAGCCCACTCACGTCTCCTATTTTCCTGTATTGACCAACCAAACACAAAAAAGTGAGTCCCTGTAACAGTCTGACCCATTTTGAGAGTCCAGCGAAGCCAAACTGACTTTTATTTCTTATAAAAAAAATTAAGATTGTGCTTAAATATAAAGGAACCAGTTGCAGCGCTGCGGGATTAGTTGGGCAAATCCTTCAGCGGATATAATCAGCTTAATGGCAACAAAGATCACAGCGCAGTTAGTGCGGCTGCGACGCTCCCAAGCATTACACCGCAGGGGAAGGTTTGCACCAGGCTGGAACAGTCCCTTTTATTTCCAGCCTTTTTTCCTCTCTCCCCCCGTGCAGTCAACATCCCCATCAGCTCCATTAGCATGAAGGAATTAAGGAGGGAAATGGGTAGGGTGGAGTAATTTACGTCTGCGGGTCAGCATACTTACAGAGCGACATATAATTCAATTAAATGGACAAATAAAGTGGTGCTAGTTGTTTTCCAAACTCAGGTTAATTTTAACTCAATTCCCGCGCCGCTGTGTGCTAAAGGGCTGTCTGAGGCTGCCTGATGCACGGTGAGATGACCAGCTGTCTGCTACGGGAAGGAAGGCTCTAGGAGTCCTCCTGCTCTTACTCTTCGGATCCTCCTAAGAGTATCCTTACTCTGAGGGTATTCTGAGTATCCTCACCTTCCCGCAAAAAGAGAGACTGAAAGTAAATGCTTGACTCCCCCAGTTATAGTTCTATTTGCACTGGCAAATCCATTGCTTTATATGACACCTTTTCTCACTGTTAAATTGCAAAAAAATACAGCAGAACAGAATAGACGTAAGGAGATTTTAGCCTGCCCTGTAGGAAATTAAGAAACTGTATTTGCTAGGCTTCTTAAATTAAGACCTTCATCACTAAATCCAGGGATCCACCTCTCACATGCAGTATTAACACACACAGAAATAAGCAACTGAATCCTAATCTATTCACCACTAACTATTCTGTTTCTGGGTTTTGCTTCCTCCAGGAAAATCCCCCCGAGATGCAGGTGAACACACGAATGGCCGAACCCAGCTGAGGATAACTACAGCAGACCCACAAATCTGTTATCCGGAGGAAACTAAAGGAGAGAGATGGCAAAAGCAGGAACTCCTGTGAAACAAGCCATTTGCTGTAGGGCCTGCTAAGGTCTTCTGCTCTCCAAGCTAGTAAAACTCAAGCCTGTGCAGTTGTGCTTTGGAACAAGAGCTCTGCAGGAGAATTAATTTCTGGTTGCAGAATAAAGGCCTTTTCCAGCACTGCAGCGTTTTGCAGCCTTTAAAATCAACCAGTGCTTGAGGATCCATGGCACCTTCCATAAACAATACAAGTGTGCCTCCTCTTCCTCAGCCAAAACCTCTGCTTTCTCCAAACCCCACTGCCGTTCTCCCCACCAGAAATACTTGCATTTCAGCAGTTCTGCACGGATATAATTTGTAAAGTGCTAGGCGAACGAGCACGCTCTGAAATGGGAAGCGTTATTGACAGGCTACCTGGCACTGAGCTTTCAAACCCGCCGGGAGCGTCGTGAGGCCAGATTTGCACATGTCAAGTCCGTCACCTCAGGAGGCTTTCAAAGTTTTGCTTTTTGTGACTCTACAAAACGCATCTCTGGAGCCATTATATGAATTAGTTGGAAAGGGGTGGCGGGGGAAGGAGGAGTGGTTAAGAACAGCCATACACCCCTATGAGGACATTTAGCAGCATCTGGCTCAGAGATATTAAGAAAGGAAAGAAAAATTAATCATGCCGGCTGGGAAAGAAAACCCTGGCATCAGCACAGCCACCTTGTCATAAGGCTGATATTAATGCTGTGAACCTCCAGGGAACACTCCGACATCTGAAAGATCCACTTGTTGGCTACCGCAGAGCAGGCAGGTTTAACCGATGCCTCTTTGAAACCTTCCGAATCTTGCCCTAAAACACTGCTTAGGGTTTTTTTTTTTTGCAGCAAAACGAAACCCTCACTGCTAAAGATCAGACATTCACTGCATTCCTCTCTTTTTCCTAGATGGTATCAGAGAGAGTGCAGAAAGGAAGGCAACGCACCTTGCTGCTTATCATCACACGCTATCGGCCACAGCGGAATGGAGCGATGCCTAGTAACTGGGTGCAAAAATAGCTGTGGGTACCAGATAATTCGGATGTTAGGAAAAGGAAAACCAAAGGACTCATTCCTGGGGATCCCTAGGCACCTCATGCCAACAGACATTGACAGCAAGAGGCCGGATCAGGTGTTGGCTGCTTCATGGAGACCTGTAGCTTAGCTGCCCAGAAGCTATGAGGGACACGCAAGAGAAATTGTGGCGAAAATCAGTTGAGTATTTTAAAAAGAGAAGCCACCAAAAGGATCTTGCCAGAATGAAAGAGAATGGGAAAAACTGTGTCTGGCCAAGATACTGCAGCAATGGGGGTATGTTCTGATATTGCACCTCAAATGTAACTCCTCAGGGTTAGAGTACGACGTAAAGTTGGTGGCAGCAGCAACAATAACTAGAAGTCACATTTTCAACAGAATTTGTTTAGCCAACAAAGCATGGCAACCCCCTCCTTCCTTTGCACCCTGTTACTCCTCCAGAGCTGCAGCAATCTCTCCTAAGGCACTGAAAACAAACACCAGAAAGGAACCCCCAATCTGCTTGTATTTGGGAGACAAGGAGTGTCGCTAAAAGCACACCAGCCGCCCCCAACATCATCTTCTATGCATTTTCTGATCTCTTGGACCATCTGTGGTTAGCTGCAACCCCAGATTCACAGGACATGCAGCTGACTCACTGAAGTGTCGCACCAGCTAGGAGCTGTCTCCAAGCCAGCATGACGACCTGGATGTTTACATGCTATGTGACGATGCAGGAGATGCTACCGTAGGAACTAACGAGCAGTGTTTAAGTGGAAGATGACACCCTGGAGACCAGCGCTGTGCCAGGCGTTGGCAGTAGCTGGGCGCAAGGCTGAAAGCGTTATCCCTCTGGAAACGCAGGGCCGCTGTCAGTGCCACCGGCTGCTGAAACCAGAGGCACTGCTGCAGCCAGATGACTGTGTTTTTAAACCACCCTATCCCAAGGGACAAGGTTGTCTGGAGTGGGTACAGCTGTGATACATTCCTATGCAAATGAAGCAATTTTCTCTTTTTTTCTATGAAAAGTCTCCAATTTCTTCCCCATCGCTGAGCTTCTCTCTCAATAGACTTGAGAAAAAGCAACACTTGCAGGTTTTTTTTTAACTGATCCCATAAAGGGACACATTCAGCCCTAAGACACACGCCAATAAAAGTCCCACTGACTCCAGCAGGGAATTCACATGTTTACCCTTCATCGGCAGTCCTCAGCAATGACACCTCACCATCCTTCAAACCCTCAGTAAGTCTCCTTCTGCCACGACCCTCTGTGTCACCGCTGTCTGGCACTGTTTGGGGAAGCGATGAGCCAAGAATACCATTTTTCTGCTGATCTCTGTTTTGTTCTCTTACTTCCACTCGCTCAACCTTTCCGTTTGTGCGACTTGTGGCACTGCATCTGATGCCAGGACCATCTCCTTGGGACAGGGATGGTCTTTGCTCTCGCTTGATGCCTTGACCGGCATTTCTCTTAGCTACAACAGACAAAATAAAGTAGAAGAGCTGAGGGCAAAATTAAGCCTGCCATTATCTACGTGCCAGGTGACACATCTGCCATGCTCGGTGCACGGAAAGGCGCTGCAGTCACATCTACCGCTCACACGCACCGGAGGGGAGAACTGGGCAGAGAGGTGAAAACTCGTGGCTTTAGTAAATGTTTTTAAAAGCTTGGAAAGATTTTCTTTCCTACTCAAGTCGGGCTTTCCTTTCCCCCTGGTGAAACAAAACATAACAATTTCTCTATGATTTTGTAGTTATTCTCAGGCAAATTCAGACAGCTGTTTCAGATTATAATTTACAAGTGCAGAAGAGAAACACTTGAGCTGGTAGGCAAAAAGAAAAGAAAAGATGATACAGCACAGGTCTAAATGGATAGTTTACATCATCTTCAATTTTAGACTCGATACAGATTTATAATCCGCCTTCACGTTGTGGTTTATCCCGAGCAACTCAGCTCCTGTGGCTCGCCAAGCTGTTTCTTACCAGCTGATGAGCACAAACTGACCACATCTGCACTCAGCTATCCATCTGAGAAGTAAAATTAATGATTTGAAGTCACTATAGCTCTGAGTTTTTCTGCTGCTGTGAAGCATCCAGATCGAAACTGCCTTCACGGTTTGAATTAACCTCTTTTAGTTTGCAATTAGGACAGGAGGTAAGGGTCTATACGATCGCTTCCTGTCACTCAAAAAACAAGCACTTGGTTATTAAGCTATGAAAAATTGATCATTTGCAATTGCTGAGCCATAGCTTTACAAACCTCTTCTGAGTCTGACCACTGGAATTTCAAGTGCAATGCTCAATTTCACACCACTTCAAAAGCCAAATTACCGTGTAATCTGTAAGCGCTGCTTGAAAATATCCTGACAATAGCAGCAGGGACAAGGCATCACAGAGAGCGTAACCAGGCAGCTTTGCAGACCTGGCTTCTGACTCAGATTTCATCTGCACAGTCTGAACGTGATTAAAACTTGAGTTTAAAAAAAAAAAGGAAAATGAAAAAAAGAGTAAATTGAAATTTCCTGCACGCTGGTAACCCTACTTCTGGCCAAGTCCAAGCCCGTGTCGAGGTGTCTCTGTAGCACATTCCAGCCTACTGCTTTCCAAAATACTTCTCGTCTTCCCTCTGTGTTGGAGAAAGTCAACCTGTCAAAACTCCTTCCTTACTGTTTTGTTCACTAATCACTATCTTGTTTGAGGGCCATGCCAAAAGGGAGACGCTTGTCACCCGATCACCAAGCCAGGGAAGGAAAACGCCTCCAGACAGAGCCAGTGCTTTCCTCCTCTCTCCCAACAGCTCATCACTAACCATGCTCGGCCTCGCGGGCAGCGCCCGGGACCTGCAGGGATTTCTCCAGCGTGGCATGGCAGGTCGGCCCCAGCAGAGACGCTGCCCGGAGGTACGGCCATCGCCAGCCACTTGGCTCTGTCTCCGTGCCACCTCTCGCCACGGCTCTGTCTCCGTGCCACCTCGCGTGCGTGCGATGAACCAGGCCTCCAAAACAGTCCTGGGTAAGAATCACCTTTAATGCTGTTCCCACTCCTTTCCCCTGCCTCACAAAAATACTGCTGGATGTACAGTAAAGCAAGGAAATACCATGGGAAGCAGGGGGGGGGAATGAATTAAAAGAAATTTGCACACCACTGTGTTAGAGCATCTCATTAAGAGCAGCCACTTTTTATCTGTAGGGCAAGTAATTGCAGTACTATCGCAGCAGTAACATCATGCATCAGAGAAGGTGACAACATTTTTAGGGGTATTTATCGTAAGCATACGAAATTCAATACTGTACCCCGCAAATTAATTTTCAAGGGTGACAGAAGTCAGCTGGCTGTTATTGCTAATAGCTAGAAAAGACTCACTTAATCACTTTGCCTTTTTATTTGTAAAAGATAAAGAAACATTTCTTTCACTAATAGTTTCATGCTTGTTTCATCTCATTTTATCCGGACTGCAAGATCTGTTTAATTTCATTTGATCAGTTTTCTAAGGATCTTAGAACTACCATATTTTTATAATCTTGTTATACCCATGAGATAAAAAACGATTATTTGCCCTGCCCACCATTTCCCAAATGGGCAAGCAAGACAGAAAGAAATCGAGTGACTTGGTCAAGGTCATGCCGAGATTCTGTAGCAAAACTGGAGAATTAGAAACCTGAACTTGATTCTGAAAATAGCCATAAAGGGAACTTCCTCACCGAGCCAACAGGGATTCTACAGACCTGGACATCTCCTGCTATGTTTTTTAATAACACACATAACCACAGATAACCCAGCTCTGACTGGACAGATCCCGTTATTTCTCTCAGCTGAAAGACAGAGTAAATTCTCTATAACAAATAAAACTAACCTACCACCACTCCCAGATGAGGGGAGCCCAAAGTTTAGCAAAGGCACTTGAAAGTGTATCAATTGCTGGTTCTGAAAATTTCATATAAGAGGTCTGCATCACAGGGGTGTCTCTATGCAGAGGAAGAAAATGGTAACATTCATATTTTAAATTTTTCCTCCTAAATCTTAGCAGAGCTGTAGTGCAAGTTCAAGGGAAATCTCCACCTCAAAGTTCTGTATATTCAGCACGCGTTGCTCATGACATTTTACCGTTGAGTGGTGAATTGTTCAGCACTGTGCTACATCTGAATTTTTCCATCAGCTTTTATATAAACACGAAATAAATTACTCAACCCTCCCTGCCCCCGACGACGGGGAGAAAGACAGGTGCCAGTGCAATTCTGTTTACGGCTGCACGTGTTTAACAGCCTCGGAAACTCTCTTTTGCCCCTGTCCATGCTGTGCAGGAACGAAGCAGGAGCGCACAAACAACGCAGCAGAAACCAGCCACCAACTTCAAAGGAGGAGCTGGAGGCTGCACTGCGAACGGGACACAAATGAGTAAAGTCTATAGTAACAGCAAGTATATGTATGTATAAGCACCGCCCAGCTGCCTGGTTCACTACATTCTGTCCACATGAGGCAAACGTCCTGCAGTGGAAAACACGAGGTGTTTTCCGGAGACGGTTTCAAAAGGGTGTGAGGGTACAGCAGCCATTTATAGGCACAGAAACACCAACAGCCGCTCATGACGATAACACCTGAAAGCTGACCAGACACGGCATTTGACCCAGACCTCTAAACCTGAACAGTGGAGCCGAAGCGATAGTCTGAACATTTTGGGCGAGTCGGACATCAACAGATGCTTTAGACTGATGCAGTGTTAATGGGAGGAGCAGGTATGTCAAACTAAGTCACCGGCTGCGTCCAAGCTGCGGTTTCCATCTCTCTTCCAAGCTGTGTTGAAGTACATTGGCAGAAGAACATCCATCAGGGATGTATCAAATGCTGACCACAGCAGTATTTGTCCTCTGCAAAGAGGGTAGAAGCAGAACAGTCGAATCTGCATAAACATCGCATTAATAACAGACTGGGTGAAGATTGCCTTTTAATATAGAACTCCAGCTGAAACACCTACTTATTTCAAAGTTCAGAGAAGCTGCTTTGGCTGTTAGTATGGGTGAATATTTCAGTACCCACTCCCACGGAAGGCTGTGTGTACAATGTCGTGCCACAGGTCTCAGGCTAGGACCTCATGCTCCTTCCCCTGGCTCAGCAGTCCGGGGATTGGTGTTGTAGGCAACACCCAAAGTCATACTGTTTGAGTTGTGGTTGGGTAAGGGCGTGGGGAACCAGCCATCGCTAGCACACGCAAACCCCTACAAACAGAGGGAACATTTTGGAGCTCAGAGCAGACGCACCGACTGCTTTTCTGAAGAACAGGCGAGACCACATCTGCCTCTGCTGGTTTCTCTCGCACTACAAATCTACCTTAATGATTATTTACACTTCCCTCTCCCAACCTTCCTCTCTCCTCTTATATAAACATACTATAAATACAGACTTGGCAAAAGGCCCATCAATCTGCTGCTCAGCTTCCCCAGATCCTAAAGGTCTTTCTCTGGACAAGCAGTGATTTAGCTCCAAGTTCCTGTAAGCCCAAGCAACTTCTTCCAACCTCCATCAGCACTAATGTGACACATGCCCTTGTGCTACCGATGAGAGACCTGTACCTTGAGAAACCAAATCCAAATTTCAGCGTGACTCACATGGACTTCTTTATGGGCGTCCTTCTTCTGTGGCTCCCAGAAGCCCTCTATGGGTTCTTCAGGGTTTTGGAGGGAACACTGTCAAAAGCCACCCTACACCCTACCATAGGACTTTGCCCTGAACAAGACCAAGACCTCTGGCCAGTGTCAGATAATCCGTCACTACAAGCTACTTGTATCCAAGCCAGATATTTATTGCTATTGATCTGCCTGGTCCCAGCGAAAGACTTTTGTTCTCTCAACCCGGGACTTTGACCTCAATTAAGTTATGAATTTCAATCCGATAGACTGCTCTACTTACCCTGCTGCTCTCCCTGACTGGATTAATTAGAATTAGCTAGGCTGGGAGTCACCCCGAGCGCCTCATGGATCATGTTATTTTAATAATAAATAAAGAGACAGCAGCAGCATACAAGGAAGGATTTTGAAAGATTGTTCATCCAAGAGCATCATTCAGAACCTGCCAATACTAATTTCTCTGAGTTTGATTACCTCATTTACTTCTTTTTATTTCTATTCATTAATTGAGTTTTATCCCCCATTACTTCAGCTCCCCAAATGTGCCCTTCCTATAAAGGAACCAGACACACACTTTGCTGTTACAAAGTTTTATTACTGCAGCTCATCAAAAGTACAGTTAGCAGGAATGGAATAGTCATTAAGCATTTAATAATCTAATAGTGCTGAGAAAAAAAATATATATGATAGGGGAGGGGGAAAGGAAAGGAGAGGGACGCGGCAAGCCTGTCTATTGCCATAAAGCATGCACTGAGGGCTCTTTGTACAGATAGTTAATTGGCTGGTGGACAAACCTGAGCGCCTTCAAGCAGGTAACATCTAACGCTGGAGAAAACGCACATGGACGTTAGGATATTTTCTGACATCACAACACCACCTTTGGAACGAACCTAAAACGGGTTGAATATCAAAGAAAGTTGATTGGCAAGAGGAAGTTTCTGAACTAGTGAGTCGGGGCTTGACAGCTACATTATCCTTATTACTTCTCTTTCCCTATAAAAGCAATTACATCCTTGAAGATGTCGTGCTGCCCAGGACTGTACCGAAATGGATTGTCTCGGCCAGCCATGTCACAGACATACTATGGAGTTATTGACCCATAAGTGAACACTTATTTGTCATGCTCATTTTAATGTTTAATTGGCTGGAACAACAGAAACGGATTTAGATGATGGAAGTTTACCAATTCTGCGAACGCTGGTATCCCACTTGCAGATAGCCAACTCCTAACCAGAGAACAAACATGGCAGACAACTTCAACGCGCTTTCCACCTTCACGTAGTTCAGCCCTTCATTTGATACGAAACCCTTCTCAAGACAGCGTGATTTATTCCAGCCAAGCTGAGCCTTGTCACACGAGGACGGAAGATCCATTTCAACACAGGCTGTCTAAGCTGGGACAGCCAGTTGGTCTATTAGACAAACTAGAAGGTTACTCCAGGACAGGACTCACTTGTTTGGTTGCAAAAGGGAGCAACCGAGCAGTCTCTCTGCGAGAGGCAGAGGGAGGATGGCACCAGACTTTGTTTCCCTACGCAGGGAAGCACCGCTGAGACTTCTGCTACTCCTCACACCAGCAGGGATGCCCATTCACGTGGATTTCCAGAAGCCTTTAGAATCCTAGAATCATTAAGGTTGGAAAAGACCTCGAAGACCATCAAGTCCAACCGTCAACCCAACACCACCGTGCCTGCTAATCCATGTCCTGAAGTGCCACATCTACACGTTGTTTGAACACCTCCAGGGATGATGACTCCACCACTGCCCTGGGCAGCCTGTTTCAATGCGTGACCACTCTTTCAGTAATGAAATTTTTCCCAATATCCAATCTAAACCTCCGCTGATGCAACTTGAGGCCATCCTCTGATGATGCCTCTGAGGAGATGCAACCTCTCGCCAAAGGCTACTAAACGATACTGTCGTAGGGCAAGAGGGAAGGTCTTTGCACTGCTTGACAACTGACCACAAAAGTAAAGATCGAATAGGAATAAACAACCAGCTTCCACAATTTCTGGTGATCGCCAGGGTCTGAGGGATCTTGTGCAAGGGCTTGGGTCGTTCAACCCACACAAAGGAACAGAGGAATCAGGCTGAAAGCAAAGCATCTGAGTCTGCTAAACCAAAGGCCAACTGTAAAATGCTACGAAAGGATCTCAGAGTGACAGGGTGAAAAAAAAACTGCAGACGAAATTCAGTGCTAACAAACACCGAGTAATGCACATGGGGAAAAACAATCTTTAGTCTAAATCCACAGCGATGGGCTCCAAACTAGCTATTACCTCTGTGGAAACAGATCATGAGTTATTATAGACAGCTCTATTATAACACCAGCTCAGTATTCAATGGCAGTTAATAATCAGGCAAACAACAAGGAGTCATTTGAAAAAAAAAAAAAAGTAAATAAGAAAACATCATTATATTGCTTCGTTAGATCTCATTTTGCACTTACAGCTTGGGCACTGAGAGAAGCATTACTCCCTCCATCTGAAAGGAGATAAGCAAGAACTAGAAATGATTCAAAAAACCACAAGGAGCAAAGTTACCAAACAGCTTCCAAATGGGGCAGGATTAAATAAATTTAACTCTTCGGTCAGAAAAAGAAGCGATCAAAGGGAATCAAGGAGGGCAATAAAGTCAAAAGCAGGACAGAGCAGGTAACTGGGGGAACAATTACTGTTTCTCATTACACAAGAACGATGGGCTCTCACAGCAGATGATTGTGGCAAGTGCGAAGCAAATGCGCAGTTAAACTACAGAACTCCCTCTGCCATAAAAGGTTGGGAATCCAAAGAGGGATGAGAGAAATTTATCAAAGAAAAATCCAGGAGTGCAAAGCTAATACCAACGGTTCAGCAAGCCTCCAAGCCACAGACTCTGGGAAAATATATGAAATTATCACTGTATGCTTACCCTACTCTGTCCCCTAAGCATTCGCTCTTCCCTGCCACTGGAGACACGAGACTGAGCTAGGCAGACTCCTGCACTGAGAGCTGTTCTCATGGACGCAGAAGTAAGAAGTACGAGATGAGGGAGGAACCCCCTGAATGAGCTTGGCCGTTTCGAGTGCCGATTTCCTACTTAGAATCCATGCAGTCAAGAAACAGCTATGCTCATCAAAAACCTTATTTAAAATCTAAACAAAACAAGCATAAAGAGTTATTCCCCTGACATCTAAAGTGTTCGTACAATCTTATTTAAGAACAGTAACAAAAGTACTTTGGACCAAGGACTGCAAATTCAAGATGCCCCAGTGATGCACCCAGAACTGCTTTTTTGCTGGTTTTTGTTGTGTGTGGGTTTGTCTTGTTTTGTTTTTTAAAGCAAACTGGGAGAGACAACTGACAGCAACAGACGAATATAAAATTCTGTTTGGAAAGTAAACCCAGACTTTCTCATATTTAAAAGTCCTCAGGGAGAAGAGGAGCAGCAGAATTTAACTCCTTCAAAACAGGGAAAGCTTTTTCAAGAGACTGAATGCAAAAAAAAAGAAAAAAAAAAGAAGTTCTAGGAACCATCCGAGCAAAGAGTAGCTGATTGCTTGGCAAAGGTTCTTCCTCTGGCTGGGAGAGGTAATGCCAAGGCTGTAGGAAATGAGACAAGGCTAGAGACCATTCCTATGGTGATTAGAGACCATTCCTATGGTGAT
>Ga0065711_1042250_pt1 | contig 15532 bp, 5 predicted proteins | sample Hoacrofraction12_FD_59098 | JGI IMG/M metagenome (GOLD analysis project Ga0065711, IMG submission 59098) | Hoatzin crop microbial communities from Cojedes, Venezuela - Epithelial fraction 12 v2 (version 2) | ecosystem: Host-associated > Birds > Digestive system > Esophagus > Crop | place... | reverse complement strand
TCCTTTATTAAACTCCTTACTAGTCTGCCAGGGGATTTCCATGGAGTGGAGATACACACTTGGATAATAAATGTTGTATAGGGAGCAAGAGCACTGCTCATAACCTAAAACTGCTTACATTGGTTTTAGCATTTTTTGGGATCAAAGTCTACTAGAAAGAGAGCGCAGTACTGTTTTCACCACGACCCACTGTGCTCTCAAAAGTTTCCTGATCACTTTCTTTGCCACTATGATACCTGTGAATGCAACAAATATAACACGTAGGGGATGTTATCACTTCAGGTAGTCAGGATCATTACACAACCAAAACAAGTCTCCGTTCTTTGTGAATAATTGGGTTGTAAGGGACTCCTGATTAATCCCTTTGGGCCTTGGGAGAACAAGTATGCAAACTACAGAGATAAGGAGGCTGCAAGATGATCTTCAAGACCCCCCAAGGATGGAAGGACATTTAACACCTACCAATGAGTTCTCAGAAAAACCATTACTACGATAAGCATTTCTTGGAAATGTAATTAATATGTATGTTAACATAGCATAAATACCTAGTAACTGTGTCTCTTCGGTACACATGTTTGGAGGAGAGAACCCCCATGTGCCCGTTGTCGTAATAAAGTATACCTGCTTAATAGTCTGCCAACTATCGAGTCTTCAATTCCGGCTTTTCACGGCATCAACTACAAAAGTGAATTTTTAAATTTAAACATGGAATGCAAATTAAATGAACAGTTTATGGGGTTTTGTTTGCTTGTTTTTCTTAACTGTCATCTTTTGATTCACTGACAGCTTCTGGATGACGCAGTACTACCAAATCCAAGTGCTCAAAGACGATGAGTCAGGCCACAAATTCCATGAGATCTTATAGAGAAACTGCAAAGTTGGACTTTTTATTTCACTTTTATTTTCTATCATCTGTTTTTTTAGTTAATGTTAAGGTCTGCAAGCTCTTATTAGCCTGGAGATTTTTTTCTGTTTTCCAGAAAAGTATGTAAATTCTTGAGGCTTGCAAGAAAACAAATGAGATATGCATTGCCAATATTGAGTTAAAGGGAAAATACTGAAGTGAAGAAACCGTTGAGATTGTGCCAATATGAGAAATAAAGATATTATGAACATAGAAAATATTAAACCTTCATCTGCTATAAACTAGTCTTGAACTCTCACTCACCAACTTAAAAAAAATCAGATTTAATATTTTACATTTCACTCGGACACATTGAGAGCTAGGATTTGCCCAGTGCGCTCTATAGGTTTCCCTACATTACTCTGGTTAGCTTAACTCCTAGAATGTAAAGGCAACTAGCAAAACAGTGAGAATTCTATCTTTGATTTCAAGTTTCAAGATTTACTTTTAGTGTATAGTTAAAAAATTAAAGTGCTACTATTACTCCAGTTTTCAGACAGATTTAAAAAAACAAAAAAATCCCAAAAAACCAAAAAAGCAAATAAAACTACCCCACCACAATCCACCTTTCCTATCTTTCGTAGGCTTACAAAATATCTTGAAACTCTATATTTGTTTGTTTGCTCTTTTTTGGTGGTGTTTTGTTGTTGTTGTGGGTTGGTTTGGGGGCTTTTGTTTGGGGTTTTTCTGGGGGAACCTGAGGCATATTAAAGAAAATCTAAATGTGTTGCTCGTAAGTAATGACTTGTGTAAACAAAAACAAACAAAAAAAAGCACAACCCACCACTCCCGTCATCCATGGATGTTTTCTTAAAACCCAGGGGACCACATTAATTACTGCTGCAACATGTAATCCTTGTCTGTCCACTGCAAAATCTGTTCTCTCACAGAGTCAGAATCTACGTTACTTCAAATGAACCTACTAATGTTACTGCCAAAACCAGTCTACACCAAACTTTGACTGTGCCTCTTGCATGAGCCACACTATGCTTCCATGAGTTCGTCAGAATGAGATGCCTCACTTAGCACAGTTACAAAATAGTCTTTTTCGAAGGGGCTGAAATCAATTCACCATTGAGCTTTTAGGGGACCCAGCTATCTGCCCTGTACTCATTAACAACGGAAGTGGTAAAGTGAGCCATTTACTAATGTACCTTATAATGCCTGTTTGACAAGGACAAAAGGAGAGAAGACACAAGAACCTAGCTAAATTCAGCTTGAGAGAAAAGACTCAGCTCTAGCGAGTAATAGGAAGAGTTTCTGTAATGTATTGACTAGGCTGGCAAGCTCTGATATAATTAAAATGAGGAATAATTGCAGCAAACTGCTGGCATATGCGAAATTTACCGGTGTCCATATTGCTTAATGGGCTATTGCCACCACTGGTAGGGTTTTTCTGTTTAAGACAGAAAACAATGCTGGAAAACGAAAGACCTCTAAAGGATGACCATTACATAAATATGAAATAGAAGAGCAGCTCTTCTGCTAGGGTACCTTGATTTAGGAAGAGAGGATAAAGAACAACACAGGCAGATTGCTACATGAATGATGACACTAAGATGACCGTCTGGCAGAACCCATAGCAGCTGATTAAGAAAAGTGAAAAATACGGTTAAGCCATACTATAGGTAACAGTTTCATACTGTACTGTCGTGTCTGAAACTCTCTAAAAGAAGTTTTTTGTAGGATCTGACATAGTACATATATGAACACACTTTTAACAGCAAGAAGTTAAAACAATTGAATATAGGGGAAATAAAATGTATCTATTAAAAGTAACTTGAATTAGGGCAGAAGAGCCTCAGATTCAGGTCAAACTGAGCAGACTTCAATAAAAGGAGTCAAAGGACTTAGTAGTTTAAGTAACCTGGTCGATAGTTCAATATTGTTTTAGTTTCTTTGCTGAAAAAGCAGCATAAAGAAGCTAAACCAGGCTAGTATGTGCAGAGAATTCAAAACAAAACCACCCAAAACTCAAACACAGCTCTTTACATTTATCTTTAGAAATGCAAATGAGCATTGTCCTCGTTAACAGGTGCTAACTAGCCAGGCACCATGCTGCACTCAGATGTGTCATGGATGAGCAGATGCCTTTATGTGTTTCTGGTGATAGCCTTAGAAGTGCCACGCATTGAAAAAGCAAAGATCAAAAGCTCCTCAAAGCCCACTGTAAGATTTCAAAATGTAAAAACCAGTGATGGGTCTGAGAAGTAACAACGCCACCAGTGAAACAGGACATGGCCATTGTGCATAATTTGTATCACTATACCAGTGATTTAACTGTGTGAGAGTCTGTGCACATACACAACTTGAATTTTCAAGACTCTCAGCCATGCTAGATTCACTTGTTATTTTCAGTCGAGGCTGGATTATTCTATCACATTCACATGATTTGGGCATAATGTCATACAAGCAAAGGGACAAATGACCCAAGAGACTTCTTACACTGATACAGATCTTCTGAACTTTGACTTGCTGTGAGTATTTCGCATTCCCTGTCACCGTGCACCTCACAATCACCATAGCGAGACAGGAGAAAGCTATTTTTATTTCACAAATGGGACACCTGTTAGGATAAAACACAACAATCCAGCAGAACAGGGACAAACACTTTGGCAAATGTGTATGTTCAGGTAGGCAGAGACATCTATAACACATGTAGGTAACGGTGGGCTGTAAGTACCTGCAAGCTGAATAAGCAGTTGTGCATGTAGGTGCCTATATGTACGAGTTGACCTAAGATCCTTTACAAACCTTGTCCTACTGCATTTCTCGATACTGCACAGAGCATACCTACATCATGTAACAAAGAACAGCAAAAAGACACTTGAGGTACAAGTAACACATAAAAGAAAGCAGCACAGTGACATCAGCAGAGCTTAGTAAGTCACATACATTACCACTGGAGGCTATGCTGTCTTTAAAGGAATGAAAACTAGTATCTTTGTATGGCCCCATTGATCTGTGTGAACCTAAGAGGTGCTTGCAGCTAGCTCAGTCCTTTTTATAATGCTATGTGCAGTACAACAGAGAAAGAATGACCAAAAGTATTTGATAGATCACAGAACTAGGTTTGCAGGTATCAAATCCCAGACTAGCACTCTGAGTTCCTCCATTTCCTCAGGCTATATTCACCAGCTAGTTCAGCAATCTGGGCAAACTGAAATTCTGCCTGGCAATGTAAATGAACATTTTACATACCATTTGGTCTGAAACACCACAAGATTAAATTAATCCTGCCCTGGGGCAAGGAAATAGATTAGGTGATCTCATAAATCCTGCACAGCCCTGTTTTCCATGATTCTACTATTGCTCGGGATTGCTGCCTCCTCTGTTCCCAACCTGTCCCAGTGGCATTCAGATGACATCCTGATCTTTGTGCATTAACCACCCTAAAATATTTTAAGCCGTTCAGCTTTTTTTTCTAAAAACAGTCAGTTACCAATATGGAGTATACCAATCATTGACATGGTGACAAAATACCCATGTTTATGTAAAGAAAATGTTTTAACTTAATTTTATCTACACTATCCCTTGCAAAATCCTGTGGGAAGAAAATACATGTAACCAGAATCCCTGCCTGACTCAGATTTGAGAGACCGGGCCCTACAGCAGATCTTTCTCATTTGTTTTGTTCTTTCCTATATCAGCCATTGGAAAGAATTGAGTCATTCCCTGCTCTGGAAATTCATTATTCGCAACTTGGTTCTAGCAGGACTCATATATAATTCATCTCTTGACAGTGAAATAGACATTGCAAAGGAAGATAATCCAAGGTCAAATATTGCTTGATGCTCATGATTCACAAAGCTGCATGCGATACTGCTTTCCTTGGTTAGATTCAAGAGGGATGACTAAGTCAAGGGAAAAATTTTCAAATTAATGCAACACACTACAACTTTCAAACGATCTGAGAACTGTGCAGTTAGGGAATTGACATTTTAAAAGGTTATTGATTGTATAATTAACATAAATAATCAATAAAATTCAGTTAACATTTATGTAAACATTAGAGTACAAAATCTGACTGTGAACATCTGACAAATATTTCCACTACAAATCTAATGACACAATTGAAGAGAGATGCTTTCCTACAGTCCTAAAATGTATAATAAATTTGAAGAAAAACCTCAGCTAGACCCATTTAGTAAACTGATCTTTCTGCAAACTGTTTTTACCCACTAATAAATTCTTTATACACCACCCAAAGCAAGCACTAAGTTAGCATCACAGCATGGATTTGTCATTAACCATGTTTGTAAGTCTTTCTCTAGAAAGGCCAGTTCCCACATTGCTCAAAGCATGTTGTTTCACTCCTCAGCAGTGTAGCAAAACCAGCAAAAAAAAAGTACTCAGCAGGCACAGGCATTAGTTATCGGTGTTAGGGATATTCCAAAACGTCTTTTAGTCAGAAAATGCTCTTTGGGGGGGGGTGGGGTGGGGTGTGTAGGAGGGAGGAGAAAGGGGAAAAGGAACCTTTTTCTTGGAACATACCCATCCATCTCAAAGAGGTTTTGTGGGAGTGATTTGTCATGACTGGGTTCTGTCCTCCCATTAGAGCAGCCAACAGGCAAGTGATTGGAGATTGCGAAGTGAATCGAGCAGAAAATCAAACCAGTGGTTACCGGCTATTTTGGTCTATGCCATTTCTTTGCTGGCGAGTTTGTGTTTAAGTGTTTGAAAGGTCTGTTTCACCTCTGTGGCAGAAAAGGAAACCACATTTTGCAGAAGAAAATCTGGATTTCTAATTAGGCTGTAATTGCATTCTTTCCTTTCATACCTCACCCAGGCTCTAGGTGGGCTGTTTCACAGACCACCCAACTGTGGAACCTCGCAGAGTCTTTCCAACACTTCTCTAGTGGCTTTCTGTGAAATAGCTGAGCTCACGATCAAAGTGCTCATACCCTCAGATTCTTCTTGTTTTAAAGGTAAATGTATTCAGCTCTTCCCTGTAATGAATGAGCTGAAGCACAAGCTGAAAGGCAGAAGGTGACTTCGGGGAAGACAACAACAGGCAACCCAAACATTCTCTGAGCACTAAGGCATCACGAGGTAAATCGGAAAAAGATTCATTTTTGTATATGTTATCTGCAGATCTAAACTAAGCAACAGTGGAAACTAAGTGCCACAAGAGCAGTAACAGTGAAGTTGCAAAGCAACTCTTTCTTTCAGTAGGACCTAAAAATTTCCCCCAAACAAGTTTAGCCCTGAAAACTTGTTCTGTGTTATTTATAAATCATTCATTCGAATAGGGCAATCTCAGCAGAACCAAAACAGCCGCAGTGAAGAACGGGGAGGATTTTCAGCAAGAAGATTGATACAGAATGTGCACTTCTGAGGTTTCAGAAGGGAGGGTATTTATATTTTTCTTCAGAAGGACACAATGTTTCTTCAATAAAACCAAAACTGTAAAGACACAAAACCTATCTCAGCCATAACAAACACAGAGGTAAATGTATGCATAAACTGAAGTAAAACACAAAGAAAGCATTAATCTTCAGGTAATTACTTTGCCACAACATGCCTAGACTGCCCACAATTACTTGAAAGACTTGTCATAAAAACTAGAGATTTAATAAAAATAAAAACCAAAACCCAAACCAATTTCCCATATGAATTCTCCATATAAACATTACGTTTTTCCTTTGAGCAAAGCAGTCTGTGAAGGGTTTACTGCTACCATGATAATGAACTATCCAAGCGCAATGATTCTGAAGAACAAAATTCAGTCTCCTATTTAAAAGTATCTCATCCACACCGTAAAAAATGAAATACGACACTGAGATAAATGAAGGCAGGAAGAAGAAAAAGAACTTGTCACCAACGAGCGATTCTTCACAGTTACTAATGCTTCTTCACTCTTCTAGCACTCACTTCTTCAATTTTCGCCATTGGAAGCTGACTGCTAAAGGGGCAAACAGACCCCTCGGACTACAAGGCAGCAGTTGCTCAAATCATTGCAACAGAGTTTGAAAAAAGTTTCTCCAAAGCTACCGATGCTAACAACAAAAAACATTTTGCTAACAGGTACTAACAACATGGAACATGCCTAAAGAGGTAAATGCCGCCTTACGCTTACACTCCAACTAAATCACTCTGAATCAATAATTTGCTGCTTCCAGTGACTGTATCTGAGAGGAAAATGATAATTTTATCACAGAAAGCAGAGCATAGCATCAATGAGCAACAAACATTAATGTAAAGGTCTGCAACAGAGACGTTAAGATTGGTCTAAGTGAAGCATGAATGGAAATATCTGTGTATAAAAGCACCAGAAGAAACAGAAGAGGAGTCAGAACAGCGACATGTGCTGATGACCTGACAACAATCAAACTCGTAAGCACCAAAGCATGTTGTTTCCATCAGGTACAGGTGGACTATGTATTTTCTTCTTCCAAGTAACAGGCAACAGGAGGAGGGGAAATGGCCTCAAGTTGCGCCAGGAACCGTAGATAGGATATTAGGAAAAATTTCTTCACTGAAAGTTGTAAAGCACTGGAACAGGCTGCCCAGGGAAGTGGCTGAGGCACCATCCTTACAGGTATTTAAAAGACGTAAGATGCGGAGCTTAGGGACATGGTTTAGCAGTGGAATTGTGTTAGGTTAATGGTTGGACTCAATGATCTTGAAGGCCTCCTCCAGTCTAAACAATTCTATGATTCTCCTCCTCTTATCCCAACAGAAGGTCATATTGCAGCCAGAAAGTTACCATAAACCAGAGAAACAAAGAAAATGGGCAGCTTAAGATGCGTACAGCATAACGTAAGCAAGATTGAGGCAAGTCTCATGCTGTGACTGCTGACATATAAAGGATATAAAAGACCTGTCCAAAACTCAGCTCATCACCACAATCTAAGTGAAACCCAAAAGATACAGTGAGGACTCAACACCCTTGTCCTGTGGGCTGCACACAACAATGCTGGCCAGAACCCTTGGGCACACGTGGTTTGGTGCTGGTGTTCTCTCAATATCCTAAGAGGCTGAAAATAGATCCATTTTCCCATGCATCATGAGAAATATTGTGTGGTTATTTCCAGAGTTCATGAGCTAGCTTTTCTCTGGGTATGTGTCATCACAAGAGTTGAACTTCCTTTGCCTCCACCCTCTTCAGAAAGTCCCTCTAGAAGTACCAGCAGCAGATCGTCACAAAAAAGTACTTGATTTCCTGAAGCGTGTTTACCTTCTCCTGGTTCAAGCCCTATGGTTGATTCCCAGCACCCAACAGTGAGTTACATAAAGGAAGTGAATGCTGCTTGGTTTTTCTGTAGGTATACTTCTGCATGCTTTCCAACAGACAGGAACAAAGAGCTTTTTATCGCCTAGCAATTCAGACAACAAATACAAATTGATGTCAGTCATACATATCATTTTGATACTTCCTTGTCATCAGGTAAGAAACAAGTAAAACTGAACAAAAACCTCTTCCCTATAGAGGAAAAAAAAATGAAGGAAAATACGAGAATCAACAGTCATACCATAAAATAAAAACGCACCCTAACACGCAGTGAATGGTTCTGTACTATTCTGACTCATTCAGCTCTAGTTCCTGGGTCACCATGCTCACTGAAGAGAACAAATAATACAAGTTACGATCCAATGCAAGTAAAAGAGGACACATTGTTCATTTCTCTGGAGCCAAACCAAAAATATTTCTCTCATCCCTGTTAACACTCGTTTTTATGCTGTACCAATTAAAGATAGTTTTGGGACAGTTTCTCTAACTATTCACCAAAAGTGGTCCTTTCTATTTCAGCCAAGATCCTTTACATTTCAGCCAGGATTATGCAGAGAATAATACACTTTAACCCCTTTCCTCAAAACACAATTTGTGCCCCGGGAAATTTAACTGCCTCTTCGATCTAATCCCATGAAAGTCCTTTCTGAATCATTTGGGGATTCACCTCATGAATTTTTCATTGATATTTCTTGGTGGGACTGTCAATCAAAGATGAAAAGAGGAAAACAAAACACAGAATGAAGTGGTTTGCTAGAAACATCACCTCAGGCAGTGCCAAAATTACATCAGATGGCATAAAGAAGAACACTTTGAAGAACTGGCATGGAGAAAAAGTGTCTATTTTGTGTCCTTCCCTCTCTTTTCTAGGATTAATAGCTTATTTCCTTTTTGTGTTTTGGTTTTTTTTTTTCCAGGCACACTCAGCATCGCATTCTGTTTCCCAAATAACATCATGGACACTCCACAGAAGTTTACAACAAAAACCAGCATCTGTTGTGTTTTAATCAGTTTTCATCGAGTTATCCTCAAATCAAACACCACAAGATTTTCTTTTTCTTCACACTTCTATGTCATTACATTCACAGTAGTGACAGAAATATGGAAGGTGTGGCTCAGATCCCACAAGATGTCTGATCACCACTGACAAGTTCAGCATGAGCACAAAGAATGTTCTCCCAGAAGCAGTCAAAGCACAAACAGTAGGCACAGAAGCTTGGTATAAACAAGGTGTTATTTAGGAGTCCCAGCCACACACTAAGACCCCACAGGTGCTTCGCAAATGCAGATTAGAAGGGCTGATCTTTCCCTAAAGGCCCACAAGTAATCATGTATGAAGAAAGGCAGAGGCGATGCAGCAGTCACATGACAAGTCTGTAGACCTTTTCAGCTGGCCTTAAAATAACTTATTCTCTATGAAGTATGTTCTTTTAAGTTAAAGGCTTTAAAAAACCATGTTATTTAGCATAAGCAAGGCTAAAAAGAATGGTCATGAAAGAAAAGAACCAAGAGAAGTGCTCACAACCGAGAAACAAGAAGGCAGGGTGTGACTCTCAACCTTGAAAGCTACAACTAAGCACATGGCACAGGATCTGACACGCTCAGGTAAACGCAGGCAACAACTTTGGTTTAAAGAACTAGGTCTATCCTTCACAGACACAGGAAGACAATTCAGACACAGCTTCTTTCTGTATTTCTATTAATAAAGTTCTATACCAGTAAGAACCTCACATCTTTGCAATGTAAGAATCAATCCCATCCAAGCTCAAAGATGTCAAATATGGCAATACACTAGTAACAGCTTGTGTATTTTTAGAAATACAGGGATCTGAACTCTGTTTCACCCAGTGTATGCATTCCCTTTCCATACTATTGATACTGCATTATTTTAATTTCTTTTATGGTGTGTTATGGTTAATGTTTTCAATAGAGCTCCAAGACCTCTGGAAACCTGCTTTATTCAAAGCTGGTTCCGTAAACTCACAGGTTGGTGTTCTTTATGTACAGCATTAACAATCCGCTGTAGCCGCATGGACTCAGGGGCTGCTACAGAACCAGCATATAGGAAAGAAGGACCTACATTTGCTGGAGATTGCCTGTTCCAATACAGTTTACCAATCAGGAGACAGCCGCCCTCCCCCAACCATTCATGTGAGCACTTTGTTCTGGGAAAAGGCACTTTATTGTGGGAAAACAGAAGTAAATCTTCATTTGAGAACAACTACTCTGTTACGAGTACAGGATAAAGGGTCAACATAGGAACGGGCCAAAACAATGTGTGTTACAACAGTTGTGCCAGTCTATCTCCCTAACAAAAAAAAGAAGAAAATAAAAACCAAACCAAAAAAGCTGTTGCACAACTGCACGTACAGGTTTCAGATTTCCTTTTGCTGGCAAGCAAGGTTGTTCTATACTGGATTTGTGCAACGTGACTGACCCTGAGCCATGTGGGTCTGAGTCTGCTCAGCCATTATAGAGAATTCAAAATATCCTTACACATGTGCATGAGAGAAGGAATAGGATTTTCTTGAACCAATATAAATCAAAGGTTTACTTCATATAAGAACAAATAACTCTAAGCGTCTGTAGCTCAAACCAGGGGCTCTACGTGGGAATCTCAACACTGTTTGGGGGTATTCATGGAACAACTTGAAACTACATTTCTTTCTTTGGGATGAACTTTGAGTTAGAGATCATGTATATCTAAATAAGTAACTCTAGCATAACGTTAAATGAGATTTCTGAGGTTGGAAGGAGGACAGGTTTCCTTCCATATTACTCACTATGCAGCATGACATTCGTGCAAGTCAGAGGCGAAGCCTCCACAGAGCTTTCCCATTACCACTGCAGCTGCTCTCGGTCCAATGAGCACTAAGAAATGTGGATTTGTTTTAAATTTGTCATTTTTTGTTTGGATACTTGGTTTTGTGTTGACTGTTGGAGAATTCATTGTTTTCAGGCTTTTCTGTTTATTTTTTGTGGACTAGTAAATTGTCAAGCATTCACTGCAAACAATCAAACTCAGGAGCTGTAAACACCACTCTCCCTATTTTGTCACTCCCTGCCCCTTTTCTTACTACCAAATACACTGGTTTTCCCTATAGCAACGTTTAAAAAAAGGATTTCTCAACTCTCCTTAGCTTAACTCTCCCAAGAGCAGCAGAATCAGGGCAACCAAATAAAGGATTAGGAAGAACTTCATGTTAAGTAATGATCAGAGACATGTAATGCCTAAAATCACATCAGCCACTTCAAGCCCTTTAAATAAACCTTACTGATAAGTAAACTTCAATTTATTTTAGTTCTTTCCTTTGGTAAATAAAAGCAGTAACAGTAAGCTAGATAAAGAAAAATCTGCTCAAAACATGAATTTCATTTTGATGCTGTCATTTCAGAAACACAAAGTTTTAAAAAATAGTGCGTATATATATATGTATATTTTCATTCACTAAAGACGCTATATCCCTGTACTCAAGAGTGAGAGCTGAGAAAGCTACAGATTAAGTTTAGTCTGTTTGAACATCATTATCACTCTTTTCCAAAAGTTTCTAGAGCAAAATGGGGAACAGGTGGCTTTGGGTTTTTTTTAAATCAAATTTCAAAGAGAAGGTAAGAATCGATTTATTTAAAACTCTATGACACTGTACATCATGAGGGAAGAAATGCTATGTCTACATGCTTTTTTTTCTTGCCAGTTGAAGTTTAAAGCTCAGTGAAATCTCTCTGAACTTTGTGCAACTTAAATCACAAGCCAGACTTCAAAAAGAAGTAATACAGCAATTACATTAAAAACCAAAATAATTTGCAGAAGAGAAAGTCAACAAAGGATTGAACAGAGCTCTAAGAGGGGAAAAAAATAGTCTGTATAAATAGAGAGGGCTCTTTTCCAAGCAAGCCAAGAAGTGCTAAGCTTTGAGAGTTAGAAATAAACCTTTGTACACTAGTAAGACCATATAATTCCTAGTAAAGTGATGCTCCTCAGTTTCATTTTGCTTCCTTTCCTGTTCTGTAGTCAATCCTATCAGGCATTTATATCTTTCATCTCTCTCTGAGTTTGGTAATTCCTTCCCTACTGGTCACACAGTTCACTAATGGAGGCAAACAATGTACTGGTTTGTTATCCGCTGGCCTGAGTAGAAAGTAAAATGTGCCCAAAGTATAAAACCTTGAAATACTGTCTCCATCTGCGTTTAAAATGCTAAGGGACTACATGCAACTATGAAAGTAACATGACATTTTACCAGGAACAGTTCCCTTTTCCTCCCCTTTTAACGTTTTGGTGTCCACTCACAGCCCTAATTAACGTGTGCAATCTGTTAGCTTTCACACATTGAGACTCACTTTTTTGGTCCCCACTTCACACTCCCACGTGCTGGTGTCCACACCACACATATCGGTAGCATGGCACTGCTGCCTCTCTCCTGTTCTGGATGCCCTTGTGCCACAAGGAGCAGGTTAGCAGATCTGCACCAGAGACCTGGTGAAGGAGAGAAGAAAAAAGCATGCAAGGGGAGAAAAATGCTGTTCGAAGAGAGCAGCATTGATAGAAGGGATAATAAAAAATGTGAAACTTTAACAAAGTAGCTTTAATTATATTTTCTAGTTAGTAGTTTTTATTATTGCAGTTTGTATTCTTGCACATATAATGATCCAATGCTGTAACTGCTGTACTAACCTCTGTTTCAAAATATGTAAGTTACCTGTGAATGTAGCAGATTAGTAGATGTAGCAGATATAGACATAAGTTACTATTTTAAGTTGCACAACAGACTAATTAAAACCCAAGAAAATCATGGTTCTCAGGAAATAATTGGGATAGCTTTAGGATAAGAGACTCTCAAATAATTCCATTCCAGACAGCTCGGCCTTGGGAGAGTAGACATGCTGAGCTACGGAGATAAAGAGGCAACAGGATGACTACTAGACCGGAACAAAACAACCTGGAAGGACACAGCATACGTGATCTTAGAACTGAGTTTGCACAGAAACAAAGGTCAAGCAGCAGACACCATGATGAAGAGTACGAGCCTTCATCTGAAGACACCTGACGACCAGCTGGAGGCACCAACAGACGTGCATGAAAGACATTAACATATGCTAATGAGTTCTGGGAAAAACTATGAATATGATAAGCATTTCTTCAAAATCTAATTAATATGTATGCCAACACAGCATAAATACCTAGTAATTGTGTCTTTTTGGTGTGCACATTTGGAGGAGAGATTGACCGTGTGCCCGGCACCATAATAAAGGATACCTGCTCAACAGTATACATTGTACTGTTCGGTTATTACAGGATCTTTGAACCAGCAGTTCTGCTCTCCTGGATACCACTCAACACATGAGATTATTCTGGGTTGTACTTTTGCTATTGCCTTCCGCCAATTCACAGCAAACAGAAGCTCCAGAGTTTAGTTGTTATATGCATGATGTAGCCATTGTATGGCAGGATATGTGGTCTGTACACACTTAAATCCACCCTCGTTCAGCATGTTTAACACTAAATGAGACTAAAGGACCTTCTTTAAGAGCGCATGTAAATGCATGCCAGTAGGTCCTATATAAATAAATATCGCAGTGCATTCTACAGACAACTGTCAAATCTCCCTTCTAATAACGTTCTGCATTCTTTTACCTTGAACAGGCCTTCACAGACATTCACAGAAAAAAAACAGAAACAGCTTCAACACATAAATGTAATTTCTCAGGCATATCCCAGAATATGTATTTTAACATCTTCATACAATGAAAAAGGAGTCTCAAGTTGTAATGTGCTGTCAAATAGCAACCATTTTTGAGACAGGTGCCTCCACATCTGCAAGTAAGAAAGGATGAAGACAACTGGTCTTTGAGGCAGGAAAAAGCAGAAAAACTCCCAAGAACAGACAGTATTAGAGGGAAGAAAGTGTCTTCTAGACATATTTTTAAAATATGCACAATTTTAACTGCTCATTCTACTGAAGTGTCTTGGACACAGCTTTGTTTTCAGAGCTCTTGATTTTCAGACCAAGTGTTTCATACCCAACATCTGTACATATTCCTTGCATGTAAAAAAGGCTGGTTTCCCATGTTTGTCAGAGCAGTTGGGTGACTTGTCACAATAATCACCCTGGAGGAGACCCGAGGGACCTCAGAAAGTCTCTAGTCCAAACTCTACTCAAAGAAGGGTCAGCTATGAGGTCAGATCAGGTTGCTGAAGGTTTATCCAGTCAGGTCTTGAAGCCCTCAAAGGATGGAGACTGCATAATGTCTCTAAACAACCTGTTCCACTGCCTCACTGTCCTCATATATTAAAAAAAAAAAAAAATTATCCAATCTGAACCTCTGAACCTGTTTTGTTTCAGTTTATGTCTGCTCTCTCTCATCCTTTCACATTGAAAAGCCTGGCATCTCATAAGGAATGGCAACCACTTTTTCTTGGAAGTTTGTGACTGCATAGTAAAAGATGTGAGAGATTTCCAAGAAAGTTCTTTAATCAAGAAGAGGAACCATCAACAAAACCTACAGCATTTGTAAAAATATCTCAGAGAGTTCACTGTAAACTACATTTGCCTTACTGACGGGCCAGTTCCTCATTACTTCATGGTAAGTATAAACATTTTGGAAGAGTGGAAAATATTAATCAGCTAAAAATCAGGCAGAGTAAAGAGGTTTCGATTTCAAGGACAAAACAAAGCAAAATATGTTGATCATGGAAATTTCAAGATCAAAATTAGGCAGCTTAGCTGGTTGGTTGTGACATACACCACAATTTTCCAATCACTGCCTAAGGCAAAAATGTCAGAGACGAAGTAAATTGCCTAGATTAGGATGTTTAACTTGACATGTTTATTCTAGCTGAAACCCAAACAAATCTTTCCAACTTCCTAGAGTTTTCTTCATCCATTTTCTTTTTAAAAAAAGCTAATCAACTATTTTTCTAGCAATTCTACAATAACAATGAAGCAAACAGACTGACAGAGTAACTGGACCCAGGCACTATGTTCTCTACTCTCTCCTCTAGAAAGAGATCCCTTTAGTCCAGGCAGGCAGCCACTGCTGAGGAAAGACCCAAGAATGGAGTGGAGCAGCCAGAAGCAGATGAAAGCATAGAGGAGTCACACACAGCTGCTTTTCATTAGAAGACCATATCCCATCACGCCACTAGGATTTACGATTTGGGGGTGAGAAAGTGTTTTGGGGAAAATTACAATCAGAAATCAGTACTTGGCTTCCCTGATCTCATCCTACAGACATTTTACTGAAAGGGACAATCTACGTCCACCTACGTCTTTGGACCCAAAAATATATATATTCTTTTTTACCCACATTTACCACTGAATGTCCATTGTTCAGTGTCCTAGACCTGCTAGAGTAAGAAAGACTAAGTGCATCAAATTGGATTGCAAATTATG
>Ga0065711_1042249_pt1 | contig 15532 bp, 8 predicted proteins | sample Hoacrofraction12_FD_59098 | JGI IMG/M metagenome (GOLD analysis project Ga0065711, IMG submission 59098) | Hoatzin crop microbial communities from Cojedes, Venezuela - Epithelial fraction 12 v2 (version 2) | ecosystem: Host-associated > Birds > Digestive system > Esophagus > Crop | place... | reverse complement strand
AAAAAAAAAAGAAAAGCTCAAAGTATTTCATTGTTTACAGTGTTCTAATCCCATGCTAGACAGGCATTCCCTTTGGGCAAAAAGCTGGATGCTTCAAGTGCTTGGAGCTACTGATATGGTAAGGAGAAATGAAACTTCAGCTAAGGGAAATGGGACTCCCTGTTTGAGGTTGTGTTATAGAAGAGTCCCATTTGTAATGATAATGAGTGGAAAAATGAGGCTAAAAGTGTTTAACCGAACAGTAGAAGGTCTAAAAGCTACCAAAATGTCTGCTGTACGCCTCTGACAGATACAAATTGAGGAGTCGAAGAAGTCATACTTACCTGTTCCGAATATTTTTGGTGTTCACTGAACATTGATTGGCATCCATATAGTCTTACGTGTTCGTTAAACAGTCTGATTTGTTAGTTGACAGTCTCTGGGCATTTTTCACTGTCATGTGTGGCTCCTTCTGGAACAATAAAAGAATTCTCCACCTGACACATCAGTCTTGGAACAGTCACAATGTGTTTCACCTGAACACAGAGCCTTTGTCATAGTAAAGATGATACTTGTGAAATTTTGTGTTCTTTCTAACAAGGGTAGTTCAAGCACTCTTGGTAATTGCCATGACAGATTAGCAGAAAAAATAAAGCATTTAGTTATCTTTCAGTGTTTCAGAAATGGCAATATACCATGACAATATACCAGATACATAATGACCTAATGGGTATTTAAAAATTGCTTCTATGTACCATGATCCCCCCCCCCGCAAGAGATCCGGTTTTAAAACTGTTAATTTGCAAGTTGCCACCTGCAGTGGGTTTGGTTAAAAAGTAATCTTCAGTTTGCTCTTTTTGTACAAGCTAAGTAATTTGTATCTGTAAAGCAATTAGAAGACAGAATTATAAGGGCCTGTTTCTAAAATTTACTTGTAATTGATTTGCTCTAAAAGAATAACATGAGACCAGCTAAATAAAATACACTTTCTTGTGTGTTTAGTCTTCAGATACGGACTTGAGATGGTCTTTGGATAAGCAGTCTACAGATAGTGCAGGAGGCATATATCAGTATGATAATTATGATGAAGTTGCTATGGATACAGACAGTGAAACTAACTCTCCAGGTAAGACTTATTTACAGTTTTCGTATATGGTGGTTGGTCAAAGTAGTTAAAAAGTAGGACGTGAGCTATCATTTTAGAAGGAAAGTCTTTCTTTTGAGATGCGGCAGTTATAGAACTAACGTTTTAAGGTGAGCAAGTTCTGTCTTCTTTTAACGATGGTTGTCTTTCCTCTGCATCTCTGCTGTAGTGGTATTTTGAAGGTCTTCAAAGTTATACTGTTCTCGTTGCGGTACTGTAGAGTTTATTCCTTCACGTTCCCAAGCAGCTGTGTAAAAAGTGAGGGCCCTGAGGTGTTGACTGGCTAGGCAGCAGCTTTGCAAAAAAGGGCCTGGGGGTCCCAGTGGACGTTAAGTGAAATGTGAGTCAGCAGTGTGGCTTTGGACGGTAAAGGCGAACTGCAGTCTGGGTTGTAGCACTGTGACTGTAAAGTGTGGGTTTTTGGAGGGGGCTGTTAAACACTGATGAGACTGCATCAGTTTTCTGGTTTCATGGTAGGAGAAAAGTAGTGACGTACTAGTTTTGACTAAGGGAAACTGTTTCAGGCATGCTTTTCATAAAGTTCATTGGGAACCGGAGCACTTGATGTATGAAAAAGAGACTGAGAGCGCTGAGTTTCTATTGAGATGAGAAGGCTAAGGAAGGCTTTTGCTACTGTCTTCAGCTATGTAGTGGGCAGTTATAGAGAAGACAGACCCAAATTCTCTGGAGTGTGCAACAGAAGAATGGGGCAATGCTTAAATTGTAACAAAATAAATTTTGGTTAGATGTAAGGGAAGGCTTTCACAGAGAATGGTCAAACACTATAACAGGTTAACTGGAAATGTTGTGGAATCTCCATCCTCAAATATACTTGGAACTTGACTGGACAAGGCCCTTAGCAACCTGCGTTTGACAGCAGCCCTGCTTTGAGCACCGATGCTGGGGCATATGCCTTCCAGAGGTCTCTTTCAGCCTAAATCATTTATTAACTCTGAGTTTGAGGTGCATTTGAGTTACTCAGGTTTCCTTGTTCCATCTCAACATGTGTAGTGTTGAGAAAGCTTCATTAAGCATACTACTTTATTTATTGTTTTTATTCTCTTGCTTTTCATATTCCATCTTTTTTTTAATTTTTCTTCTCATTTCTTGTCAGCCTGCCTTATATATTAGTTTGCTAAAATACTGCACCTGCTGTTTTGGATGTATAAGCTACATGAATCTTCTCTTGAAGCATCTCAAGGTCTAGTTTTGTTTTGGAATTCAGTATCAGCTGTCGATTAGGTCTGCTTCTGTCCCAGTTTGTATTGTATTTTTGGTAGCCGGTAATCAGGAGACTCCGTGAGATACGTAGTTGAAGAAGGTGGATTCTTGCAAATTAAATCAAATACGAGGACTGAATCATTCTGAATCATTACCTTAGTAGTACTGTTTGGCTGTACTTGCATTTCATAGGTAAAATAGAAAAAGGACAGATAACTACTCTTTGTTACGTAAATACATGTAAGAAGTGCACTGTGCTGTGTCTGATAGTACCTTGCAAACTGATGCATAGTAAAAACATTTGTCTCCTGCTGCTGCATTAAATCAGTTGAAGTATAAGGATGAGTTGGTGTTTAGTAGTTAGCTGCCAGATTTCTTACACTGGGGAATTTTTTTAATTGCAGCTTCTTCTCCAGCGCAGCCTCCTTTCTTTGAGTGTCCAGTGGGATATTTTCCACCTCCAATACCACCAATTTCCTTGCCACTGCCACCTCCAATTCCGGTAAGTAGCCTTGAAAGGAGCGTGGTTGTGAAAATGTTGATAATTCTCATTTTGTATCTCATGTCTAATGCTAGAGTTAGGATTAAATTTAGATTCTGTTTTTGACACAATTCTCTGTTTGTTGATTCCCATGAATTATGTGATAGACTTGTGGTTGCTTTTTTAACACTGTTTATTTCAGCTATTTTTTGGCTGATCCAGTTCCTGTTTAATGGAAGTTCTCCCTGTTACACTAAAATTTCCTTTCATTGTTAGAGCTATGCTGTTTCATAACAGAAAGCAAAAATTGCCTGAAGCACATAAGGAAAAATAATGTATTGGAATTGTCAGCACAAGGCAACTTTACCTCTTAGCTCTAGGCCGTGTATGTAGATATGCTTGTTCTTTGACTTTTTACCTAGGCGGGTGAAAAAAATCAACCAAAAATGTAGCTCATCACAGTCCTGCTTTTAAACTTTGTGCATTTTGACTGTATGCTGTCTGTCTTCTCACCTAGGAGTCCACATGAAAATTGAATTAGTGTGGGTTTTTTCCCCACTCCTTTTCTTCACTGAATGATTGTTACCCTTCTTAGTAAAGCAGTAGAGAGTTGCCGTTCCCTGCCAAGACAGCTTCTGAGTTTTTGATGAAGGGAAAGTGTAATTTTGTTAGCTAAGACAAATTCATAAAGGTGTTTAAGGACTGTTTTTTCAAGCAGTGTGAACCTATCTGGTCAGCCATATTTCTGTGGCTAGACTCTCTCTAGTTCTGTGTTCTCGTTTACATTTAGTTTGTATGTCTGCACTACTCTACTAGCCAAATGTAACCTTGTTGTTCCCATTATCTTCTTTGGGTAATTACTAACTGTTTAGCAGCAACCTTTGACAATAATCTAAATCCACTGCAATTTGAATGAATTTTAAACCATTAAGTAATTTAGGTTTCAACCTCTGCTAAATAATCATAAAGTCATAATAATTTTCACGTTTCAAACCCCTGTTTTCCTTTTTATCTCAGCCTGTACCATCTTTGAGCCAGCTTTACATGGAGAGTATTTCTTGTGTTTCTCTTGAGCCGCCTCCACCTCTTCCACCTCTTCCCCCTGAAGAGCCTGAACAGCCACCAAAACCTCCATTTGCAGATGAGGAAGAGGAAGAGGAGATGCTCTTAAGAGAAGAATTACTCAAATCTCTAGCCAACAAACGAGCTTTCAGATCTGAGGTACTTTGTTGGTTTTTGAATGTAAACCTCTAGATGGCAATCTTGACCAGAATTTAAATGTGACCTGCTAAATGAGGATTAGAGGCTTTTTTGTGCTGCCTGATGACTTGGGGGGGGAAAGATTCACTGAATTTCCATCACTCTTTGCCCCAAAACTCACATCACCCTGGAATACCCTTTGAATTTTAAATTGCAGCTTGTCTTTTATTTCTGAAGGAATTCTGAAACTTCAAGGTACTGAAAATTGTGTTCAGGGGAATGAGGATTTAGTGTTCTTCAAAACAAGGTTTATTGTTTATCAGTTGTCAGTTGGAAAACAGGACACTTAAACTTTGTTTCAACCATTTGGCACAAGGGGTTAGGAGAGGTTAACTGTTTTGTTTTTTGCTGTTTTGTTTTTTATGGAGTGAGAAACAGTTTGTGGTTTTGAAAATTTTGATTGGTTTTGACTTCCTTAAAAGGTCACAGATCTTTTGCAGTTAACCTGTGAATAATTGGCATATTCCTGTGTGCTTGTTTGATATTATTGCAGAATTGCAATATTTGTCTAATACATTTGGATGGTCTGCCTAAATCACAACTTGAAGTTCCCAGACGTGTATGGAACAATCTCATTTATGCTTATGTCTTTTAAAATAGCTGTGTGTAGTGTGTATTTTTATAACTGTATTTTTGTTTTATTTTGTTAGGAAACTTCAAGTAATAGTGGTCCACCTTCCCCTCCTGTTCCGGATAATTTGCAGTCTGTGCCAAGAAGCAATCTGTCCGCTGTCAGTATTAATACCGTGTCTCAGCCACGGGTACAAAATACAAAGTTTGTTAGAGTACCGAGGGCTCCACGAGCAGTGATCACAGTAAGGAAACATTGGTGCTTTCTATTAATAAGACTTTGAATTGAAGGTGTCCTCCCTTGAAGTGAACATCAGATTTTCTAGTGATACAGCACAGAAGGGTGTAGCTTCAATTAAACATTTGAATTATTAGGAACTTTGATAATCCATATGCTCTTCGAGAAAGAATTTGACACTGAAGTAAGAATTTACAGCCTAAGAGAGCATCAGACCACACCAGCACTCATCTGAGCTGGAAGAGACTGTAAATATAGTGCAATTAATTTATTTTCCAGATTAGCACAGACTGAAACGTGCTGTTCAATGGTAGCTGAGCCAATCTAGTCACTGTTGCCAAAAATGAGGTGGTCTTGCTCTTTCTGCTGCTCCTGGCCAAATAGTGTCTCCCTTCTTTTAAACTGGGATCTGGAGCCTCAGTCATGTTTCTTAACTCACTTACCATATTAAACTGGTTAGATAACTACCCTTGGGGGAGAAAAAGTACTTTTACTTCTAGGGGTAGTTGAATTTTTTTCAGTGAACAGTGTGTGAGCATTCGAGCTAGCACAAAAGTGGTGGCAGATGGCATGTCTGAGTGCGGGTGGAAGACAGAGGAGAGAGTATTCTCTTCAGGCAGCAGCAGACTTTCTTACATTAGCTCAAGCCGCATTCTGTAACCTGACCTTCATTCAAATGGTCATGGAGGTGTGTGCAGCTGGCATTTTGTTTGTGATGTCTGCAGTCTCCCTGGATTACTGGAACAGCGTCATAAAAACATATTTGCCTGTGTTACGCCAGACTGGATGTGTAATCTACTGATCTGTTTATGGCAGTGAACCATACCTAGTGACTAGTTTTGTCATTATTTTAACAACACATCTTACAAAGCTTGATTTGTTGTAGCTCCTTCCCATGCAGAATCTCTAATGAATAGTGATTGAGTCCGTACCTTTGCCTTTCTGTCAGTGGATAATGTCTCTAGTCAATGATTTTTTTGTTGTTGTTTTTTACTGAATTTGGAGGAATATATAGTATTTTTGATGCTATAATATAGCTATCAAATGTAGCTGTAGCTGGCCAACAGCTTTCTTGCTCATAAATACAGACTGTATGACCACTTGGTCACCTGATGCCATAATGGAAAAAAAAAACCAAAACACCTTAAGATGGTAGAGACCTGAATGCTCCTTTTTTGGTCATTCTAAGGCCTACTTTACTTTCTGGAAAATAGTGCTCTTAAGGTGGATATATCTTTTTTTTTTTTTTTTTTGTTTGTCTGTACCCAACTTCACAGTCTACTTTAAATGCTAGATATAACTAGAGTAATTATTCAGTTTGGGCATGCTTCTGTCCTTTCTGTAATCGTGTCACATTTCAGTGTTCTTATGTTTAAGTACTAAACCTATTCTGAAAGACATGTTAAATTACCACAAATTCTATTGTCCTGAGACTTCACAAACTACTGTGGCATAAATGAGGGAGAACACATGTTACTGGGGAGCTGTTGGTTTAATAACAATAAATGTCTCTTATCAGCTGTGGTGTTGAAAGGTGTTATGTAAATGTTAAAAAACCTGCAACTGAAATTTGGTGTCTGTTACCAGTGATTGTTAGCTTAGTTAAAGCTGACAGATTAATACCTTGTATTTGAATCAGCTAGCTTGGCTAGTTTCTTTTTTACAAAAATTATTATAGAAACAAAGCATTTTGTATTTGGTATTTTTTTTAAATAGCTTGGGATATAGAATATTTATATGTAAAATAGGTGTGTGTTTTAAAGATCTTATGGCCAAATAATTTTCACAGGAGACTAGTTACAAGGTGTCCTCTGAAAACAATTCGATGTGAAAACAGTATCGATTACTCCTGTTAGTTTAAGCTTCTAGAAACAATTTGTATTGAATGGTTATGTTCTTATTTTTTAACTTTTGTAGTATGTGGTATTTCTAGAGCCTAAAAAAAGTGAACTAATGAGAATTTAATTTTGAACTTAAAAAATTGATAGTTTTTCTGTGAGCATTGTTGGATATATCCAGAAATTAAAAAGTCAAAGGTATAGAAAAAGCAAATTCTTTAGGTTTTTGAAATCTGATTTCATAGTTTTGGGAGCTTGGTAGCTTTTGAATGATTGAGTATGCTGTACCATATTTCAGAAGAGGTTTTAAATTTACAAACCTTGGGATGTCATCTGTGGAGTTGAGGACCTCTGCATAGTGGAATAGCCTACAGATACTGGCTTGCTTTTTCAGTGACATTTTGTAACCCCTTTTCGAAGTAGCATGGATGCTCAGAGATCTGTTCACCACAGACTGAAAATATGTCTTAAGACATTATGGAGAGATCCTGTGTTACAGCTGAGGCTGTGGTTCCCCTGCAGTAGAAGCTAGCTTTACTGAAGGCAGTGTGATGGTAGTTGCCTGGTGTTACTTTACTGGTGGTTAAACATTTTGCTGAACCACATCAAAAAATAACAACTGGGAAACAACACCTGGAGAAAAGCTGACTTTGACCCTCCCCACTATCAGCTTTTCTTCTAGAAGAGAAACAGGGAAGGCAGTTAGAGACAGTTTGCCCTATGCAACTGTGCCAAAAGCAGCTTGGCATCTTTGGTCTTTGAATACCAAGAGCCAGTGGTAGGGAAGGGGTATACTGGCCATCTGGAGATGGGTAGAAGGATGAGGTGTCTTGCCTGACGAGTTTAGCTTTCCATGGAGCTACAGCCAGAGCGTATTTGTGAGGAGAGGACCAGTGCCTTGTGCTGTTCCCTTGCACCAATGTAAATTGGAATTTTACCTACCTGTGCTATGGTGGTGCAAAAAATATGCAGCAGTAGTGCATTCAGAAGTAGTAGATATGATCCTTATTTTATAAACTCTCCAGAAAAGAGAATATAAAAAAGAAATTATTGTGGAATTGGGTATTTAAGTAGAGTTTTTTGTGGCATGTGTGCCTCAAAAGACACTTAGATCTTTGAAGAGGTCCTGTCCTGCGGTAGAGGTTAAATGTGTAACTGTAATTGTCCAGGTCTACACTTGGAGATGGGAAGAGCAGTCTGGGAAATGTGAACTTAAGTTGCTTCTTTTCAAGCTATAATTCCAGAGCATTTGAGGTTAATCTAAATTGTCTGCTTGTTTCTACATCTATCTTTGTGCTGGAATTGGCAGTCATCTGATCTTCAGTAAGCTGTTTGAATTAGTGATGTTGGCAAAAAGCAGTTCATCTTGTTTCATTTGTTTTTTATGTACTGTTGGTGTTCTGCCAGTTTAACTGGCTGAGCAGCTCACTGCAAGGTCAGCTAAGTGTAACGGTGGGACACAACTGTGGCAAAAAGATGAGGGACTTCTGGCGTGTCTGCCACAGCATTTCTCATGCAGACTTGATTGATTGTTGCTTCTCAGTTACTTGAAATTGCTTGCAAATGGCAGATGATCATTTTTATTACCGTTGAAATAATTTATGAAGTATAACAGTCAAAGATTTGAGATTCATATGCTATGACCATGGAGACGTAAATATGCTACAGATACTTGGAAACAGATTGAAAATGTTTGAGTACTTTCCATGTTACAGTATCAAGAATGGGTACAGTGTCTCTATCTTGTAGTGGAGATGCACAAATGCTTAGATTTTTTTTTTTTTCTTAGACTGTGGACTTGGTGTGCCATGATAACAAAAGAAGTTAACCTCCTTTTTCTTTTCTAATAAATATGTGCTCAGTTGTATCTGTCTCTAACTTCTTATTCTTGCTATAAAACTTTGTTCATTCTCTCTACAGCTTCCAAAACACAAGTCTGTTGTGGTTACATTAAATGACTCGGATGATAGCGAGTCTGATGGAGAGCCGTCTAACTCAACTAACAGTGTGTTTGGAGGACTAGAATCAATGATAAAAGAAGCAAGGAGAAATGTTGAGGTAAACACTGTCAGCATTTAATAGGTTTATTTTGTAATTATTTTGCTTTGTATATGGAATTTAAACTTTATAATTGGGTCAAGAAATACTGGATTACATCAGAAATGGGCAAGACTTGAGTACATTACTCCTGTCTGGACCATTACGTTGCAATTTGGATTAAATTAAATCCAATAATTAAAGGGATTTTTTGGTTAAGATGTCACCCTGAAGATAGAATTTGTAATATATTTTGGTTTCCTTTTTTAAATTAAAATTCAATGCATCTTTAATTACTAGCAAAAAAAAATTGGCTTAAAAGATCTTATTAGCCTTGAACAGCTTTAAGTTTGTGCTGAAATGCCTCTTAAAAATAGTAGTTAATAGCTGTATTTTAAACTATGTGTGACTAGTATTGACTTGAACGTCATTGTAACAGGCCTCAAAAATCAAAGCCCCTCCAAAATCAGAAAAAGAAAATGATCCAATGAGAACTCCAGAGGCTCTACCAGAAGATAAGAAGATAGAATACAGACTCTTGAAAGAAGAGATTGCCAGGTACAACTGAGTTTAATTGTTAATGTAAAGTGTATATTCTTTGTAGTCCTTTACTAGTCTATTTTTGTAACTGGAAGGAAAACCTGAGTTTGAAAACTTTTCCATTACCTTCAGGTTTTTCCCCCGCTGAAGTTTTGGTAACACAATGTAGGAGTCTAAAGAAAGTCTTTGGATTTGAACTGATTTACAGTAGTTGATCGCAGTTGTGGAAGGTTCTTTTTCTTTTAACTTGAAATCTTGTCCTGCTACTTTTTTTAAGATTTTAAAACTGTTGGGAGTACACATCGAAATGAATGTTGAAGCTACTGAACATCTTTGCTTTTAACATCTCTGTTTTAGTCGTGAGAAGCAACGCTTAATTAAGTCTGATCTGCTGAGGAACAATTCGTCCCCTGCAAATTCTGATGGTGAAGTTGATGGAATTGGGAGAATAGCAGTAGTGACCAAACAAGTCACAGAAGCAGAAGCAAAGCTTAAGAAAAACAGGTACGTATTTCACTGTCGTGAGTCCTACCTTGTTTGCTTAGCAGGATGAGAATAGTAAACACTTCTTCACGTAAAATTCCTGTCAACTTTGGGAGCAGGCTCAAAGCACGATGACTGTGAATGTGAGAAGGATTTCATAGCAGTTTTGCATTGTAAGAGTCTAGGAATTTAGATGTGACAAAAAAAAAAGTCTTTATCTAGTGTATTTTACATACATCCAAAATGTGTAAGTGCTTTGCATCCTTCTCTGCTTCCTTTACCACTTTATTGTTTCTGTGTGGTCTTGTGAACAGACTGGTTTGTGGTCAGACGTCAGTTGAAGGACATTCTTCCCCCCTCCCTTTATTCACTCCCATCTATCTGAGTCTTTATTGTGCTTCCTTTAATGCATAGCCTTAAATGTTTGATTACTCTGTTATTGTGCCATAATACTATGGCTTGTAGTCTGCTAATGTGTGGTATGTGCCTTTGGGTTGTTACTTAACAGAAAGCAAGAACATGTGTTTTGGATGTCCTAGTGTTAAAAACGATATTAAAGATTCACCACTTGCTTACCTTGCACTGTCCTCATGACTAGCGTTTTTTCATGTGCTTTATACTGATATGCAGAACTTGAGATACTGAAATCTGCTGCATGTACTACCAGTATTTATTTTCTCGTGGATGTGAAGACTATCTGCAGAAACTTAGAATGTTGTTTGATAAGTGAAAAAGAGCTGGGTTCTTAACGAACTAGGGTTTCAGAGGAGCAGCGATAGCTCTGAGAAGCTTCCCTTTGGTAAAAAATTTGTTCCATGGCTTTTCTACTTTTAGACTTCTGTTGATGAAGGATGAATCTGTCTTGAAACATTTGTTGCAACAAGAGGCCAAGAAGAGAGAGAATGTTCGAATTGCTGAGAATAAAATTAACAAACTGGCTGAGCAGCTACAAGCAACAGAGAAGATCTTGAATGCTAATAAGATGTTTCTCAAGAAGCTTCAGGAACAAGTAACTTCCATTTTTTTTGAAGTGTTTCTGTTTCCTAGAGCTGGAAGCCTTGAAATGGGAAGCCTGATTTTCGGAGGCAGTAGGCTTTCTTTGAATTTTTCCTTTATTAATTCCTATGTTTTTTCTGATTATATTTTATTATATGGTCATATATGAAAATTTGCATCTTACTGTAGTATTTTTTTTTCTTTTTCCTTTTTTCAGATTCATAAAGTTCAGCAACGAGTTACCGTAAAAAAAGCTCTGGCTTTAAAATATGGGGAAGAACTTGCTCGAGCAAAAGCAGTAGCGAGTAAGGAAATTGGGAAACGAAAACTGGAGCAAGATCATCTTGGAGTAAGTCTATTGCATGCTTTTAAATCATGCTGCACTTGAAAAGCTGTAGCAATTTTGATTAGGTTAGTTCAAATGGGGTTTCAGGAAAATAGCAAAACATTTCAGAAGCGCTGTAGGAATCTTCCTGTTGGTTTCCTGTATTTTTGAGAATAAAACAGAAAAAGCATTAATCACTTAAAAGAAAACTGTTCAAAGCCCACGTTTCTGTGCAGAGGAGCATCATTAATAGATAAATAGTAAGAGGAGCTATGTGCCTGTGAAGGAAGGAAGGAAATACTTTACTGTCTGTAGACATCAGTGATACTGGTAGAGCTATCTAGCAAAGAGGCTGAAGAGGGAATCTGTGTTTTGAAAAACAAAATATGGAAAAACAAGGCTAAAATATTTTAGTAAATTTTTTTTTTCTGTTTTTTTGTCCTCCCCCTCCTCCAGTGTATACTTGTTTTATAGCTCACCTTTTAAATGTGGCCAGAACTTCTGTTGAAGCCCAGTATATGATGTAGTGTAGTTTTTATCGAAAAACCTGCCAACTGAATTGTGGCAAAGTATTTTGTGGTTTTCCTGCTGTTTGTTGAAATTTTCTGGCAAGAGTTTAAAATACGTTTTTATAAACTCTGAATTAAATACCTTGCCCGTGTTTCATTTTCCTTCTGTCAATAGATCAGTAAATGTGAAAATGAAATAAAGGGAATTTTTTTCTTTTCAGCCAAGCAAAATGTTGAAATTGGAGAACTCCCCTGCATCAAGTCCAAAAAAGCATTCAGCAGAATTGATTGCACTAGAGAAAAAACGGCTGCAGCAACTAGAGTATGAATATGCTCTAAAGATTCAGAAATTGAAAGAGGCCCGTGCACTTCAAACCAAGGAACAATCAAATATTGCACCTCATGCAGAAGAGGAATCTGAATTTGCATTACCTCAGCCATCACTTCATGATCTTACACAGGATAAATTGTCTTTGGACAGTGAAGAAAACTACTTTGATGATGAAGTTCTGTCTAATTCAAACCGAGAACGAAGGAGATCTTTCAGAGAATCTAATTCTTTCACTAAACCGAATCTTAAACACATGGACACTCCAAAACAGGAAACTATAAACAAACTTTCTAAAAAGGCATCGGAGGAGCCTGAGCTGTTTCTTGGGTTGAATATTGATGAACTGAAAAAACTTTATGCTAAAGCTGACAGCTTGAAAGAGCTGCTAGTGAAAAGTACTGCCTTTATAGTACCTAAGGAAGATCTGTTGTGTGGTCAGGTAAATGCTTTAAAACTAAATATGAAAGTTGTCTTTATTAGGTGGTATTGCAATTGCTGTATATCTGTTTATCTGTTTCCTAGGAAATTTCAGTGGACATGGATTTTGTTACATCGCAAAATAAACAAACTGAAGTGAAACCATTTCCATTTGGACCGTATCATAGTCCTCTTCTAGTATTTAAATCCTACAGGTATGAAGACTGTAGCAGCTCTGACTTCTGTGTAATTGTGTTCAAGTATTCTTCACTGTTCTTCCCTAATACCCAGGCATGTACACAAAGACAAATTGGAGTGAGAAACTTGACTGTCCTGGAACAATTCTGTCTAGTTTAGGGAACCTAATGATTTTAGCCACTTTTTCTGGTATGCATGAGTCCCTTGTTTTTGTGCAGTGTGCTGTTTTTATATTGCATTACATGCAGTTCCTTGCAACTGGCTTAGTATTTGGTATAACTAAATGAAAAAATAATAGTTAAGCATTTGAAAACAGGATTTTTGTATCCAATATGAAGCAATCTAAAATCCAGGAAAAAATTAACAGAGGCATATTTTAATTATGCAGTCTTTAAACTTGCCTAGGATTTACATTGTCTGAGTCGAGATTGAGCCAGTTGCCTATTTTTGTATTCCTGCTCACTGGAAAAAGGCATGACCACAGTGATTCATCTTGACTTTAAGTAGGCACCTGCAAGTGTAATCAGTTTGACATATCAGTCTTTTGACTGAAGAGAGCTTTGTTCCTACACATTAAATTTTAGAAAACAAAAGTCTGGAACATGAACTGAAGCAATTGAATCCTGCCATGTGCTTCATGTTTTTTATTTCTGTACCCTTAAGTAGGGGGAGATTGAGGATACTGTCTTTACAGGAGTATTTATTTTAACTTCTTGTAGGTTATGGCTTCAATTCCTTAAGGAGCTAGAAATCCCAAAGTTGACATAATCAGACTTTAGCTAAAGACTTAAAACAATAATTAGTGTGCTCAGCTCACCCTGATGTGGATTTTTCTAACTTTTTTTTCAGGTTAATCTTTAGCGGTTCTTTTTGTACTTATGTGTGACATTTGATCTTATGCTGACTAGAGCATGAGTGCAGTTTTTCTAGACCTAAACCAGAGTTCAATTGCAGTAGTTTGCTTTGCCTACGGGGTCATTACTCCACTTCCTGTTTTTATATGAATGAAGTTCTGCACCTTGAGGAGAAGAGAATGCTAGAACAGAATCTCTTCAGATTGAGAAGTACTCTTTTGTTTCCTCCCTCTCTCACTCTTTTCATTTTCCTTTTAACTCATAGGTCAGCGATGCTTTTTGTTAGTATTAGGGTTTTGGAAATAATGGGATTTCATACAGAAGAAGTATTTTTTTAGAATTTTTTGTTTGAAAAAACTGATGTCTTATCTTGTATGTTTTGTCACAATAATTCACTGTTTCATTTTAGATTTAGTCCGTATTTTCGAACCAAGGAAAAACTGTACCTCAGTTCAGTAACATATAGCAATATGATTGAGCCAAAACAGTGTTTCTGCCGTTTTGATTTAACAGGCACGTGTAACGATGATGACTGCCAATGGTGAGTTCTTTTTAATTTTCTTTGTTTGAACTAAACATCTCTTCTAGATGTCTTACTCGAAGACCAGTAATAGGCATGTTTTTTATTTCTTTAAAAGGTGTGGATTTATGATTCTATGCACAAGTTCTAGAAAAAGAAGTTATTTTTAATACCCTATTGCAGATACTTGGTTGGCAGGCAAAAAACCCTTTCATCTAAGCCATGAAGAAATGAGGCTCTTTAGATGTAGATTTAGAAAATCAGTATGGACTGTTAGAGAATATTTTACCTTTTGGTTGCCTTGTAATTCAGATGGGACTCCTCTTGCTTAATAGCTTCAGCGTAACTTCAGACCATCATGGAATCTCAGTTAGTGGTTGATACTGTTAAGCACACTAGGGATATATCGTGCTGCTAACTAAAATAAAGCATATACCAAGTATTAAGTGACTATGTTAAAAACAAAACAAAACAAAACCCAAACACAATAAACCCAAAAAACCAAACAAACAAAAACCCCTCCCAAAACAATAACAACAAGAAAAATACTCTATGGAAAAAAAACCCCACAAACTCAAACTGTTGTAGCAGTGGAATTCTAGTTTTCTGGGAAAATACTGGCCGAGTTTGTTCCTTTGAAGCCTGATGTTAAATTATATTAAAAATAGTTTGTTAAACAGTATTGCACAGTGTATTTAGAAAATTGGTACAAGGGAAATGGGTATGAATTGATGAAGAATGAACTCAAGTTGGAAGCCTCTAACTACTGGAAAAATACAGTAGGAGTGGACTTCAGCTGTTTTTTTTTCCTTTTTATGTGTCAGACAGCTTTTTGGATCAGCTTTCAGCTGTTGCCATAAAACCGTAGTTTGAATCTTATAAATTTGAAGTGATATCTAATTCTTGTAACTACATTGTTTGAACTGGGAAGTTCTAAGTACTGTGTTTTTGTGTTAGTGCGAAGTGGGTGTGCAGAGGTTTATTTTAAAGAGTGAGGCTATAGTGGAATAATGAAGACTAGAATTAAGTTACTGGTGCAGGCTTAAGTTTAGAGAAGACCCAGACATATTGAACAGAAATCTCAAGCAAGCTGTAGTGTTTTTTGGGGGTATTGTTTTCTTTATGCCTCACCCTAGCGTGTACTGAAACTGACTTTGTAGTTATAAGCCTTATTAAATTGTTGCTGTGATAGATGTATTAATTGCTTATTTGTTTGTTTTAGGCAGCACATGAAAGATTGCACTCTTAGCCGTAAGCAGCTGTTTCAGGATATTCTGTCTTACAATTTAGAACTGATTGGCTGTTCAGAAAAAAGCACTGATGAGGAAATCGGCACTGCCACAGGTTTTTAAGAGTCTTTTGTTCACTTTTGTATACAAAGATTCATTTCTGAAGGGAATGGCTTTCATTGAAAGCTCTGGATTCAAGGACTTCAATGTAAAGCAATGTATAAGATACAGCTATATGAAAAAATAAGGTTTCTGCGGTTGTCCAGTTTAGTCCTTTGCAGTGGGTAGTTACTTTGGTGTCTTTACCAAAAGTGAAAATCATTGATATGTGGAACACTTTTTTTTTTTTTTTTTTTTTTTTT
>Ga0065711_1042248_pt1 | contig 15532 bp, 24 predicted proteins | sample Hoacrofraction12_FD_59098 | JGI IMG/M metagenome (GOLD analysis project Ga0065711, IMG submission 59098) | Hoatzin crop microbial communities from Cojedes, Venezuela - Epithelial fraction 12 v2 (version 2) | ecosystem: Host-associated > Birds > Digestive system > Esophagus > Crop | place... | reverse complement strand
CTCCACAGAGCTGCTCTCCAGCAGGTCCACCCCAAGCCTGTACTGATGCATGGGGTTGTTCCTCCCCAGGTGCAGGACCCTGCATTTGCCCTTGTTGAACCTCATCAGGTTCCTCTCTGTCCAGCTCTCCAGCCTGTCCAGGTCATGCTGAATGGCAGCACAGCCTTCTAGTGTATCTACCACACCTCCCAGTTTGGTGTCATCAGCAAACTTACTGAGGGTGCACTCTAACTCTTCATCCAGGTCATTGATGAAGAAGTTGAACAAGACTGGGCCTAGTACTGACCCCTGAGGGACACCACTAGTTACTGGCCTCTAACTTGACTCAGCACCGCTGATGACAACCCTCTGAGTTCTGCCATTCAGCCAGTTCTCAATCCACCTCACCGACCACTCATCCAGCCCACACTTCCTGAGCTTCCCTAGGAGGATATTACGGGAGACCGTGTCGAAAGCCTTGCTGAAGTCCAGGTAGACAACATCCACTGCTCTCCCCTCATCTACCCATGAGATGGCCACCACCACCAGCGTGTTGCCCACCAGCATGGCCAGCAGGACGGCCATGGCGGCCAGCAGGATGAGCCCCATGGCTGCAGGCAAGTGCGGGGTGCTGCCAACACCGCCACCATTACCGGGGCTGTTGGGGAGGGCGCCGGCTGGCTCCATGCTGGCCTGGCCGCTCAGGCGGACGAAGCCCCATGGGGCTGCCTGCCGCCACGTGCCCCGCTCACTGGCCCCGCTGCGTGTCACGGCACAGCTCCGGCATCGCTGGGGTTCTGGCGGGGCGTCGTGGCTGCCACCGCTCCCGTTCTGACCCAGTCAGGTCGTTCCGGGCTGGGGGCTGCCCGGGCAGGCACGCGGGGCGACAGCAGTGCCGGGAGCCCCGGAGCAGGTCCCACAGCTCTGCTGGTCCCAGCCCGAATGGAGGGCGGGCAGGAAGGAGGGAGGGAGGGACAGGCGGATATCACTGGCAGGAGCCCAAGCATCCGTGGGCAGTGGGAGAAGCGGTTCTGGCCAGCGCTTAAAGGTCTCTTGCCAGGGTCACCACGGCGGGTGGGCTCCTGCGTGGGCATCGGGGTACCCGGCGGGGCAGGGGCACTGTGTGACCGTGCCAAGTCCACCTCCGGCTGAGCCCCAGCCCGGCAGCACGGCGGCACCTCGCTGGCTGCCCAGCCGACGTGGGGGCGGCTGGCGGGCGGCTGGCACCGCGGCTCCGGCGGCAGCTCTGGCAGGGTTTGCAGAGACAGGAGAGCCAAGGAGACACAGAGCCGGGGCGCCTGGCGTTTATTAGACACCAGCTGAGCAGGGAAGGCAGAAACCGGGTGGCCCAGGCTTCTGGGGCCGGCTAGAGGCGGGTGGCACCATGCAGGGGCAGGCGAGGGGAGCCCACCCGGGCGGCAGCGCTGGGCACCTCCTCGGGGTAGGAGAGCGCGGGGTTGTCCAGCCCCAGCCTGGCCTTGTCGCGGGGGGGGCCCTCGCGCTCCTCCCAGCCCTCGGGGCTGCGGCAGCGGTCGGTGCAGCAGAGCGTGGCGCGGGTGATGAGCCGGTCGAGGGGCTGCAGCGAGTGCATCCAGGCGGGGAGGAAGTCCCAGGTCTGCAGCCATTTGGGCAGGCGGCCGGGGCTGCGCGCCTGCAGCGCGTTCACCAGCCCCACGAAGAAGAGGAGGCTGAGGAAGGGTGCGCCCACCCCCACCAGCGCCTGCCAGCCCGCCATGGAGATGCCGAAGACGAGGGAGGGCAGCAGGAGGAAGCAGACGAGGAGGTACAGCACGGCGAACCAGCGGTACTTGGCCGTGCGCTCGCCCAGCGCCTTGGCCATGCGGATGGGCAGGCGGGTGAAGGGCAGCGGGTACCACAGCAGGATGCCGGAGATGTTGAAGAAGAAGTGGCAGAGGGCAATCTGCAGGGATGGCACCCCTGTTAGGCCAGGCACGCCAGCTTCCCCAGTCTCGCCCGGTGCTCCCCCCCCAGCCCAGCCGTGGCCCCAGGCCCGTACCTGGAAGGAGCTGGCCAGCTTGTCCCCTGGGCTGGCCAGGGCGGCCAGGATGGCGGTGGTGGTGGTGCCGATGTTGGAGCCCAGGGTCAGTGGGTAGGCACGCTCTATGCTGATCACCCCCAGGCCTGCGGGAGAGGCACCCCATCCCGTCCCATCGCTCCTCACCAGTGCTGTCCCCATGCTCTCCCAGGGAGGCACGGCTCCTCCTGCCCCTCCAAGCCTCAGCACCCACAGGCCATCATGGGGGGATCAGGTCTGGCTGGGACTCACCGATCAAGGGTGTGATGGCCGAGGTGAAAACAGAGCTGCTCTGCACCACGAAGGTCATCCCAGCGCCCACCACCATGGCGAAGTACCCAGTGAGCCAGCTGAGCGGGTGCGGGAGGTCTGCCATTGCATGGCCATGGGCACGGGCATGGACACAAGCATGGACACATCAGCTGGGAGAAGCCCGGAGCTCCTACATGGTGCTGGGGAGGGGGCTGTGGGGCCGGGCTCTGTGTACGGGGTCAGGCTGTGGGTGTGGGGCCAGCCTGGTGCCCGGTGGCCGGGATGGTTGGGGAAGGCCAAGATGTGCACACGAGGAGGCCATGACAGCCATAAGCAGAGTGGGGATCCGGGGCAGGCAGGGGACACGGGGGTCCAGGCAGGGATGGGGGTTAGGGGCAGCCAGGGATGGGTCTGAGTGTGGCAGGTGGGGCTGGGTGGCCATGGAGCAGGCAAAGTCCCATCCCACTCACCCATGGCGGTCCCTGTCCCACTCACCAGTGTTGATGACCTTCTGGATGGCTTTGGCCACCTGCCCCTTGAGCAGGGAGTTGAGGATTTTGACCAGGAGGATGAGGCACATGCAGAGCACGACGAGGGACCCGGCCAGCAGCACCAGCCCCACGGCCAGGTCGGGCAGCGGCGTGTCGGTGAAGAGGTGCTCGCCTGTCCCACAGCATGGCTGGGTGAGGGGCTGGGGCCAGCCCAGCCCTGCTCACAAACCTGCCCATCCCCCAGACAGTCCCACACCTGGACCCCAGCCCCAACATCAAGGCTCCAGCTGCATGTCCAGCACCCCTCCATCCCACAAAAAGCCCCACCTGCACCTCCCCAGCCCTGCCCAAGCCCCTGCACCCACTCACACTTCTGCCTGGTGACGTTGTGGAGGCTCTCGATGCCCTTAGTACTGCAGTGGCCAGGGGCCGTGCAGTTCAGGGAGGACCCAAGCCCCATGGCGGCTGTCTGCAGGGAGACGGTGGGCTGCAGCTGGCTCCACAGCATCCTCAGCCAGTCCCTGTCCATCACCCACCCTCTGTAGGATCGTTTGGTGGCCCAAGCAGGGCCATGGGCCCCTCACCTGTGGGGGCGCAGGGCCACACCAGACACGGATGAGGCTCCGGTTGCGCAGGCTCTCATCCCCTGTGGCGATGCCCGTGATCACCGACTTGTCCAGCTGCAACAACACGCACAATGGAGAGGGCCCTTGGAGGCTGACTGCACTCTTGGCTCGGGGACATCTTTGCTGGAATCGGGGACACCACTGCCAGCCTGAGGACACTTGGACACGACCACCATCAAAGGGACACCAGCGCTGGGGACATCACCACCAGCACAGGGACAGCAATGCTGGGGGACCACCACCAGCCTGGGGACACTGCTGCCAGCCTAGAGACACTGGGGCATGACCACCATCAAAGGGACACCAGAGCTGGGGACATCACCACCAGCATGGGGGACAGCAATGCTGGGGAACCACCACCAGCCTGGGGACAGCGTGGCTGAGGAGACCTGGATGATGAGCTTAGTGAAGGGCTCCGTGATGATCTTCAGCAGGTCAGGGGCGTCCTTCCCACTGCGGATGTTGAAGGTGGCTACAACCAGGCGGGTGACGTGGTGCAGGTACCCGCTCACCACCTCCAGCGGCAGCAGGACCAGCACCGACAGCCAGTTGAAGCAGTCATGCACCGTGGCACCGGCGAAGGCCCTGCGCGGAGGAGCCCACTGGCATGGAGTGGCCCCCAGGGAGCGTCCCCCAGCCTCCCCAACCCCCTCTGCCCCGACCGGCTCTCACCGTTTGAACTCACTGCGGTCGCCAGCCTGCATGAGGGCCACGATGGTGTTGGTGACAGAGGTGCCGATGTTGGAGCCCATAATGATGGGGATGGCCGAGCGCACCTCCAGCACTGGGGACAGAAAGACCCTCTAGCCCTGCATCGCCCAGCTCGGGGTGACCCTGTCCAGCCACCCCATCCCCCAGCCTCAGGTCCCAGATCTCCCCACTGGCGCACTCACGCCCCGAGGAGACCATGCTGACGATGATGGAGGTGGAGGTGGAGGAGCTCTGCACCAGCACTGTCACCAGGATGCCCACCACCAACCCAGCCACTGGGTTGGAGAGGATGGCATTGTCCTTGAAGATGTCCCCGGCCACCTTGCCTATGAGAGAGCGTGAGCGGCAGGGTACCAGCGTGGTGGGTGCCACCAGCCACCTTGGTGCCCCTGCCACCCTACCTCCGGCCAGCTGGAAGGCAGAGCTGAGCACGTCCAGAGAGCACACGAAGAGGTACAGGAACCCGAACATCAGAGGCACCTTGAGAAGGGAGACACAGATGGACTGGACCCTGGCCCAGCACCCCAGCTCTGCGCAAGACAAGAGAGAGTGTTAAACGCCGGCTGCGACCTGGCCCTGGCTCCCCGAGCTCCCGCAGCCCCGCGCCAGCCTTCTGAGCCCCTGGTGGGATGGGGCTTGTGTGTCCCCAGCTGTGCCACCACTCCCTAGGTCCCCTCCACATCCTCCCACCCTGAAGCACCTCGTACCAACTGCCCCAGTCGCCCCTCGGCTCTGCCCCTGGGACCCCGGGGAGCTGAGGGTCTCCCCTGCTGGCAGGCAGCCCACCACACTGGGGGTCCGGCCAAGGTGCCAGCGCGAGGACTGGCACAGCGGGGCAGTGGGGGGGAATTGCTGCCAGTCCTGCGGGCAAAGCCTGGGCTCTCCTGGCATCCCGTGGCCCCCCTGGGTGCCTCCGGCTCGTCTCCAGGGTGTTCCCCAGCCTGGGTGCATCGTGCCTTGGGGTGCACTGCCTGGGGGTCTCACCTGGCTTCTGCAGCTCCTCCAAGCCCAGGTGGGGCCCCTGCCAGGGCAGCGCCTCCAGCTCGTACCGCTCCCTGCCCTCGCCCAGGCGCCCCGGGGAGCCGGGGCACGGGAAGCCATGGTCAGGGCAGGGCACCGCGCCGACGGCGAAGGGGCAGGCGTGGGCACCCGGCAGCTGGTGCAGAGCTGGGGAGAGGGGGCACCCGCGTTACGGCACCGTCCTCGCGGGGACCCCCTGCAGAGGAGAGCCGGGCAGGGTGGGGGAGAGGAGGAGGAGGAGGGCGGGGGGCACCTACCTTGGGGGCTGGGGCAGTAGGCGAAAGGGGGCCCGTGCACCACCCTTCCTCCCCGCACCGGGCAGCGGGGCAGGGCCGGGCTCTCCCTCCGGTACGGCAGCATCGCTCCTGCTGAGGCTGAGCGGAGGCGGCCGGGCGTCACCACGGCTGTGCCATGCCGACCGCCACCGGCCCCCAGAACCCCCGCAGTGCTGGCACCGCCGAGGAGGCCCATCTCATCACCCGATGGTCCCCTGGGCCACCGGCTGCCGCCGCGCCACCCCAGCAAGGTCCTGCAAGGGCGGGCAGCCGCCTCCCGCCCAGGGCCCTGCTCACCTGGGGCTGGCCGGGCGCTCAGGGCGGCACCAAGCCCACATGCCACATCCACGCGTCCCTCCAGCCAAGCAGCCCGCGGGGCACCACGGCCCTTTATACGCTCACCAAGAGCAAAGTCTAAGGAGCCCGGCATTGCCCCTCGCCTCCGCTCGCTGCTCACCTCCTCCCCAGAAATTCCTGCAGTTAATGGGTAACCCCGCAGCATCCCGCGTCAGCCGTGGCCCTGGGGCGGGCTGGAGCACGCGCCCCGGGGGTACCGTGCTGCCGGCACACCCTGCCTCGCCCGCCCGAGGCTCCGCATCGCCCCTGGGTGAGCGGCAGCCGGTGGGGTGGGGCGTGAAACCAGGGCAGTGCTGGAGCCCAGGGCCCGAGGGGCGATGCTGGAGCAGCCTCAGCTCTCCATCACTTGGTGCTGGGTCCTTCATCCTCTGCACAAGAGGATGAGGAGGAGGAGAAGGGCTTGGTGCTGGTGCTGCCGGGGTGTCCCAAGCCGGAGGTGAGGCCACGCACACATCCACCATCCTCAGAGCCATCTGAGCATCGTCCGTGAGGGCCCCGGCTCTGCCCAGGGCACTCGCCGTCCTCGCCGGCAGGGCGTTGGCGGTGGGTTACGTCAGCGCCGGCACGGTCCCTGTCTCCTGTCGCTGGTGGTGATGGTGGCACGCGGCCCGGCTCAACCCGTGCCAGCGGCTCAGCACAGAGCGGCCGCCAGCGCTGCGAGGGCTGCGTAGGGCAGAGCCCGCACCTTCCCAGCACGTGCGATGACAGAGTGGGCAGGAGCGGAGCGAAGCCAGCGTTGCCGTCACCACCTCCTCGATGCTGTTTATCATTACCTGCTGTTTACACACCTCCGGCCAAGTTTCCATCCATCTGCGAGGTGTCCAGCCAGCTCGTCCACATCTGCCCAGGGGACAGCCAGGGGCAAAGGCCCCTCCAGCCTCAGTGCCTGCGGGCAGTGGGCATGGAGGCGCCGCGTGGCAGCAATGTCCCTGTTTCTCCGGGATCGGACACTCCCAGGGCCCATCACCACGGACAAGCCAGCTGCGATGGCATGGAGGGACCAAGGGGAGATCCCTCTGGTACCTCAGGGTGCTTGGGAACAACCTGGGGACATCCCTGCCACTGCTGGAGCATCACTGAGCCTCTGCTGAGTCACAGACGGATGGAACTGAATGCCTGGGAGGTGCCACAGCAGGGGACGATGTCTGTCTCCGCAGGGCCTGGGGACCCTTCTGGCCAGGGGCGCGGCCAGCGGCACCCACAGAGCCCCGTGCCAGGCTGCAGCGGGCAGGAGGCCGGTGCCCACACTTGGCCCGTGCCCGGGGGCTCTTGGCCAGCTGCCCCCACAATCATTAACCCGGTGAGGCCCTGGCAGCTCTGGCTATCACTCATTGACAGGGTCGGGGCTGAAGTCCTTGGCCGTGCCGGTCCCGTAGCTTCCCCTACACCATCAGCGGTGCCGGGAAAACAAGCTCCTGGCACTGCCCCTTGCTGCCAGGCAGGGTGGCACCGGAGCCGAGCACTGGCCCTGGGGGGGCTCCGTGGGGTGCAGGGGCACTGGGGACATTGCTGCCGGGAAAAGCGCTGTCTGGCCTCGGCGGCAGAGGAAGGAGAGGGATGCGGGTCCAGGCAATGCTCTTTATTTCCCCCGGTTTCACACCACAGATGGGACTGAGCAGCACCACGGAGACACATGGGGGCTCTGACCGGGGCTGCAATCAGCCGCGACAGCGTGGGGCTGGGTGGCCATGACCCCTGTCCCTGGGTGAGCTGCCCTGGGCCACCCCTCTGCCTCTGGCTGGGCAGCAGTGACGGAGCAGTGACCCAGGGCACAGCCACGAAGGGCCCTGGCATAGACGGACGATGGAGGGATCTCCTGGCTGCTGTCGGGGGGCTGTCTCTGTAGCAGAGTGGGTCTGGGACCTCTGGGGACATGGGGCTGCCCGGGATGGGGACCCACAGGGCACAGCCACGTCTGGCAGAGCCGGGCTCAAGGTTACTGCCCAGCGCCGCTGCCGGCAGGGAAGCCAGGCCGCGCAGGCGCTGGGTACCCGCACAGCAGGCTGAGATGCTCAGCACCCCAGGGTGCCGCGTTCCTCTGGCACCAGGCAGGCCTGTCCCCGAGGGCCGGGCACCCACAGCCCCACACACAGGGGTCTGCGGGGACCTGCTCCTGCGGGCCGCTTCAGCAGCTGCCCACGCAGGGTCTCCCCAGGGAGGAGGAAGTCTTCTTCGGCACGACCTGCTGGCTCTGCCTCTGTCTGCCCAGGGCAGGAACCAGGTGCTCTGCTCCACAACGGCAGCGTTATGGTGGCAGGATCAGGCCCAGCCACGCTCACGCGATGCAGACGGGAACAACCTGCCCCAGGCACAGGCCAGCAGGGCCATGCTCACCCTCCCCGGGATGGGTAGACTCCGCACATCGACAACGGGGGAACCCCTGTTCCTGCAGGGTTAGGGACCAGATCCAGCCCTCAGCTCTGGAAACGCATTCTCCTGACCCTGCCTGCCCACAGCACCAGGGTTCGGGGCTGGAGCCGGCCTCGCCACCTCACCCACCCTCTCTATCCCGCACACCCTTCGGTTGGAAGGGTGCCTTCCCCACCCGCACAGTTCATGGGGCTGTTCCAGCCCAGTACAGGCAGGATTTGCCGGGGCGGCAGCTCTGCCCCAGGCAGAGTCACTGGGCAGGACAGTGCCAGGCATGCGTGGGATGCTGCAGAGTGCTTTGCAGCAGGGGCTCAGACTATGTACAGGACTCCCTTGACGTGCACCAGGATGTGACCCCACCGAGGGGCATGGCAGCAGCTCAACCACTCACAGCGACACGACACGGCAGTTTGGGACAGGACATGGACGAAACTGCGGTCCGGGCAGTGTCGGCGGTGCAGGGCAGGGGCCGGCTGGGCCCTGTGTTGAACCCCAGCATGGCCCGGGGGTACCACGCACCGCGTGCAGACGTGCAGCAGGACTCATCGGAGCTCGTGGTCGACCGGAGGCTGAGCTGGTATGGGCTCTGTGGGCTGAGGATGGCCGTTTCCCTCGCAGCCTGGGTGAGGGGCACAGGGCTGATCCGACCCCTCGCAGGCGCTGTCGTTCTGCCCAGGGAGCTGGAGGAAGTCAGGCAGGACCAGGTCCTCCTTGGAGAGCAGCCCACGCTGGTCATTGGCCCGGCAGCTCTGGGCACGGTTCAGCAGCTCCACCAGCCCTGGGGAAAATGCAGGTCATGCACCTAAGCCCAGCACGCGGGCTGCTGTCCTAATGCCTCAGCTACCCTCTCCACCTGACGTGACCCTGAACATGTCTCAGGCACAGAACCTGCACCTTCTCCCTGCTCCAGCACCCATGGGACCCTGCACCCATCCCCAGAAGACCACGGGCCCTGCATCCCTCACCCTGCATTTTGCCCCAGCCCCTCAGGTTTCAGACACACCAGGTCTCACCTTCCAGGTCATACGTGCGGCGGTTCAGGTTCATGGCAGCTGAAGACCGGGGCCGTGAGAAGGAAGAGGGCATCTCCCACAGCGCATCGGGCTCTGCTCCTGTCGGGCTCCCCTCCTGCGATGAGGGCCAGGCCTCAGTGACGGGGCAAGGAGGCAGTGCTCCCCAGCCCACGTCCCCATCGCCCTCCCACAGCCTGGCTCCTGCCTCGGCACCCGCTGCCCAGCCCCACAGTGTGTGCCAGGGTCGTGCAGGGCACAGCTTCCTCACTGACCGCGGCAGCAGCCGTGGGGACATCTCCAACCAGGGCAGCGGGGTCTTGAGCTCACCTCGCTCCGGAGCTGGGAGGGGGCAGCTGCAGCCTCGGCACTCTCCGTCACCCGCATGTCTGCAAGGCAAGGAGTGATGCTCAGCGGCCGGTGCCAGTGCCCCGGTCCTAGCCCACCCCGACAGGATGGAGCTCATCCCAAGGAGCAGGAGCCACGGCCAGCAGAAGGCAGCCTGGCCGTGTGAGCACTCAGTGGGGGGCGACACGGCCTGGGGAGGGAGGGCATGGCTTGGAAGGGAGGACACTTTACCTGCTGGTGTTTCCAGGACGAGTTTCTGAGCAGCCACTGTGCTGACCAGCTTCTCCAGGTCCAGGGCGGCTGGCTCACCTTGCTGCAACGGGAAGAGCCAGGCAATGCCACGCTTGCTGCAGCACGCCAAAGGCAGCCAGGCTGAGGAGCTGTCAGCTCCCCGGCCAGACCCTGCCAGGTCACAGCCTGCACAGTGCAGAGGACACCCACCAGTCCCTCCTGGCCCACGGCGGGCTCCCACGGCCCTTCTGAAATACCGGTGACTCTCCATGAGCCCACAGGCTGCTGCCCGCACGGACCGCTGCTCCCCACCACCTGGGCACTGCCAGCAGCCCCTGACCCAAGCCCCAGACCCGGCCTCCCCCCCGCCCTGGCAGCATCCCGGCCGCAGGAGGCTGGGCTGTGCCCACCGAGGCGCAAGCCCTCACCCGCCGCAGCAGCGCCAGCTCCATGCGCACGCCGTACTTCCCCAGCACGGGCTGCAGCACTTCCCGGATGCGCTTGGTTGACTTCGCTGTGATGCGGATGGTCTTGCTGAGGGAGGAGATTTCCAGCCTGCAAAGGGGGAGAAGAGGCTGTCTGCAGCCAAGCACAGGCAGGGGCTGAGCCGGGGTGCTTGGGACCCCTCGTGGTGTTGGGCGCAGGGCCCTGTGGGGAGATCAGGGTGCCGTGTGTGACACGGGCCATACACGTGTGCCGCAGCGTCAGCCCCAAGGCTCCCACTCACTCGAAGCTTATCCTGTTCTCCAGCTTCACCTCCTGGTCTGCCAACACGGAGCACTCCTGGTCCAGCACCAGCGCTTTCTGCAAGAGCCAAACCATCAGGAGAGAGCAAGCAGAGTGACACGTGGTCCCGGCCGGGGGACAGTCCGGCTGGCAGAAGCCCCCTCTCCCCGCTGCCTGCCCTACCTGCTCGTTCCCCACCAGGTAGACCTTGATGTCGGGGAGGCTGAAGCCGCGCTTCTCGCATATCCCCGCCAGCATGTCGCGGATGGAGTGGCCAGGCCGGACGGAGGCCAGCGAGGCCGTGCCGTCAGGCAGGTACACGCAGCAGTACTTCATGGGCTTGGCCGACAGCTCTGCCTCGCTGCCCCCCAGGCTCTTCCGATGGCTCTGCAGGAGGGATGCGGTGGGATGAGCCTGGCCGCTGGCAGCGGGATGCCATGGGGCCGGCGCAGCGACGACTCACCTCCGTCCAAGGGCTGGCAGCTGTGCTGGCCGAGGATAGGAAGCCCAGGTCCAGGCTGGCCGAGGAGTTGAGCGAACCCTGGGACTCCCGCCACAGCATGGAGCTCCCACTGCCTTCTCCCCCTTCTAGGACAGACCAAGGGACGGTGGTGGGGACCGTGGGCTCCCTTCGGGGTCAGCGCAGCCCCTCTACCCTGCTCGGAACAGCACTTACCTGCCCAGGAGGGCTCCCGCCGCTCTCCCTTCCTGAAGGACCGGCGGGGGCTGCGGGTGGCACCACTGCCCGCTGTCTCCACGCCCAGCGGCAGGGACTTGCCCAGCTTCAGCTTCGTCTTCTGGGGTGAACAGAGAAGCATCTCAGCGCGGGGACATCCAAGGCTGCCCCTACCCTTTCGCCGGTCCCCCAAACCCCTTGTCCGTCCTCAGCCTGGGGCTGGGTTTGCTCTGAGCAGCAGGGAAGGACCCAGCGGGGAAGGACCCAGCACTGTTTTGTCAGGCCAAGGGATAGGTCCCTGCCCCCCTTCCCACCCCCTCACCTTGCTGAGGTCAGGCGGGGGGCTGCTGCTGCGGGAGTGAGGCCGCAGGTCGGGCAGGGGCTGTCCCTGGCTCTCTGCCCGCAGGCAGGCCTGGTAGAGTGGGGATTTCACGAAGCGCGTGTAGCTGTCAAACTTCATCAGGTTAAAGATCTGCAAAGGGAGGACGCGTGTGCTTAAGACCCCTGCCCACCTACAGCTTGCTCCAGCCACTGCCCCACGGTGACAGCAGCAACGCTGGGTGATGTGTGGGGTGGTCCCGCAGCCCCAGTCCCATGGGTGAGGTGGAACACGAGTGCTGCTCGTACCTGGAGCTGCTGGACGCGAAACATGTCTGGGGAGGGGGTGGCCAGCATGTCCTCCCCAATCCAGGCCTGCTTGTCAATGTTCACAGGGCTGACCGAGTGGCTGGAGAGGAACTCATCGTAGATCCGCCGTGCCTCCTGGGCCAGCTGGGAGAGCAGGGGGTCAGGCTGGGACCAGGAGCCCCCTCCTCACTGTTACCCTGCGCAGAGCCCCTGGCTCACCCTGCAGAGCCACCCGAGCCCTGAGAGGCCAAGTCCTCCCTGCGTCCGGCTCGGCACCTGCACACCAGGACGGGCATCAGAGCCAGCCGCTCCCACCCAGTGCCAAGCTCTGGGCACAACAATCCGGGATCTCCACGGAGGTACAGCCCGAGGTTGGAACTGCCCCCCCAGCTGCGTGGCTCTGTCCCCACCAGCCCCCGTCTAGCTCTCTGCCCTTGGTCTCTTGTCCTCCCAGCAGCATTCTCCACCTGCTCCATGGGCTGTGCCCTTTTCAGATCCACATCGCATCCACCTCCTTGTCCCACCCATAAGAGAGCCCAGCCTGCTCAGCCTCCCAGAACAGGGGTCTGCTAGGTCCCTGGGACACGCAGGCACGACAGTCACCTCCACCTCTGCCCACACCCCTCCCAGCAGCTGCGTGACCCAGGCTCAGCAGCGCCGTGGCAGTGCGGAGGCTGGTACCTGCTGCGTGTCGCTGGCCGGGATCTGCTGGAAGCGCTCACATGCCTGCCAGAAGTAGACGTTTTCAGCACTGAACTCCTTCTTGAGGAACTCCTGTGGGGCAGAGAGAGCTGCTGGCCTGGATGGCACCGCGGCTGTGGGACGGCTCTGTTGCTGATGACCAGGAGCCGCCGGTACCAAGGGCTGAGGTCTAGGCTGTGGCACTCACAGTGAAGTAGGTGACAGCCACGCGGTCCTGCAGCAGTGTCTCGAAGGATTCGGCCCAGCTGACCACAGACCCTTGTGTGGAGCCGCACGTGGCTGACGGTCCCGGCAGGCTGTTCACGCTGTGGTTGCTGCCACGGGCCCTGGAGGCATTTAACTCTGAGAGAGAAAAAGGGTCAGTTCCAGCGGCCTGGGCATCCCCCAGCATTGCTCCCTGTTGCCGGCAGCCCCTTCTATCAGCAGCGAGCTCATCCACCCCATCCCGAGGGGAGCCAGCGAGCCCTCCGGTAGGGAATGTGAGGAGCACCACAGCAGCATCCTCGGCAGATCGTGTGATACCACAGCCGGCACCTTCCAGTGCGACAGCCCTCCCTGCCAGCACTGGCTGTCCTCCCCTTGCTGGGCTGTCACCGTGACTCCACCTGTGACTCATCTCCCCGGGGGAACAAAGCCGATCCGATCCGTGGGGAAGGCACCCAGCCTGGGAGGGAAAGCGGGGTGGAGGGGGACACAGGGCGCACACGGCACAGAGGGAAGCTCCCAGGATGGGTAGAGGTGCCTGAACTCACCTTCTCCATTCCTCTAGCCATGACAAGGAATAAACTCAGCGAGAGGAGGGCACAGAAAGTGTCATCCCCCTCTCCCAGCCCTGGGGAAACCCTCTCTCAGGGAAACCCAAGGTGCATTCAAATGGAATCCCACCGTCAAAAAGACGGAAGTTCCCAGGGGCAATCCCAGCTTTTGAACTGGTTTGGCTGGTGAGCAACTGGGAGCAGGGGGTCATTAGCAAGAGCAGGTAGGGGTATGCAAGCAGCAGGGCTCTCCTGGCAAAGCCGGTGGGAACAGAGGAGGCAGCAGGCTGCTGCTTTGCCGGGCTCCCTGCCCTTCTCCTCCTGTCCAAAACACGGGGTAACTGCACACACCCTGTGCATGCAGGTGGGAGCAGCAGCCCCTGGCACCCCATGCTGGAAGGATCCTGCAGCGGGGCCGACATGGGTGAATGGGCCGGCTGAGACATCCAGCGTACAGTGAGAGAGAGGGACAGTCAGACAGACTGACCATCAGGGAGCACGGGGCTGGCTGGTACTTGGGTTCCACTTGCCACTGCCCCCAGCACCCAAGGGTGCCAACTGAGCAGCCAGAAGGGAGGGACAGGCACAAGGGGGCTGTGCAGGAGGGATGGCAAGCCCCTGGCACAGGGCTCAGCCCGGCACTGCGGGGGCCCGGCCGTGCACCCGCCCACGGCACAGCCTGTGCTGACACAGGACCTGGCTCTCTGCTGGCTCCTCACCCCTGGCACCAGGCTGGCTGCCAGCTTCCCCCTCCCCTGAAGATGACGCTGGCCTCCTGTCCCAGAGCAAAGAGCAGCCTTACCTCCATCCGACACAGCCGGGCCCTGCGGGGTGGAGAGAAGAGAGGTGAGAGGGGGCACACGGCGTCTGCCAGCCCGGTGGAGCGGTACTCGGACAGGCGGCAGCGTGGGCGCAAGCCCAGTCTGAACCCGAGAGCAAGGGACGTGGGCTGCCGGCAAACACCGCTCTGGTGTTAGCTGCAACCAGGACGGCTGCCCCACGGCAGAGGCAGGACATGGGGCTCCCAGCCCAGGGGCAGTGGGTAGGGGGGGAGGTCACAAGGGGTGTGCAGCTTTTCTCCCACCTCAAGTGCATCTACTGCTCTGGGGCCAGGCCAGAAACTGAGAAAGGGCAGATGCTATCAGATGTACCCTGCCACCACTGCCCGGGGAGGAGAGAAGCAGCCTCCCCGGCACAGGAAGAGGAGGGGAGGAGGGGAGGGAAGGAAGGACAACCACAGCCCTAGGCAGGCAAACTGCCTGCTGCCTCCTTCCTTGGGACCTGGGGCTACTGGAGGGCAGATGCCTGAACACGGGGATCAGGTCCAAGGCACAGCAGGACATGGTGCCCTGCAGCATTGCCCTCGCCACCCCAGAAACTTGCCGCGATGTGGTACCCTGGGACCCACAGCAAGCAGGGAGATGGGCAGAGCCTTCGCAAAGCCCAGCCAAGCACCCCCAGCACGGCGCTGCCTCTCCTCACCCGCCTGGGGCCCACTGAAGTGGTGCCTTTGATCTGGCCGGGCAGTGCCCCCCACCCTGCCAGCCCCACACACCCCAGCCTTTCCTGCACACCCTCTGCCTTTCCACAGCGCAGCCCCGCATACCCCAGCCCCACTACCCCACCCCACATGCTGCTGCCATGCCCCTTACCCCAGCCCCACACATCCCAGCCCTGCCTGCCCATTGCTGCAGCCCCACATACCCCTACTTTGCCAGCTCCTTGCTCTTCCCCCTCCATCCCTGCTACCCACATAGCTCTGCCCTGCCTGTGCCACCCAGTACCCCTCAGCACTACTGACTCCTGTTACCCCATCCCCATATGTCACTGCTTGCCCACTACCCCACTTGCCGTGCATTCCCGCTGGTATCACTGTCTCAGACTCACAAACCCTGCCTGCTCATCACCCCAGCCCCGTATGTCCCTGCCTGCCTGCTACCCAGCCCCATATACTGCTGCCTGCCCTAATACCCCTCTACATCTCTGCCTGCTTTGGATACCCAAGCCCCACACACCACTGACTGCCCAGCACCCAGCTGCACAGACCCCTGCCTGCCTGTTACCCACCCCACATCCCCCTGCCTGCCCGGTACCCAGCCCCACAGCCTCTGCCTGCCTGGTATCTGCTCCACACAGCCCCTGCCTGCCCACTGCCCCGTCCCACACCCTCTGCCTGCCCACTGCCCGGCCCCACATCCCCCTGCCTGCCCGGTACCCAGCCCCATAGCTTCTGCCTGCCCGGTATCCGCTCCACACAGCCCCTGCCTGCTCACTGCCCCGTCCCACACCCTCTGCCTGCCTGGTACCCAGTCCCACACCCCCCTGCCTGCCCGGTACCCGG
>Ga0065711_1042247_pt1 | contig 15533 bp, 7 predicted proteins | sample Hoacrofraction12_FD_59098 | JGI IMG/M metagenome (GOLD analysis project Ga0065711, IMG submission 59098) | Hoatzin crop microbial communities from Cojedes, Venezuela - Epithelial fraction 12 v2 (version 2) | ecosystem: Host-associated > Birds > Digestive system > Esophagus > Crop | place... | reverse complement strand
ACAAGACTGGGCCCAGTACTGACCCCTGGGGGACACCACTAGTTACAGGCCTCCAACTAGACTCAGTGCTGCTGATGACAACCCTCTGAGTTCTGCCATTCAGCCAGTTCCCAATCCACCTCACCGACCACTCATCCTGCCCACACTTCCTGAGCTTCCCTAGGAGGATGTTATGGGAGACAGTGTCGAAAGCCTTGCTGATGTACCTTTCTCCAATAGTACTCATTCTAGGCACTGGAGCTAGTGAAAGGAGGGCCCTCTCCCCATCACGTTGGCCTAGCTAAGCTATCCAAGGTCTGAAGAAAAACAGAGGTTCAGAAACTGTAATAAGCCCAGTGCTCCTCCCTGACTAGCTCTAACCAACACTCCCATTCAGGGGAACGCTGCCCCTGTTCATTGCCCTGGATGGACACATACTTCAGCCACCGAGTTTTACACACAGTACATAAGGTTCCACTCCAGAAATAAGTGTTTAAAAAACAGCAGTCAATGTGCATGTCTTGGAGGTGTTCCAGCATTTCTTTTGATTTCAACCTTCATCTAAAATGCCATAGTACAAACAGTAAATAAAATACAATCTTGCAGGATGACACTGGAATTTTAAAAAAGTAATATAGGAGGTTAGGCTGACCATATGCTTGTTGTTATTAAATTTCTTGTTTGATACATTGGTTCAAATTGACAGACTTTATCTCCGATCACAACTAATTCTTCAGCTCAAGATCATTTCTGTGGTCTTAAACTTTGCTGGATTTAAGAGATATTCATCTTATTAATATTCCTACCAGACGTCTCAGTGATACTGCAATGCTCCCTGGCACCTCTTGATTTTCCATCATTTCCAAGTTTAAATCTCTAGTTTGAATGTCAGGATTCTAGTTCCACTGAACTGAGTTAAATTAAAAACACCTGAAGATCACTAAGCATTAGCTAAAGACAAGACTGGAATGACCTTGAGTGCCCTTGCCCTATGGTAGGTAATGGAACATGACAGATGGTGGACTGAGGAAGACGACCCACGAGCAGGCAAGTCAAATGCACACTTCACACGTTTTATCAAAACATAGTAGCTTTAGCCACTAAGAAGGCTCTGAATAACAAACAAAAATGTCATCACTAGAATCTAACTATATTTTATACAAGTTTTCCTCTTGAAAAAACCAATACTTCTAGAGAAAAGAATAGAACATGATATGGTAGGTTTTAGCCATACTTTTAACTATCCTTAAAGCATAATCATTGTTCCCATCATGACACAAAAAGGTCTTTCTAAGTGAAAAGAAAATGGAAGTTTCCGTGGAATAAATGTCAAAAGAGACCATATAGCAGATTCACGGGCATTAGAAACATAACACTGTATTCCTGTCTGCTACAGTATCACTTAAAAGTAGCAGCCCTAATGAAATTTATTATTCTATGATAAACAGTTACAGGGCTGAAAACATAATCATAGGCATAAACTTCAGTTAAGTCACTTAAAAAAAAAAGTAATTCACAATTTAGAGTACTTTGTTATCTTCACATGGCTTTACCTGACAAGCCTCTTCTTTCACTGTCTTTTTCAGCATCTGCAAATCTTCAATTAAAGGCCCATCTGTTTCCATTGCAACAGGACTGTTCAGCAAACTCGTGTCACTATATGTTGGGTACTAATAAAACGCAAAGTGTTAAAATAATCATTCTTCGTAGTAATACCTAAATACTAAGAGTGTATTTGAGCATTTGAATAATATGATTAGTTTTTTGAGATTAGGTTCAATATCTCATGCTTCCAGGCACCAAGTAATACATTATAAAATGAAACGCCAATACTTTCACTTGACAGAAACGTCCTGTTGAAAAATACAGTCAGAATACAAAAAATATGCCTTGATTAGCTGAGATTGAATTTTAAAATATTCAGATTTTGTCAGTGCTGAAAATCTACTATGGCAATCATTTATCTGAAACTTTATTAATACATTGTCTAGTGATTTGCAAACAGCGTAGCAACCCAAACACAATGATTTTACTTTCTGGTGCAATTTTGTGTTGGAAGCGAAAATACACTATTAAAAGGCCAAATATGGTTAATACACATTTAAAGTAATTTCAAGATAAAATATTAAACTTTTCTGACTTGAGAAAGTAAAACAGCCATAAAAGTTTTCAGTAATTAAAAAAAAAAAATATTGTAAAAACACCTCTATAGTATCTAAAGCTTACTGTACAGCAATCTCAGTATTTTAAATTCGATTTTAAATCAGATGAGGCATATGTGGTCTTGAAATCCAAACTCATTTACACACACATGCTTTTTCACCCATTTGTCCTCATAAATAGTTTATAGTATCTGAGTGTACCAATAAATGCAGATGAGAAAATACAAAAAACTGACAGAAAGGTTTTAATGGATATAATTATAACAATTTAAAATCTTATAATGTATTCTTGTGTCATGCAGAGTCAGGAATAGCTCTGAACAATACGAACTGTAATTAATTAGACAAATTAAAAAGTAGTTAATCGAAATTCCATTATATAGAGTGCTAAAAGCATTTCTATATCCTTATGTCAATTCAGTGGAGCACTCAGCATTCAAAGTAGTAATTTTTATTTTAAATTGCTTGCAATTAGCAGCTCTCTTCAAGCATGCTACGCAGAATATGCTGTATACAGGTTGTGTTAACCAGTTTCAGAAAACATACAGAGTTACAAAAAATTACTTGGGAAAAAAAGGAAATTTACACTGTAGAACTCTAAATATTACTGCAAGTCAATCCCTGTATTTAGCTAGACACGCAATAGTTCATCATTTGTGACAGCAAATGACCATGTATATCAAGTACTCTTCACGCAAGGCTTTTGTATGGATTATCTGATTAAAAGAATGTTTTGTCACTGAAAGTCAATTGCTGCTCTCATATGAGTGGTTCTTTTTTGATTAACTGATCTGTTGTCAACTGGCACAATGTTTAATTTTAATAAATTTTATTTGAGCAGTTTATTAATTGTTCCCTGAGAAATGCCACAAGAGGAAAAAAATTTATGAAATTCTACCTTCTTAGAAAAAAGATGACCTCATATTTTGTTTTAAAAATAGCACTGAGATCATGAAGTGTCCAACTTCTGTTTATAGAGTATCATTACTCTATCTTCCATCACTTTAAACTCAGCTACACAATGTTGGAAAGATACATTACAGTAAGTTTCTTGTTACAGTATAGAAAAAAATCTGGCTGCAAAGTAATCGAAACGTTTGGGGTTTTCTCCCCCATAGCAGCAATCAGTATGACTGAGGTAAAGGAAAACTGGCAGCATTCTCCAAGAAAAGTAAGTAGGGGGAAAAAACAAAACAAAACAAACTAACAACCCAAGCCAAACCATCCCCTTCTCCCATAATTTCAAAATATAGTGAATAGTCTAAAGGGGCTTTTGTTTCTTTATAACAATTTCAGTTCCATCAAGTAATGCCTGACAGGATGTTTTCCTTTTAGAAAGAACCTGAGGTGCAGGCTCACCAGAAGATCACCCAAGGCAAGTATGAGAACAAATGCAGCAGACGAGAACACAGAGTATTACTTTAATTCATTTGACACAGAGAAAAACTGACCAGTCATAACTCACAGTTTGCAGAAAGATCTCTTTTGTAATATATTGTTTGCAAAACAGCTTTTCAAGAGAAACCAATTATGGCATCTCTATATTTTCCATAATTTTGCACAATAATTTTTCAAACCGCAATACAGTATATCTCCTATTATAAGAGAAGGAAAAAGTACTTCATAACATACTTTTCAGAAACCTTTTTAAAAAAGAATAATTACTTGCACAAGAGAAAGGTTACAAATTTTAAAAGTACTTTTATTGTATATCTTTCATAATACAATTAGTGAAATTGCTTTATTTCCATGATCAGTCAGACCTGTTTCCCCCACTGATACTTAGCAAAACTAAAGTATTTAAACATGAACTTGTTAATCTTTTCTATATACCTGGGGATTTGATTTGGCTAGATTTTCTATTTTAACCCATGCTTCTTCCCGTTCCTTCAATTTTAGCTTCTCTCTGAAAAAAAAAAATTTAAAAAGAAAAATGGCAAAAGAAGCTTGGTGAATCTTCCGTCACAACTTGTATACTTTCTTAAACATGAAGAAAACCACTAGAAAAATTCAACAATTTAGCTATGCCCGTTTCAGCTTATTGCCCAAAATATCACCTACTGTTGACAGGACAATATGCATCTTATCAAAACGCCATGACCTCAAAGCAACATTACAAGGGGAAAAAAAAAAAATTGTATTCTCTCATGAAAGCAGCAAACTGGCTGATATCAGTTAATCTTTTGTAACAGCACACTGTTAAAAGGGCTACAATTAAAACAGGAAAAAAGTCTTGATCCATGCTGAAGTATGTTTGTGTTGTAACTTTTTACTATTTGAATTCTATATTGAAACTTAAGAAACTAATGTATGACCATAAAAAAACAAAAAAAAAAAGGACATAGATTCTTACTGTCAGCTCAATGGCTTCAGCTAATAGGCTGAAGCCAAAGGCCCAGGAACATTTTGAATTGAACACTAACAGAGAAGTACCTGACAAACTCACAGTCATTCACGGGAGTCACAACCCAAGAGGGATGACAAGGGATACTTTTTCTTTCTTTAAAAAAAAATAAAAATAAAGGATTCTTTCCTTATGCCTAATGCAATAAAAAATGATAAAGTCTAGCCACCTGTGAGTAGGCTAAGCGTGCATAAGAAGCTGGGAGGGGACCCAGCTGGGACAGCCGACCCCAACTGACCAAAGGGATATTCCATGCTATGTGACATCGCACTCAGTATATAAAGCGCAGGGAAGAATGAAGGGGAGGGATGTTCACAGTGACAGCGTTTGTCTTCCCAAGTAACCGTTACGTGTGATGGAGTCCTGCTCTCCTGGGGTGGCTGAACAGCTGCCTGCTGATGGGAAGTAGTGAACAAATTCCTTGTTCTGCTTTGCTTGCACACACGGCTTTTGCTTTACCTATTAAACTGTCTTTATCTCGACCCATGCGTTTTCTCACTTCTGCCCTTCTGATTCTGTCCCCATCCCACCGCAATGGGGACTGAGCAAGCAGCTGCCTGGTGCTTAGCTGCCGGCTGGAGTTTAACCACAACACGTACATGCAATTTGCCTCCAACTCTCCATTAAGTAAGTTTGGGATGGGGTGGAAGAACTCTTTAACCACACCCTTTTAAGTTCCTGTTTGGTGAGGGACTTCTTTTTGGGGGAAGGTGGTTTCATTATTTTGTCACTCAGCACTTGCCTGCCTTAGCTCACACTCAAAATGCCACAGAAAAAAAATCTACAAAGAAACAACAACAAAAAAAGAGAAGAGATTGCTTTCCCATTTAAAAGGGATTCTACTTATTTGCTATGAAGAGATACGTACAGAGTCTTTCTTAAAAAAGCAAATGTTCATATTTTTGTTATCTATACACATACACACATATACATCTCAAAACTGTTACACTACAAGCTCATTTTTACTTAAATTGTAACAAGGAACTTCAAAACTTGGATAAATCAATGTATGTTAAGAATTTGTATTACTTACAGCGTACTGGTTTAAAATAGGTGTGTAATTTGAACCACTACTTGAAGGAATCCCCGTCTACTTTGAAATTAAATTAAAATCTGGGTTTTTTCAGTACCCACTTTCTAACTACATTCCCCAGGCCCTAAAATGAGAGCCAAGCCATTAATATTTTTGACTTCTCGATCTCATTTTAGTAGGCTTTACAATATACTGAATATTAAAAAAAAAAAAAAAATCTATCTAACAAAATTGGAAATAGAGGAACACAAGATAAGTGACTTTATGATCATAGAAGTTAGACACATTTTTGGGCACAGAACAAAAATTTTAGCTTCCAATTCCCTCCTGTGTTCACTTGCCTATGCAAGAATATACTAAACTCATGAGGATTCTTCTGGTAAATAATGTACGAACATCCTGTATTACAACAGAGTGACAACTTTATCTCAGGTTATTTTCAGAAAAACATACACATGTGCTCACACACAACGCAATGTGGAAAAATACTGGAAAAGTATTTTGGGAAGAATCGAGTGACAAAAAGAAAGAAAATAAAACTGGGTAAATAAAAGATGCTAAAATAAACACAGGATGTAAACTTAACTGTTTAACAAATCTTTTACTCTGGGCTCCATGTTTAGCAGTGTCCCTCTCAAAAAAAAATTTTTAGGAAGATGGTGACCCCCAGCAGTATTAGGTCAAACACTACATGAAGCATCCTATTCTTATGAAGATTTTACAGTTCATACATAACAAGAAGTTTCACCAAGTCAATTTTGAGACTGCTATATTGTAATCAAATGGGCAACTTCCCACTAAAGACACAGTGGTTTATCAGAGCTAAAGCACTCTGAACAAATTATTCAAGAACAGACAGACACACTGACATGAAAACTTACTTCAGTTTTTCTGCTTTAAATTGCTGTGTGCAGTCATCGAACAGTTTTTGGTTCATCTCCATGAAGAGTTTCAGAGCATTGTATATCAAGCCATGTATTGTCCTATAAGTAAAACTTCTGGTTGAAACTCAGAGTACTTTAAACTTTGAAATCTATTTTTTCTGGTCAACAGTAGCCAATAGCCTACATAACTGGAAAATTACATAATTTCAGAGTAAGTGGAAACAAAACTATTTAGTGGACGTTTCAGTTTACCCTTAAAAGGGCTAATGCAAGTACTAAATTACCAACTTTGAATGCAGACTTCTTATTCTACAGTACTACTTGTCACACTTCATGTTTGAACTTCATTTTTAATATTATGTGTGTCAATATGGAACTAGTTTTGAAATTTAGTACCTGATACTCATCAAACTAGGCTTATTAGAGAAAACGCAAGATGATATTAAAGATCTTGATATAAGTAACTTACTGGCAACTGACAATTCCAGAAAAAAAAGTCAGTGATTAAAAGGAGCCTAGAAAAGACACCATTCATTTTGAAAACTGCCACACAGCAGCAGCACTCACTTCAACACAATTATGCCAGGACTCTCTAGAAAAGTGTTAGAAAAATGAAGTGGAAAACATCAGAAAAATTAAACAAAAATGATCTGCTTTAGGAAGCACTTTCACAGAGACATCTAGAGTTCCAGTCTGTAATCTACTGCTGATCATTAAATCCAAAGAGCAATAAGTTAACTGATTACTTTGTATCACACTTCAGTTACAAGCAAGAGTGCAGCTGTACTGGGTAACATGACTTCTGTTCAGAATGAAATGAATGCATGGTCTTGAAAGCCAGAAAAACAACTGACAGCAATCCACATTTTCCATGTCCACTTGCATCACTGAATCAAAATTTTATTAATGAGTACATTATTTGTTACTGCTTACATTCAGTGACAGTAACAAATCACTTTAACATCACTTTATCTTCCATTTCTTTTCCTGTGTTTAGTGGCAGATTGATTACACATTCTTGGCCAACTCATCAGCAGTCCTCAACTCATGGCCAGCACCAGACCGTGATGCTGTCACCATCCCAGCAGCTGCACAACAGCTCAAACAAAGAGGCACTTTACAGTGGAACAGCTGCGGAAAGGAGCTGACCAGGACTGTTTTCATGCATAAGTACTATGTTATTGTGAGGGAAAAAAAGTGAAAATAGTCAATGGAGAAAGAAGAGAAAACAATAAACAAAAAGGGAAAAAAAACAGATGACCTGATCTACAACATATTCCACTAAAATGCAGAAGAAATGCAAATCAGCAAAGAGGTTAAGAGATCAGACAAAGCTAGTCTTTATAAGCATCTGAAGTACAGATTAATGTCTAATTTGCTTCATATTAATAAAATGTCACGGATTTGATGCACTAAAACACTGTTTCTTGTCTAATGAAAAAAGAAGGAACTATCTTCCTCATTTCTTAATATTACCTAAAAATTTTGACAGCAGTAGTCTCCACCTCATCCAGCAACTTTAATGTCATAGAATAAACAACTCAAGTCACTGTTAAAACTGACAACAGATCTGAATCACTTTTAAGCCTTAACTACACATAAATGAAGTAGCAGAATTTTATTTGTATTAGTGTTTCTTACTTGTTCCAATGCGTCTTTGAATTCCGGTACAAGGATGGAAACATGATGGGTAAAATCTTCGCTGCATTATCACTAATTAAACTCATAATATATTCATTATTCCAGTAGTATAATGCTCGCTCTGCAACCTAAGAAGACATGAAAAAAGGAACACTTCTTCAGACAATCTCTTCAAGAACAAATAATTGAAACATTTGGCAAATATAAGGTAAGGGTAAGAAAAGTCTCAACTTGGATTTGAATTTTTCTAGTGCAAATGGGGCTCATGGAGCTGATGGAAAGGGGTATGGAAAAATTACTTTTTCCTTGATAGAGACATGATTCAAACTATAACCTATGAACTCTGAAATTCAAGCAAAGAAATGTTCTCTCAAGGAAACAGTATTTGTAGAACTCTATTACAAGCAGTAAAATGCAAGCCCTATGTATTGAAAGGGTTCAGGTATTTCTGAAAACAGTGAGCTTTTAAGCTTTTATGTTAAGTGCAACACTGAAGTGAACCACTCAGTACAAATGCACATACCACATGCTTGAAAAGAAACAATAAAGCTAACATTTGGATCTCTAAAATTTGACACACAATTAAAGACTTTTTTGCAACAAAAAATTAATTATGATGAATAACGTGTAATACCACCAACAAGTCTGCTCTACGAACATCCTCGTATTATTGTACATTCAGTAGGTACAGACCTGAAAGTGTGGACTGGACACACATTTGGCTAGCTGTCTGAAAAGAGGCTCCATAACTTTTACAAATTCAGATGGTTCAATAACATCCAGAATTTCTTCTAGTTCATTTAAAAACATGACTTCTTTTGGACTGTGAGTCTTTGGCCAGTATTTCAGCAGTGCCATTACAACCTGTAGAGACAAAGTGAACGTAATCTTGACGATAATTTGACTTTACCTTGCAATAGATTATATTACATTAGGAAACCTAACATTTTAAAGGGAACACAAAGCTCAGATTTCTTGCCTTGTGACAGAAGTGATCAGATACAGTTCAGAGACACAAAAATAACTGTTAATAGGTCTAAAAACACTTCTTCAGAAAACAAAGTTATACACTTCAGAGACATGTTCAAAAATAATAATCAAAAGGTTAGAGAAAGTAACCTGACATCTAACTTCATTTTCCCCACAGTACAGTAGCAAGTTTGCACTTTGATTTGATGATCATATTATCTGCCACTTCAGTGACAGCAGCTTTCAATCTCTTATTTCTTGGAGGCGTACTTCAAAGCTCAAGAAATTAAGTTCTATCATTATATTATAAGAAAAGATTTACTATAAATACCCAGATTGACAGGTGACCAAGTACTTCAGGCATGTTGCTCTTAAACATCCAATTTTATTTAATTGACTGTATTACTATAATCAGAATCTCAGCTTTCTTCGTGATTATTAAATTATTTACCCAGCTTGCTGAAGCAGTTTTTTCCTAGCAAACCATGAACACTCAGAAGATACATGGGAGAAAGGGGGTGGTGTGGGGAGACGAAGGGGTGAGACAACTAAAGGATCCATAAAAATGTGACACAAAAGGAAGCTGCCTGCCAGCTGGCTCGCAACTCTTCAGGAGTCTGTATATCTGTGGGGAAACGTTTCTGAAGTCTTAACTGAAAAACAAACTCTCTCACCTACTGAATATATAAGTAGAAGAATTTAAGTCTGAAAAGTGATATTAGTTTAGCAATTAGATATATTTAGACATTGTATTTATTAGTGGAGCTATCAATCACAATTTATTCAAGAATCTGCAAAAACACACAAAGTTATATTGAAGGAATAACGACTCTTGTGTTGTTAGCAATTTTTGATTTAAGGAAAATGCAAGTATGTTTTTGGTTTGAAAAAATGATCATTTTTTAACAAAGATGTCAATTTTAAAACCAAAGTGTAAGATTTTTTTTTTTTTTGGGGTAACTACAAAAACCATTTTCCATCTGTGGCAACTTGGTCTCAAACAATATTCAAATAGGAAGACATTTTCCTTTAAAGGATATTTAAGCCACGATAAATACTTCAAAATGACCAGCATAGCAATCAATTGTAAATTTAGATATTTTTGATGAGAAATTAATACAACCATGAACGTCTAAGTTTATAAATGCTTTTGTTCTGTGGTTAAAGATTAAAAAGTCACGAAGAACTAAAATATGACAATGTCTGTCTAGTCCTAGATACAGACCTGGAGGAAAAAAAACCCCCACAAATAAAAACCAGCAGACTGCTTGAAAAAACTTAAAGTTTATATTTGTCTTTTTATATCATCTAAAAGTTACAGCAGTCCATTAGTCTCAGACAACAATTTTTTCCCCCTCATTTAGGGGAAAAAAGCAGTCTTTTGTTTTCTGCAATGGAAGACATTTATAGAAGTCCAGCTTTTTATATCTAAAAACTATAAACAATATTTAATAGCATCACTGACAAGACAACTCAGTGAGAGATCAGTGCATCCTTCATGTACGTATTTTTCAACCATGAAAGCAGATACCATGTTCTCAAAGAAGCCTTGAGAAATTTATGCAGATTTTTTTTATTTAAATGTCAAAAAGTCTCATGTGACAATTAAAAGGGAGAAACAAAGCATTTTATTTTGCAGTGACCAAAATTTTTGAAGGGAAACTTAGTACTTCAGTGATGCATGTGCTAAATTCTTAAAGAATGTTGTAATCATGTACTAATTTGGGATCAAAAAGGGAAACAGACTTGGATGCGTATTAGTCTAGATTTGTACTAGGAAATATGTAACATCCTAGCTGACGTCTGGAAGAAAACTAAGATTCCAAGATCTCATATAACACGAATGACAGGATGTCTGAGATTTGTTATCTTAACAAATATTAGAAGCTCTGAGTAGAAAAGAGTTCTTTCTCAGCTGCACACTTAACTGGTTTTAAAATCCCAGTTTCCATTTTACAATGGAAATGCTTATAATCTAATAATGTGCACTTTTGTTAGTAGCAATTGTTTTACTGATTGTTACTTAGTGATTACAAATATTAGTTATTACCAACTTAATATTGGGTGTAATGAGACAAAACACTATATGCTATCAAGGATAATTAAAAGTATTCATCTATATGATTATGTGCAGCCAGACCAAAGTCTGGTTTTGTCTATGGTCCACACTGGGTAGATCAAAAGGCTTGCATCAGTAGGTAGCTCCGCATGCCATTATAACACCAGTCTCTCAACCACAGATCAGGCAAGCTAGTTTCTGACTAAACTGCTTCTGGATCAACCATCTTGTATCCAGTCAGCCAGAACAAAACAAATAGAATAAACTCTGGTCTGCTTGTAAGAGTTATGCTCTTAATGCTGTTTTAATTCGTTTTGGACATTTCAAACAACTGTTGGGAAAATAGATAGACCAAAATTGTTAAATATTTGACTCTTCCTAATAAAAACAATTACATATTAACACTTTGTCCCCAAACCTCCTTAGACAGATGAAAGGGATATTAATACTCCAAAATATATAACCATAGCAAGATAAACTTACTGGTTCTGTAAGTGTGCTGTCCTTTTCTAAAAATTGAACTACACAGTACGCCAGCTACAATAAAAGAGAAAGATTTTTATTAATGCTTACCATGAATCTCAACACACTTTGAAATCACTAGCTAAGTGGAGCACACTACTTAATTGAAATAAAAACACAACAGTTTTTCTGTAATTTTACAAAAATTATTTGGCAGATGATTTAAACAACAAAAGGGTAAATATGCTTTACCAGTTTTTCCCCAACCTTCCCAAGTCTGGTCTCACCTTTTTCTGGGTTATAATACAAACACACAATTTGACACTCCTTTTTAGACCTAGTACTTTACATTTCAGTACGCTTCATCTTTTCAAACACGGGATTTAAAAATCAAACTTGTCCTCTAAAGTGCTTTACCTTCACCAACATTTTGGTGTCCCATGCTGATTTAATAAGTATTTTCTATTTCATAACCTGTTAGTTAAAAATGCATTGAACAGCTGTAAATCTTCAGATTCTCTATGTATGAGAACTAATGATAGCTATGCGTATCAATGTAAAGCTGGTGCAAGCTGAGGCTGAATTACAGTATTTACCAATTTCAGTTCTGAGAATGAGCTTGTCTGTGCCTAAACAGTGAACTATTACATCCCTTTCATTCAGCAGGCCAATGGTCCCAAAGAAAATGGGAGGATCACTGCACACCTCGTGAACTGCTTAACCATTTTTCTAATGTCTTTCCATTCCAGTCATTCCATTTTCCAATCATTCTGTGATTCTATGATTCACTTATGGAAGTTCAGCTGCTAAGACCAAATCCTCTCCTGTTTTAATGACTGCTACAAGAATGTCCCAAGGTAATTTGAGGAACATACAAAGATTATTACATCTAGTGTTCTCCACTATTCTGAAGTAAATCTGATTTGAATATAGAAATTAGCTTTCTTCAAGAATATCCGGATTTGGCAGCAAATCCTTCTGAGTATCTGCCACTGTTTCAATGTGAATTGCTGTGGTTTTACCCTGGTGTTTCACACACTAAGCTCGCTTGAAAAGCCTTCCCATCTCACTCAGTAGGACATGGAAGAGAGGCATCCCTATGCCACTATCTTTTTACTGACAATAATGAGGAATGCAAATCACCTGAAGGTTCTGGAGAATTAGCTTGTGCAGTAAGGGGAATAGATGAAGACCAATCCACCTCAGGCAGGTAGAAGAACAGGTGTCAATCACAGATCTCTGCACTAGTTGAGATTATAGAAAGGTCTGATCGGCCACACCCAAACAAGTTACGTTCATAGGATTAGGAAAAAAAAATCTTTTGAAATGGGAGCCACTCTAGCCTACTACTTCAACAGGAACCGATGGGAGCCTCAGTAGGCAACATCCAAAGCAAATGCTTATATGCATCTCTAATTGCTAGAGAATTGTAATTACAGAAACAGTGTTCTTAATAATACAAGTTGTTAGTAATTTTATTTGAGGAAATGGCACTTAGAACTTGGAGTACTTGAATTTACATAGAAAAATGTTGAACTTTCAAATTAAAAAAAAACAAAGCCATGTAACAACCTCTCATGGAGAAAATCTCAGCACATCACAATAATACTGTGGTTAACACTGTACAATTTCCCAGTCCTCTAGGAATTCTGAATGGAACTAAACTCAGCACAGAAAAGATACAGCTGATTTAAAGCACAGTACAAATCAGATGCCCCCTTTTTTTTCTGTGTACTTCTAAGATCTATTGAATTAAATAATTACGCCCTAGTAAACGTCCAATTCCTTTCAAAACATCAACAGTTGTAACAAACTGAATTCAGCCGAAATTCTCATTGTAGTTCAGAAAGAAAATGTTTATAGATGACATTCATTAAAACCATACCTTTCTGCAATTTCTGTAGGTCTAAACATTACAGACAAACAAGATAAAAATTCTGCATGTGAACAAATATCCAGAACTCTCACATTAGCCAACTTCTTCATGCATTTCATCTATAAACCTACAGTGCTTTTAAAAAAAGCTAGTTATTTATATACATGTGGGCACACATATATATCTTTTCTCCCTGCTCCATGAAGCATTACAGGCATATATATTAAATAACTTCTCCAAGGCCAGTTAGCAGGGAAGTGTGTTGGAGCCTAGAACAGAATCCATGTCAGAATGACTATAACCTCTCTAGGCATACTTACTTTAACACTAGCATGAAAAGCACTGAACAGAACTTACCTGTGGATGGTAGACACTGAGTGATTTCACTTTGTGCAATGGTAACAAAACCTTCAATAGGAATATTTTGTGCTCTTCTTTTAATGGTAAGGCAAATCCATTGATTATGCTGCCAGGGAAAAAAATTTAAAATAAAAATCAGTAATTATATAAAATCTGTACAGGATATATCAAAATCCTTGTTTTTAGTGCTTTTTTTTTTTTTGCAATCTCCTGGAGATCATGATGTAACAGAAAAATTAACAAATGAAGCATGCATGAGAGACTATTTAACTTTTGGTCCAGTTCTCTAAAGATTACAAATTAATAGTCAGATCAACCTCTGCCCATCCCTCACCCAAGTCTTCCATAAGTCCCAAATTCTTCTTCCAAGCAACGTATGACTACACGTACACTTCAGGTTCCAATTTTCACTATGAACTCTTCACTATCAAAGCTTTGAAAACATATTTCTCCCAGCTTCTTCACAAAACTAAAGAATGAACTCCAGACTGGACGTAGAAGAGAACAATCCAGGACAGCAGACAAGTCAAAACATGACTTCTGCTGAAATATTACTATGTCTGCAAGACCCTAGCATATAACCAACAGCATCTCAACACATCCCAATTACAGGTGAGTGCAGATGTGGCTCAATGGCACCTTTACCTAAAAACACAGCACCAGAACTGTGTTCACTCACTTGACTAGCATTAATATCAGTTTAAACACTCAGAATCCTATTGCCCATTTACTATTTCAAGCCCTATTTTATTAATTCTAATGCTTTTCTCTTCACTAACAAGTACCCACGCAAAAGGAACCTGCCAAACTTATCTTAAAAAAATTACATTAAAAAATTCAGTTACAGATGTTTTAGATCTCAGAAATAAGATGATGTCTCAGAATTAAAGCTTGCTAAATAACACTTGCTTACCCTTGTTGTGCATGCTTGAAATAATTTTCACTAGTAATGACTGCACAACTAAGTTCAGGACACGAGGTTATCCCTCCTGAAGCCTCTCACAACACAATATCAAAACCCCATTTCTACATTAACATTTCTATGGTGTTCTTTCCAGATTCCACATACTTGACAAATACACATTAATTTCATGTAAAAAAATTCTCCTCCAAGATGTTTTAAGGTTGTTAACCACAAAAAGGAGCAGTATTGTAGGACAAGTTTGGCCTTGATCGAGTGTGAAGAAATTTGGTAATCCTGTCATGAGATGACTGTCCAAAAAAAACCCAGAACCACATTAGTAGTTCCTACTGGAAGTGTTCATTTGTCCAGTATTGTATAGTCCTTTGCAAAGGAAAAGAATGAAATCTAGTACTTCAGCATAAAATCCAATTCCTCTCTACTTTTGACAAGTCAAAACCCAAGAACCCAACTAAAAATTGTTACTCGTAAGAAGTTCCATCTATGTTGACAACATGCTGTCTGAAACTCCTCAATGGACTGGAGGAATGACCAATGCAGAACACTTACAGCTCATAAGCCTCACTATCTACAACAAATTTTGATTTTGAAGCCTGAGAAAAAAAACACTTCAAAATTTGCAACACTTAAAGCTAATCTAACAAAACCAAGAATGTAAAAGCTGGTGACTTCTTCATCAACGACCTGGATGAAGAGTTAGAATGTACCCTCAGCAAGTTTGCTGACGACACCAAACTGGGAGGTGGGGTAGATACACCAGAAGGCTGTGCTGCCATTCAGCG
>Ga0065711_1042246_pt1 | contig 15534 bp, 12 predicted proteins | sample Hoacrofraction12_FD_59098 | JGI IMG/M metagenome (GOLD analysis project Ga0065711, IMG submission 59098) | Hoatzin crop microbial communities from Cojedes, Venezuela - Epithelial fraction 12 v2 (version 2) | ecosystem: Host-associated > Birds > Digestive system > Esophagus > Crop | place... | reverse complement strand
CATATTCCCTTATGATTGGTAACTATGCACTAACGCTAATAGCAACAGACCGCCTCCATGTCCTTGAACACATCTTGTTTTTGCTAACCCACATCATGTTTATTCTTAGCTGTCCTTTCCAGTGGCCTGTCCAGCTATGCTAACTGTTTTACTTAAACGACCTAGTCGTGCTAATTCTCAAGCTACATCGACCCCAACAAATAACAATTTAATCATCGTGATCTATTTAGCCAAACAACAAGAGAATGAAAGATGACTTGGCTACTCTGTGCCCTTTTTATCAAGAAGTCATTGCAGCAGAAGGTGGCTTCCCTGTTTACAAGACACACTTCAGTCAGACGAAGGTTACTGGACTGAATACATGGACCTTGTTATACAGGTTCTTAAATGCTGTGGATATCTTTCCAGCCTTAGCATCTGTTGGTGAATAAAGAGGCCCAGAGGAGTAGAACAGTATTTCCCTTCCTGGTAGCTGATGCAATGGTTGATGGAGATGATTAGCTAGGGAAGAGTAGAACAATGGGAAAGTGTACAAGCGATCATTCAGCAAAACATTCTCTCAGCCTTCAGCCACCTGAAGCTCAAAGGCTTCCTAATCCAGGAAGTAGTTATTTAATCGTTAACAGCCATTAATGCATTCCTTTTGTGTTAATTTGACCAGTTGCATTTCGAACCATCATAAACTTTTAAAATGTGAAATATCCTGAGCAAGGAGTTCCACTGTAATTACAGTCAGCATGTAATCTTTAATGTACAGCTAAAAATCCATCTTGGCTAGAATCTCCAGAGCAGGGCCGTAGTCCGAATGCAAAAGCAATAGTCAGGCGACAGGCATCTGTTTCCTGAATATGCAACTGTCTTGTTTTGAATTTCAATTGAATTAATTATTATAGAAAACTAGAAAATATTGTTTTAATTTGGATTAATTTTTCCCTCCTTTGCAATCACAGTTTTCCTTGTTTAATTCATTTACGGGTTTATTATGTGGTTAAATGTTTGCTGTAACCTGACCAACAAGAATGAGGTTCAGACAGATGATTTTCTACAGTCTGTCTTTGGTGTTTAGTTTTTCCTTACTTTCAGACCTGAAGTTCTTTGGGTTGCAGTTTTTTTTCTCAGTACCTCATATGCTACAGTGTCCCTGTGTGCTATATCTCTGCTTCATTGCAAAGCTGTAGGAATTATAAAAGCTGCACTTGTAGTCACTGCGTGTTTTTGGAGGGGCAGATGAATGCCCCTTCATGCAGTCAGGCCTAGGGAAGTAAAGAGCATCTTCATCTCAGCGTTTTAAATCTTAGAGTTTGAAACCAGGATAACAGAATAGCTTTCAGTGTATTGGAATTTTGCTAGGTCAACCTCAGCCCCTTCTGATGCCATTAATGTTGTAGATTTCCTTCACAGCAGCAGACATCCAGGTAGGGTGTACAGTACCATGTGGCACCAAAGGGAAGTTCTTTCAAGGCAGGGCACATCAATAACCCACCAACAAATGCAATCAGAGTCTGTATCTGTCAGGATGATGAGGGCTGTAGATGGCAAAGAGGGAAAGACTGACAAGTGGCTTTGTGGTACTTGGCATTTACAGTTCCATCATTCTTTCCCAGCAGGAGACAAGCCTGGGCATCCTCTTCTGACACATGCAATAGAAATTCTGACATTTGGCCGGTGAACCTCTTGCCTGGCTATGTCAGGCTGGAAGAGCACAGCAGTTCCTACTGAGTGTTTAACGGAGCAATAATTCAACCTAATGAACATTGTCAATACGGGCAAAATATAGACAGGTTTGTTTCATGGTGTTGCTTTTGCCTTTTTAATTGATATCATGAGGCTGGCTTTACTTAGTGTCTTTGTTTTTACCACACTTCTATATATGGCTTAATAACTCTGTGAGGGACTCAGTTTTCAAACTTGTTTCAGTCTCTCAAGCCCTGTAAGGGTCATAATATTTCTGACAGCTGTCATTCAAATTCTAAAATAATTTACCCCTCTGCCCTACTTGTGGTATTGCTGCCGTGTTTGCTCTGCAGCACAATCAGGAATCAATATAATATATTTTCTTTTCCTGTTTCCTATTATTTTAAAAAGGTTCCTACATTTACAGTCAGGTGTCAATTCTTGTTACTTCAGTTCTTGTCTTTTACTCTATAATTAATTGCTTGAATCCTGGCATCCTTGCTTAATTTTGCTCTGGTAGGAAGACTGAGATACATCCTGATTCTGCAGTAACTTTTGTGCTTCATATTTAAACAAGTCAAAAATGAGATCTGAATTTTCACTGATTCATATATAATGAGTCTGGCTTTAAGATTTGGCCCAGTTCTTTAAATTAAGCTGACTTTTATATTCTTGAGGACTTTCCTGATTTCAATGGCCATGTCTGTACTCCTCTTAGCTAAATTATTTCCCTAACAGCCAGTTAAAATCTGAGATATAGACAGGTCAAAGAGAGAAATGAGTATCAAGAGACAAGAGTCTTCTTTATGCAAAAAATCCTTTAAAGTAACAGGGCAAGGCAGAAGTGCCAGTAAGAAGGTAGATTTATTTCTAAGAAGTTCTCTGAGTTCTCACCAATTACACACACCTCTTCCAAACCTTCAAACAGGTGAATGTTTTGGTGGGACATCACACGATCAGGTTGCTGTGGTTGAATGCTGTTATGGGTTTGTGTGGCAAGGTTTTGGTAGCGGGGGGGGACTATAGGGGTGGCTTCTGTGAGTAGGTGCAAGAAGCTTCCCCTATGTGTGATAAAGTCAGTGGTAGCTGTCTTAGGACGAACCCGCCGCTGGCCAAGGCCAAGCGATTCAGCGACGGCGGTAGCGCCTCTGAGATAACATATTTAAAAAGGGGAAGAAAAAAAACTCTGGGTGAGACGGCAGTTAGAGGGAGGAGTGAGACGATGTGAGAGAAAGAACTCTGCAGACACCAAGGTCAGTGAAGAATGAGGGGGGAGGAGGTGCCCAAAATGTCAGAGCCTTTTCTTGCAACTTGTGATGAAGACCATGGTAAGGTAGGTTGTTCCCCTGCAGTTCATGCGGGTCCACGGTGGAGCAGAGACCCACCTGTAGCCCATGGAAGGGACCCCACACCAGAACAGGGGGATGCCTGAAGGAGGATGTGACCCTGTGGGGAGCCCTGCGCTGGAGCAGGCTCCTGCCAGGATCTGTGGACCCATGGAGAGAGGAGCCCATGCCGGAGCAGGTTTGCTGGCAGGGCTTGTGACCCTGTGGGGGACCCACGCTGGAGCAGCCTGTTCCTGAAGAAATGAACCCTGTGGAAGGGACCCACGCTGGGGCAGTTTGTGGAGAACTGTCTCCTGTGAGAGGAACCTTCATGCTGGAGCAGGGGAAGAGTGTGAGGAGTCCTCCCTCTGAGGAGGAAGGAGCGGCAAAGACAACGTGTGATGAACTGACTGTAACCCCCATTCCCCGTACCCCTGTGCTGCTCAGGTGGAGGGAGGAGGTAGAGAAATGAGAGTGAAGCTGAGCCTGGGAAGAAGGGAGGGGTGGGGGGAAGGTGTTTTAAGATCTGGCTTTATTTATCATCCTACTCCAATTTGATTGGTGATGAATTAAACTCCCTTTTCTCCACAAGTTCAGTCTGTTTTGTCCCTGACAGTAATGGTGAGTGATCTGTTCCCATCCTTATCTCAACCCTCGAGCCTTTCATCATATTTCGTCTCCCCTGTCCAGCTGAGGAGGGGAAGTGATAGAGCAGTTTTGGTGGGCACCTAGCATTTATCCAGGCTAAACAAAAATAAATGCATTTCAGGTTGTCCTGGATTGTTGTCCACCTGCATGCTATTCAGTCTTTACAAGTATCACATAAGGTCAGGTCATTAATTCTACTGTGAAAGAGAGCTAAGGGACAATGTATTATGTTGCCTTTGCCTTAGCTTGAGAGTCCACAAGTAGACAGTTCCTGCAGCTCAGTTAATGAGTAGTAACTTGAATTCATTGATGTGAATCCAAAGTCAGCAGGACTTCTGAGTGGTCAGCAGCTTTCTACAGCCCGTCTCAGGTTTCTACACCATTTCTTTGCAATCAGTAGGAAAACAGAGTACTCCCACTGAGTGGTTGTGCACAGTGCTGACCCTTCAGATGGATGGCAAGTCTTTGGTCCGAGTTTCCCAAAGCAATCTGCAAGCATTGATTATTTATGCTTTGTAATGCCTTTAAATTTTAGCCATTATGACACACCTCTAAGGACCTGACAGAAAAGGCTGATCTTCAGTGCATTCATTTTCAAGTGCTAGAAACAACATAAAAATGGCCATACTGATTCAGACCAATAGTCTCTCTGGCCTCATATACTGTGTCATTCACAGGTACTTAGGGAAAGACCATGTGAAAAAAGAAGGAAGAACAGCTAGAATTTTGGACAGCGCTAGTCATTCCTTTAACTGCATAAATATGGCATTCAGTGCCTAAAATTAAGGTTCCAGCTTGGAAAAGGTTGTCATAAGTTTATGTCTAAAATCTTTGAAGGAGTCAGTGGCAAGTGTCCCCTTCTCTATGGATGGTGTCATTTCCTCAGGAGCAGTGATGGTGGAGGGAGCAGTTGGTGTTTGCACTACAATTAATGGCTCAGGAGGGTTCTCTGAGGTATAAATCAGTAGCCCCCAGGAGAAGGAAGAATTAGGCTCTTTATAAGAGTGACACAGATTTATAGACTGCTCTCAAATGTTAGCTGACTTTTACAGTTGGCAATACTTCAATGATCTGTCTCATCAAGCCCCCAAAATACAGTGAAATGTTGGTGTTGTGAGAGGGACAAGAGCAGAGAGGAGCAGCCCGAGGGAGTCCATCGTTCATCCTGGTGGCTCTTCGGTCTGGGGTGAATGGACTTTCAATGAAGTCAGTCTGGAAAGGTGTGTGGTTCTTTTTGTTAAGGTTAAACCAGCTTATTCTTCTCTGGAGAGCAATTCTTCTTGACCTGGGGATGATGGAAGCTGAGTAAGGTTGCTGCCGCTGAGTAGAGAGCTTGGTGAGTGGGAGATCGGGAGGCCCTGAGCGGCTGGTTCTGTGCTAGCACATTATCCTGGTTTTGGTTAAAACAGAACTGATCCTCTTTTAGTGAATCTTCCTTACAGCCAAATTCTTCTAAGTGACAGCATTTTTCTGAAGCTGGCTGCATTTTTTACAGACACTGTCTGCTCCAAAGGTGATAACACCTAATGTTTATAGTTACACTGAGCTAACGGTAGGAAAGGAACGCAGAAAAAGGCCCCTGTTTATAATTATTACTATAGCAGCCAAGGTCACCGACAGATCTCTTAGGTTCCGCAAGTGAGGAGTCAGAAGGGTTCGTACTTGCGGAGAGGGGTGGACAGGACAGGTGACCTGATATTGACCGACTAGGTATTCCATGCCATGCACGTCATGTTCAGTTTAAAGCCAGGGGATCATGAGAGTCTCACTCTCTTCATCCATGGTCCCCTTCTGAAGAGGACCCTGCTCATTGTTCTACCTGCAGTCCTGATACAGATTCCTATCTGTCCTTCCCGAGTCCAGTTCCTGTCTGCTGCTGAAGCCAGTCCGGGAATTCCTGGTGCTGCCTGGCAGCTGCTGGCGGGATGCTAGCGCCCTGACACCCAGCTCTGGGAAATTCAGTATAAGTTTTGTATATTTTACATTATTTCTCTTATTAGTAATATTATTAGGATTATTAGTGTTATTAGAAAAAAAATTTATATTAAACTTGTAAGTCTTTCTCCCTTTTCCTCCTTTTCCCTTCCTCTGGTGGGGGTTAACAGAGAACATCTGTCACTCAGTTTGTTGATGCCCTGCTTTAAATGGTGACACACATATTGATCCAACAAGAACCACAAATTCTGTGTGTTTCATCATTGTTTCAGCCTCAACTGGTTCTGTGATATTTTTAAAGCTTTCATAGGTGAAAGAGAAAGTTTGAAAAAGAGGTCTCTGATGCTAGCAAATAATAGACAGATCTTTACTTTCCCTGTTCATAACATGAAAGTATTTTTATTTTTCTTTGTCTTTTCTCCATAAGTAACTTAGAAGTCCTATATGAACAAACTTGTTTTTCTATTGGAACAACATGGCCACTGGAATTATGGCAATGTTCTATCTCCAAAACCAGTAGCAAAGACAGGATCTGTGCGTTGCTTTTCTCCTTCTGTGGACATGCACACAGTAGTAGTATATAGAAGCTCTGAGTTCATGAGGTTTTGATACACTTATGTACTGTACCTATCAGTGTTCTTGAGATGTAAATGTGAAAAAAACTGTATCTCCTAAGACAGGGATTCTGTAGTGGGTCTGGATGACATGGAGCTCATGTTCCATAGCAGCCCTCATAGTGCTGTGCTTTGTATTTGTAGCTAGAGAGGCGTTGATAATACACCAGCGTTTTGGCTACTGCTGAGCAGTACTTGCATAGCATCAAGGATGTCTCTCCAATGTTCCCCCCCACAAAGGCCAGTAGGCTGGGGGTGGGCAAGATCTTGGGAGGGAACATAGCCAGGACAGCTGACCCAAACTGACCAAAGGGGTATTCCATACCACGTGACATCTTCTGAGCAATAAAAGCTAAGAGAGCAATAAAAGAGCAATAAAAAGTAAGAGAAAGGAGGACGAAGGGGGGCATTTGTTACTACGACATTTGTCTTCTGGAGCAACCACTACACATACTAATGCTCTGCTTCCCAGGAAGTGGCTTGACATTGCCCGCTAATGGGAAAAAGAAAATAAATCTTTTGTATTCCTTTGCTTTCATGTGCGGCCTTTGCTTTTGCTTCATTAAACTGCCTTTATCTTGACCCAAAATTTTTTTTTTCCATCTTATGTTCTCCTAGACCCACTCCTGCTGAGGAGGGGAGTGCTAGAGAAGCTTGGTGGGCACCTGGTGTCCAGCCAAGGTCAACCCACTATAGAGTCTTATGGGTTTTCTTGGGAATAGGGCAGCACATAGTTCATTGGTGCCATTCACTAAATGACAGGATACAATTCTCGTTTGTATACAAGCTGCTTGAAAGTGTTACATGGCTATTATCCTTGATGGTGGCATCAAAGCGAAGTAATTTTGGATCAGTGTTCTCTGGAAGAAAACCAAAAAAAACAGCACAAGGAAGTTTTCTTTGGTAACAGTGTGTTAAAGAAGAAATATTTTGGCACTTTATCTACAGAAACTAGTCCAAGCAGGAAAGACTCTTAGAAAAGCAGTACATCTGTGATGGTCACTTCATGAAGAAAGGTGTGTTTAAAGGGGACAGTGTGTTGGTGTTAGTTGTGCCTCTTGGAGAGGTCACATGCAGTGTTGTTGATGGAAAGATTGTTCTGTCTCATCAGCGCCAAAAGTTCAAGTTTTATCTTGGGGAACTGCAGCCTAAACGACGTGATGTTCAACAGATTGGTTAGCATTTCATTGTCATAGGAAAATCGTTACAAGTGATAAAATATACCCACTGAAGTGCAATGTTTTATCCCAGCAACCTCCACTGAAGCCCTTGTGGTGGTCAACCTAGTTGGAAGATGGCCTCATCCCACAATGTGCTGTAGTTTGTTATGTTCTCCTTTGTAACCAAGTTACTCTCTTCAAGTAACTCTAATAATATGGGAGGTATTCTTTGAATGTGAGAGTAAAACCAGACAAAGGGTAGAATGCTTATTCAAGGCTGTTTCTGTGGCCTCCTTTTCTTCCTAGGCCTTCATTAATATGAAAATAAAAAAAATAAATATCTAAAAATCCCACATAACTTTAGACCTGAGTTATAATGTAGTGGTTACCATGTCTTTATTAGCTATCCACCTCCTTGGGTGGATCTTAGAAATATCCACATTTTGATAAAATGTAGCCTGTTCAATATATAAATCATAAACTCCAGATTGCCTTTATCTCTCTGAGGTGAGATTCTCAAACCATCTTTAAAAAGAGAATTATAATTGCACCGTACTCAGTGAATTTTCTGAAATATTCCTTGTAGTTTCATTAGGCTTTAATAGGAGTTGGAATCTGCTTCACAACAATCTTTCATTTACACAATATGTTTCAGCTCTCAAAATAGGCTTTTTAGGTGTATCTGGAAAAGAAGCCTTTGGTAGTTATTAAAGAAATAACTGTCTTTATTTCCTAAAAAACTGCTGGAGAGATGGATTTTTACTTCTGAGTTTGGTAAGGAAGATGCTTAAGCTTTGACAGATTATTAATTCCTCAATTAATAGCCATATTTTAACACTGAAATGGGCTTTTTACATTACAATGTTGAATGACTTTGCTATATAGTGCATAAACCATTTCATTTCTCTCACAAGTAGGTCATGAGGAATTACTATGTTGAGGTCTTGTACAAAGAGACACCGCATTTACAACCGTGCATCTCAAGTGACTCTTTTCATCCCAACTCAGAAGGCAGGCAAAGTTTCTTGTCACTGAAACGGTGAACAAGGTGGAATGGGGGTAGATAATTTCAATTTTCATATTACTGTGGTTGATTGAATTACTTCTTATTAGCTGAACTGGTATATCTGTCCATGTATAGCCTGTTGAAAGTGGGGAGTAAAATGCATTATTTTTGATGTCATGTCAGCAAAACGTGCTACGAGTAACATCCCATCCATTGCTGCCTCTCTGCTGACAAGCAGTAACTCATTAAACAGCAGTTATTTGATCCCTTTTGATTGTCTGCCTAGTGTTTAGATAAAAAAATCATATTGTCTGTGGAATATTCTCAAGGCATCTGCTTTTTCTTCTTAAAGTTTGAGAGCTCTAGAGTGCTTACAGAAGAAGAGGCATGCAACAGCACTATCTTCAGCATGCTCTGCACGGCTTTGAATTGGAGGGATTTTTGAAACAAGGGTAAAAGAAAGCCTACCCAATTTTAGGCTCTGATGATAACTGTCCACATTGCACTTTGCTTTTTGTTGTACATCTCCTACCTAAATAAAAGCCAAAAACTTCTAAAATGCAAAAAGTGCCTTACAGAATCACAGAATGGTTGAGCTTGGCAGGGACCTCCAGAGGTCATCTGATGGAAGCGGTGACCTAGAGTGGATCCTCAGGGCTGCGTCTGGTCAGGGCTTGAGCACCTCTGAGGATGGAGACTCCACAAACCCTCTGTGCAACCTGTTCCAGCATCTGACCACCTTCACAGTGAAAAATAATTTATTTATTATGCAAAAGTGGAATTTCCTCAATTTTGATTTCTGCAAGGATTGTTTTTAATGTCTAGTACTACACCTTGTAAAAGAGTTTGCTATAAGAAGAGGCATTCTTGTTGATCATTTTCAACAAAATTGTTCTTTGTTTTACAACTACCATTTTTATTCTGTTTACAGCATACAATTAAGGATTCCTATTAAATGTTCTGTACAAGACACATCCCAATGACCGATATTTATTTACATTTTCTCCAGAACACAGTATTAAAAAGACCATAGAGAAGAAATTTAATGCAAGAGAAAAGCTATAAAAAATGTATTTCAGCTTGTATGAACAAATTTTGGTATATATTGGCTGAGGAAATTTTCTCTTTTGACACTCAAATATTGCTGTAAGGTGAGACACACAAACTTCCTGGAATCCCTTTAATTTGTAGCAACTTCTGCTTTATTAAAGTATATATTCCAAAGGATATCTTATTAATGACCAGTATATAGCAAGTATAGTCTCCAAGCTTATTAGTACAGAAATAATTGCAACAGGCTGCTATAGTTGGTTAAGGCTTGTTTATTTTATAGTTCATTAAGGTTAATTTTATAAGTATAAAATATATTTTAATAGACAGTTTTGCCTCTGTTTCTTATGTTTCTCTGCCATCTATCGCTAGCAATAGTTTCTGAATTTCTTCTTTAGCCCTAGATAATTTGCCACTGTGTTTACAGTGAACTGCATAGTGACAGCTTTTAATCAACAGTTTTGCTGGGCAGTAGCAGATGCTAATCTTCCCTCAGACACATAATCAGTTATATATGCTTTTCCTGGCTCAAAAGGGCCAGTTAGTATGATCTCCAATCTCTTGATCCAGAACACTGGAAGTTCCCCTCGATTTATGGACAGAAATTTCTCTTAGTGTATATATATGATAAAAAAATTTAGTAACTTGATTCAGTGAGTGCCTTGAAGCTCAGAACAGGTTTGATTTACACATTAACAGTTGTACCATGTGAGTACATGTAGGTAGTTCTATGTTTGGTTTGGTTTTTTATGTTTTATTGATATCATAATATATTAGTAAAATTCTTTAAAATAAGTTCTAGAACTGTTAAGGTATAGTATATATTTTAATATAATCAAAACGTATCACAGTAGTTTAACATACAGTTAAACTCACCAGTCTGGACAGCCAATTTTCCAGGCTGGATATAAACTATGTAGTCTTTTGTTGCTGTTTGTAATAAGCTGTTACAATTCTGAGTTTTCTCCTGCCCTTTGTTCATTATCTCTTTGAGCCAGAGGGCACCTGGCTTATCCATGACAAATACGGGCTTGATAGGTACTGCATTGTCACAGATGGTCAGATTAGCCTGATCCAGTGGTAGATGTTTCTGCTTATTGTAGGGGGGATGGACTAGATGACCTTAAAGGTTCTTTCCAACCCAAACTATTCTATGATTCTATGATTTTTCATGGCTTAGCTTTTCTTACAGATCACAAGGGAATATTCTCCGTCTCTAATACATTCTTGATTTTGATGTGAAGAGAAACGAAAGAGCATCTTTACCTTAAATCTAATCAAATTATCTCAGAGAGAGACTGATACACAGCTTGGTAAAGGGAACACCCACATCAGCTCAGACACGAGGGAGAGGGAGGAATCTATTTTGTTTTCTTATGCCTTTTCCACTGTCAATGAATACTTAAGTATTGATTGACAGAAATACCAGAATTGGAGTGTACTGCCTCTCCTTCTTGTGTCTTTGCTATCAAGTGATGGAACTGTGCCTGTTTAATGTCTGTCTCAACAGTCATTTACCCATTTGAAACAATGAAGCCGCTACAAAACAGATTAAATGGTGGCCCTTTCTGCATGTCTCATACCCTCCTGAGTTATGGTAGAAATCCTTATTCTGGGTTTAGGACAAGATCTGGGTCTGAATTCTCATCTAACCATATAAGACTAAAGCCAGAAGGAATACTATGAGGAGTACTCAACTGTTTTCATCCCTTCTTGTGGGATTAGAGGAACCAATGTGACAGTACTTGGGAGTACTCAAAGGCACCGTCATTTCTGTCACTCATTTGCACAGGGATACACCAAAATGTGGGTCTCATTCAACTATTGACAAATGTAGGCGAGGCAAGGTGGTTATCTTAGGACATTCTTTTTTTCTAAATTTGTGGATATACTAAATTTTATTCTCTGCTGACATCTTTGATTTTTCGTGTTGTGTTGAAGTGGCTGATTGCAATACAATTTTCTGCTGTAAGAATTTCATTTTGGTAAAGTGAACACATTCATCCATTGCTAAAGTGTACATAGACACATATGTGCACACATATGCAACCAAAACCTGGGGTACTTATCAACAGATAAGAAAAAACAAAACTGAACTTGGGTGGGTGGAACAAGCTCGCAAGAGTGATTGCAGTCAGGGATAAAAGTAGTGACTGTTTCAGTTATGAAGAGGAATGAAAGAACATGAGGTTATTCAGCAGACAGCCTGCTCTTCCATTTCCTTGGAGCTGAAGGACAAAGTATGGACAGTCTTCAGCATGATGTGCATGCATTTGTGTATATGTATGGCATATGTTTTTTTCTGTTGATATGTGCGCCAGTACCTCTGTTGAAAAAAGCCTAGTTTCACTATGAAATATCTTGCAAATTGGATACTATTAGTTTCAATTGCTTAATACAAAACAAAGGGCTTTAATATTATTTTCTATTGTTGTGATTAAGCCCTCAATGCTTTCCTTTTTCATTGGAAACTTTATCAGTCAAAGAGATGCCATTCTTTTTGTTTGTATTATTTGTAATGAGTGGTCATGAGGGCTGCTTTTGTCTAAACACCCAGGAAGTTAATGAGCTTACTTCTATGGGAAGAGAAAATCTCACTGTGAGTCCCTATAAGCCTTTTTTTTTTTCTGGTAAGATCCTGGTGCATACACACACAGTAGAGAAAAGCTCCTCGGTACCCAGGAAAGCAGATTTCCATCTTCCAGGTTACTCCACCACTTTTCTTCTCTCAACCTCTGTAAAGCTGAAATTCAAGATTAAGACAGGTATTTGGGTGTTAATACACGTCCAGGAGAGTGACGTATTCTGAACTCCCCTTAAAGCCAGAGGAGATCTGGACAATGAAGCCTGGACAGCAATTCATTTGCCTGCTTTGAAGGGATCAGTGCACTTGTCCAGACATATATGTCTATTTTCATTTGAGTTACCCAAGGCTATGTCACCTGGATCCCAGTTGCCAGTCCAGAAGGGCATAGGTGTTACTTGTCATCACTCCTAGCCCTACACATATGTCTTGTATACCCTAGCAAGTCTCAACTGGCATGAGATGGTGGTCTGCAAGTAGCTTAATTGAGCCCTAGAGCTCTATTGTGGACAAACAAGCTATGCAGGCTTCACAGAATGTATTGTCTGTCTACCCAGTGAGTATAAGAGGAGCTTGCACACCCACTGCACACAGAGACAGAGACATGCTGATGCCTGAAATGGGTGCCTTAATTCTGACCTGAATTGTCAGTCACAAGTGGAAGTGCCATTTGGATTTAGCAAAATGAAAATGATCTGAAATGTGATCTGGAGGTAGAGGTCCACAGAAATGTCAGTACGGGTGTTTGCTGTGACTGTGCATGGGCAGCACTGAATGTGGGCTGGGCTGTCTGCTGCAGAAAACACACTGCTTCCAGGCTCCAGAGTTTTATACTGTGGAAGTTTGGAAACATTTCAGCTGATGTTAGCCAAAGTGGAAGATAAAAGGACTTGTAGCCTGATGCGGCATCTAATATGATATTAACTCATCTGGCAGCACTGATATACATGTTTTTTCCTTGCAGCAGAGATCCAGAGTGTGTGAGTCTGTTGTTTCAGCAGGAACCGACCAATCTTTTTTTGTCTTGTAAGCAACATAATGTTTTGATATGATCAAAAACCACACCGTGTGTACCGCATGGCTTGCAGGCAGTAGCCAGCATTGCCTTCTCAGGTGTTCCTGGGACTTGGGTGGGCTGGCAGTTCATTCTAGAGCTGACAATATGGTTTGCTTCCTTCCAGAGCTGAAAACTAAGATTATGCAAAAGCCCACATGCTAGAAGAGCTCTGTATGCAAATTGCTTGTGCATGATATATGTCTCCAGATTCCTAGTTGGATTCCCCCTTTCTTGCTTCTGTGTAGCTACAACTTACTTCCCACAAAGAGCAGTCGTGGGAAGGAAGATGTGAAGAGGTTGAAGCTAGAAATAGCCACAAGTAGTGAGGAAAGATGGTATTAACAGGTTAATCCACATACCTTCCCTTGCTTTTGTTCCTGTGGCTTCTTTGCATGTCCATCCCTAGGATGCTCAGTCTTTTCCAGAATCCCTGACACCTCCTGAGTTTCTGGGCAATTGAATTTGCCAATCTGTTTTCTGTCAGTAACCCTCATGACTCTCTTAAGAAAGATAGCGAAGTATCTATCCTACTTTCCAATAGATAAAAAGCATTCGCATAGCCAAATGAGGTGATACATCCTGTCTGAAGTGGTTGAGGAGCAATTCCAAACTGAGTAGCCACAGGGAATTCCTGTAATAATGCAGGGCATTCTATTTCTTATTACTTCTGTAAAACCTTCGACACAGTCCCTCACAATCTTCTTCTCTCTAAATTGGAGAAGTATGGATTTGATGGGTGGACTGTTCTGTGGCTAAGGAATTAGTTGAAATGTCGCAGCCAGAAGGTAGTGGTCAATGGCTCGATGTCCAAATGGATGCCGGTGACAAGTGGTGTCCCCCAGGGGTCCATACTGGGATGGGTGCTGTTTAACTTTTTCATCAATGACTTAGTGAGATTGAGTGCACCCTCAGAAAGATTGCAGATGACACCAAGCCGAGTGGTGCAATTGACACACCAGAAGGATGGGATGCCATCCAGAGGGACCTGGACAAGCTCGAGAAGTGGGCCTGTGTGAGCCGCATGAGGTTCAACAAGGCAAAGTGCAAGGTCCTGCACCCAGGTCGGGGCAACCCGCACTTATCAATACAGGCTGGGGGGATGAGGGGATTGAGAGCAGCCCTGCTGAGAAGGACTTGGGGGTACTGGTGGATGAAAAGCCTGACATGAGCCTCCAGTGTGCGCTCACAGCCCAGAAGGCCATCCATATCTTGGGCTACATCAAGAGAAGCGTGGTCAGCATGTTGAGGGCGGTGATTCTGCTCCTCTACTCCGCTCTGGTGAGACCCCACCTGGAGAACTGCGTCCAGCTCTGGAGTCCCCAGCACAAGAAGGACATGCAGCTGTTGGAGTGGGTCCAGAGGAGGGTCACGAAGATGATCCGAGGGCTGGAGCACCACCTGTAAGGAAAGGCTGAGAGAGTTTGGGTTATTCAGCCTAGAGAAGAGAAGAAGGCTGCAGGGAGACCTTAGAGCAGCCTTTCAGTACCTGAAGGGGGCCTGTAAGAAAGATGGGGAAAATCTTTTCAGCAGGGCTTGTTGCGATGGGACAAGGAGTAATGGTTTTAAACTAAGAGAGAGTAGATTTAGACTGGATATATGGAAGAAATTTTTTACAATGAGGGTGGTGAAACACTGGAACAGATTGTCCAGAGAAGTAGTGGAGGCCCCATCCTTGAAAATATTGCAGGTCTGGCTGCACAGGGCTCTGAGCAACCTGATCAAGTGTTAGATGTCCCTGCTCATTGCAGGGGGTTTGGACTAGATGACCTCTAAAGGTCCCTTCCAACCGAAAGCATTCTATGATTCTATGATTCGCCTAAGTAGGATAAGAGGAAATGTTAACTTCTTCTGTTAAGTTCAATTTACTTACTGATTTTCAACAGTTCATATGGCCGAATTTACGTTCAGTGTTTCCTAGCTGTTGAGTTATCCCACTGGATTAACTTTCTCAGACCTTTACAGTAAATTATGCTGATTCAGTGGATGATCTGGCACTTATCTGAGGGACATCAGGAATCCAAGGAAAAGGCTACTGATAACCTTCCCAAAAGAACAAAGAAGCCATTGTGGTTTCTCATGATTTCTCACTGCAAAGATTCTGAACAATAAACCCAAATTTTGTGTACAGTTGCTAGAAAACATGGCAAAGTATGGTGTTATCTCACTTCAGCCATTCTGAAAGCTAGGCATGTAGGTCAAGCAGGTCATGGCGATCCTCTTACTCATTAGCAGTGGACATTAATCACGGGCACAAGTTAACTCACCTCCTTCTGGCTTTCACACTGACATTAATTTTGGAGAACTTGCATCCTTGAGATGTTTCTCTGTATAGAGAAACAATAGCTGAGATCAGTGAGGGTAATGCTGGCTTTAACATTCATGGTGAGAGAGCTTTTTATGCGGTTTTGGGCAATACATACAGAACAGGATATGATGACCCACATGTATTCATGTATTCACAGACGAGGACGGCGGGGGGGG
>Ga0065711_1010505_pt1 | contig 15536 bp, 15 predicted proteins | sample Hoacrofraction12_FD_59098 | JGI IMG/M metagenome (GOLD analysis project Ga0065711, IMG submission 59098) | Hoatzin crop microbial communities from Cojedes, Venezuela - Epithelial fraction 12 v2 (version 2) | ecosystem: Host-associated > Birds > Digestive system > Esophagus > Crop | place... | reverse complement strand
TTTTTATTCCTGCATGTCAGGTAGTGTCTCGGCATAGACAGCAACCTCCAGAATAGCTATTTCTTCTGCCTTTTTCTAACCCCAATCATACTCCAGTGTGAATACTGATTGCAAAGACGTTGTTTGGCTTGGCTGCAACCTCCCTATTTGATTGCTGCCTCTGCTTGCTGGGTCTATCAGAGACCTACTGTTTCTTTAGGCATCTCCCTCCTGATATACTTAAGGCATTTTATATTATTTCTTCTGGCAATATAGTCTCCTGGATTTTTTAATATCTCTGTTTCATTTTTGCTGTCAAAGTCTGTTCAATTGTATTAAAGACATGTGAAATGTATTTATGGTGCCTGAAATACTGTTTTGGCCCTAAAATGGACCCCCTGCCATGCCACTGGGAGTTATTGTAACTTTTCTGTAGCTTTACTTTAAAGATTCCATTGAACTCAGGCAGGCATGTGTGGCGTTTTTCCAGCAGGAGAAAATTTATTTAATCCTCATAGAGAAGCAGAGAGTGAAATTCTAGGTCCATTCAAACCAGTGGGGTTTTCCCTGGGCTCCAGCTGAGCTGTGCCTTAATGGTCAGGTTTGTGGTCTTAGTTGGTCTTTGAGCAAGGGGAGATGATAAGAACAAAGCAGGATTTTCACTCCTGTATTCTGGGGTGAGAGGCTGACCTACAACTTGGGACAGTTTGCTACAGCAAGGGGTGGAGGAATTAGAGCACGAAGTTTTCTTCATGAGTCTTGCACTGTCCTCTTAAAAGACACTTATTTATGCTTCAGCATTTGCCTGGCTGTAAAATAATAAAGTTCCTCCTCAGCACAGTACTATTTGGATGCGTCATTTTGCTGGTATATTGCAATTGTATTCGAGGCCCTGGAGATGCGTGTCCATCTGGGACATGCAAAGCCCGTAAAGCAACAGATAAGCTGAAGCTGCAGGTTTATTCAGGTGTTTAAGTACGTTGCCTGCATGGGGCCTTAATTTATTCACTGTGAATTGTGGTGATGTGTCCCAGTGGAAGTTATTTGGTTTAGTGACAAGTCTGGCTTATTCTCGCTGCAGAAAAGTTTGCTGAAATAAGGTGGGTTAAAATGGTTTCCCCCTGTTCCCATCCCCAAGCTGAAGAGCAGTTTAAACAGCGAAAACTGTCAAGAGTGCTTATTCAGAGAAGCAACGTTGGAAGCTGAAGATAAGAGCATTTATCTTCACATCAAAACTATTCAGTGTCTTTGATGGACTCCCAACGCGCTTTAACAAGGAGCTTAGGCTGGAGTTGCTGGAATGCAAGGAGTCCAGGGGGTGGTGTTTATCCTGCTGAAACATGGCATACATCAAATCAATTACACGGTGCAAGCGCATTTCCCCCTGTCACCAGCCAGGATTGGAAGCTCAAAAAAAATATGTTCTCCTAGGCACTAGAGGAGCTTCCTCTCTTTCGATGCTGATTTAATGTGAAATGTATATTAAAGGGGAGAGAGAAAGAAAGAGGGGGAGAGGGGGAATCTCGTGTGTTCTGCAGCAGATGATTGCCACATCGATCTTGTCATTTAGGCAAACACAGTTGGACCTGAGGCTATGAGTCTGTGGGATATGCTATATTTCTGTCATAAATTGTCAGCCTCAGAGAAGCACAGGAGAAAGAAAGGCACCGTAAAGAGTAGAAACTGTAGTAATAAATGGACCAGCAAGCCATTTAAGAGCAAATCAAAGCAGTTGCCATTTTGGATTTTTCTTGCTTTCAATAACTAGAAATGTGCTCTTACCTTGACCCCTCCACCAGTGAAGCAGTGATGGGAAGAGGCAAGACATAAGGGAAGGACTGGTGCTTTTATCAGGGCTGCTCCCATCCTTGCAGCTTGGTGGGAGTTAAGCTGTTCCGCGTGGCTAATGGTACCTGCAGGTCCCGAAGGAGCCCTCAGCTTGAGCTTGTACCACTCGTGCTGTAGATTGCCAAGCTCTACCTGGTGTAATTTCTGAGCCAGCTCCTCCGTGAGGATTTCTTCTCTGAGCTTGCACCCTGAAATTACAACCTGTGTTAGACATCGCTGGCAGCCAATTTGGGAGCTGACGGGAGCACAGTCAGGTTCTGCAGGGACCTAATCCAGGATCAGAAACTTCCCTGGAATAGTTTTCTCCATCAGAAATCTGGCTTAAAAGTCTGTTTTTGTTTAAACGACTGCACCAGGAGGCATTGCAGATTCTGTGATTGCACTGCTGGTGGGAGCCACGGCGAGATAGTTGGAGTGGCTTCCGCCAGAAGGTTCAATCAAACAGATAACACTGGCAAACTCTTCCTAATTAATAGCAGGCCTTGGGCATCCCTCCGTCTGGATGTTTGTACCATGCTGTCTGGAATGATGTCAGGGCCTTGGGATACTTGTGTTTCTCCCGAGCAGAGCAAAGACACTAGAGAGCGCCATGCATTTGCAGATTTTGACTTGGGAAGCAGAGTCTGAGGACTGAGTGCTCCCTGAGGGGAGGACATAGGAGATAACTGTTCTCGGGACCCAGACTGGGCTTGCTGCTATGTGCTGCTTAGGAAGACTTGTGTGTGGAGTGGTGGTTTCCCTCTGCATACGTGTAGCTGTGGATGCAATGTAGCTTTGCATTTCTTCCAGTGAACTCTGTGTCTTTGGGGGAGAAATGGCAGTTTTGCTGTTGGAAGGAAATCCCCTTAGTCTTGTTGCTGATAGAGGAGATGTATTTGAACCAGCAGACCTTCCCAGCCTTCTGTGCAAACTTTCTGTCACAGCATCTTGAACATAGCAACCAAGAGAGGGTGCCAGGAGGGGCCTGTCTGTCAATCTTCAGGAAAATCTTAAGGAAATTCTCAGAGCAGGCTAAGGTGAAATGTCTCAGGAGGTGCCCTTGAGGCAGCTTCGCAGGAGGATTGCCATTGCTTTTGAACTCACACTCTCCAGTCCTCACGAGGAAGTAATTTAATTTTCAAGTTCTTCAATACCTAAACGATATTTAATATTTTAATGTATTTGAATGGCTGAGTCTTTTGTTTAAGAGCAGGCTGGAGTCAGATTGTTTTGCTGTCTTGTATTTCTACTCTCCCAAATGGCATAGGCTGCATGTGGGCTTTACCCTCCTCTTCTTGTGGGAGGGTGGGAAGCTCATGCCCATTCCAGCAGTGCAGGAGAATAGCTGCCTTTGGTGTTACACCACGCACTGTCCCGTGTCTTCTCCCATCACCCAAGGCCTCCTGAATCTTCTCTCTTCCCTAAATTGGTACAGAAGCAGTCTACATGGCATTATGCTCCTCTTAATCACCGATCATGTGATGGTGGTGATTAAACTTTCATTACAATGAGCTAGATTTTTTTTCTCTCCAGTGAAATGTTTCCTGCAGAAAAAATGAGACTTCACTAAAACCTGACTTATCTTTCGGAAGGTGCCCATCTCCATGTATTCAGAAGTACTTTTTAAAAGAAAAGCTTCGGACTTTTTTTAAGTGAGGTAATATGGAGATATTTCAGAATTTGAAGTTTGCTATTTTTCTCCTCCTTTTCTTGTGCTACTAAGTCTAAAAGGCTAAATGAATTCTTGCAGTTATTTTTCCTATCTCTTTTATTGTTTTGTGGTTGGTTTATTATCTTGTCATTTCTGTAAACAATTTGCACTGGGAAAGCTCAAAAATAGTAGAAAAGAAAGAAAATGGTAGAAAAGGTGGTAGTGAAAAGATGTTTAGGAGGAAACATTTTTATTGCAGTTGCCAGCACAAGGAAAAAGAAGAGAGAATACATTTTTTTTTTCTTCATCAAAATTCTTAATGATGTAGTTGTTTAGAAGTTTCACTAAAAAAAAATTGTATTTGGGCACATCTGAATGGATACAATTTTTCTTGCCCTGTTTTGACCTTCCTCAGTTCTCCTTGGCATTACTGCTAGTCACTTCTGCCCCTTAGGCTGTGTCAGAGGCATCTGGAAATAACAGATAAGGAGGCTTGGGGCAGCACAGCTTGGGAGCAGCAGCCGTGGGCTGGAGGGCAGGAGGCATCTCTGTGCTTTGAGGGAACTATGTGGGCATGAGGAGCTCTTTTCCAGGGGGAAGCCAGCAAAGGGGGAGCCTGCACCTAAGTGCTTTGAGAGCTGCATCTCTCCTCTGCGTGCAAGGGGAAGTCACCCATTCAGCTCAGATCTAGGCTCGTATTTACCAGGAAGATGGGGTGCTTGGCATCAGGCAGGGGATTACTGACTGCAGAAATAACTTTCCGGGAAGTGCCTGTTGAGATTTTATCTTTTTGTTTGGAGAATGTTGAGTCTATGCAAATCCATGAGCACAGGGAAGAAAATAACCCTGGGCATGGGGGTCTTGAAGTGAAGAAAAATGAGCCCTAACTTAGAAAAATAGGGCAAAGCAGTTGCACCCAGAAATACATTAGAGTCCAGTGGAGGGGTTGGAAGTAGCTTCGAAGATTCCTTCCCACTCCTTAGTGCAGTGGTTGAGACACTGGTGGGAAGCAAGAAGAAGTGCCACTCTGAAGGCTCAGTATCCTGTTAAGTGCCCTGTGTTATCTGTGCAATATCAGCAAATAACTGCTAATTAGACAGAAGCCCCCTCAGACTTCATACTCAGCACCTGGTGAACAGCTTGTTGCATGCCCCTTTGCACTTACATGTAGCAGGTAAGAATGCAGAAATGAATTGCACTTACATGTAGCAGATATGAATTGTGTTAGTCTGATCTATTATACTGTCCATCCATTCTTCACCTTAAAAAGCTTTGGTAAGTGTTGACCAGTTTCAATCAAATTTGGCTAAGGGGGAAAGGTCTGAAAAATATTTTTTCCTGAAAATCTGTGTCAGAGGGGCCCATAGGAGTGCGATCCCTAAGGAAGGGCAGCCCCATGTCTGGTCTGAGAAGGAGGTAGTTTCTGGGACCTTGCAGCTTCTAGCTTTTTTATTCAAGGAGTAGTAGTAGGAATAAAGATAATAGGAAGGAGCTGGAAGGTTTTCTGATGGGAATATTGCCAAACTGCAAATATTCTATATATTGGCATATAGGATATAAACCTGCAGAAAACCAGATTTCATGGCTCTGCTGCTTAGAGAACAATGTGTTTACTGGGAATGTTGGATTAAAAATGGTTTTGTCCATCAACGACTGTGATCAGTGTGTGCTGTGTTGTAAGCGGGCAGGGGACTTTTGCCTGCATTAAATTAAGGAGCGCAGTGTTATGAATAGTTTCCTTACTCAGGATGGCATTACTCCAAGCCTCAAGGTAATTTATATCTCAGGTAGGCACGCTGTTGTTTAACAAGGCTAAATATGGAGAAATGAGAGCCTGATGTGGGACCATATGCTCTGTAAGCAACAGCGGAGTTTATGAAGTAGTTCAATATTCTTCATATTGTAGGAACAAGCATAAGCAGATTTTTTTTTAATTGGATTTTGGGACAAAGCACAGCTGGTACAAAGCTTTAATAGGAATTCAAATACTGCTGCTTATTAATGCAGCAAGTGATCATTTACAAGTCCTAGTTTTTTCTTTGCTGTTTAATACTCTGACAGCCATAGACCTACATAGCATTTTGCAAACATAAGATTTTTAGAGAAATCAGCTGCTTGTTCTCACAGCCCCTCAGAATTATGGTATTTTAGCAAGCCTCTGGAAGGTACTTGGCAAGGCAGGAGAACGTAGCTGCAACTTGCTAGAGGAAATCTTGCATCTTACTTGGCAAAGAACGGGTGGGAAGCAAGAGACAAAGAGCGTATAAGTATCCTTCTGGTTAGTGTAAAAATAGCAAGCTGGGAAAAAAGTCACACGCGTGGCTTAACCATTTTTCTTCTCTCTGCTTAGAGAACTGGGAAAAAGTGTGTTTGACGAATTATGGTGTCAGCCCCTCAGCAAAAGAAAACCTTTTTGAGCAAGAAAAGGACTATCCTCTCCTAGTTACTTTGTAGTTCTTATTTTAGTGTTTTGGGAATAATGGTTGTTTGGGCATTTTTTTCAAGTGCGGTATGTATTGCTGTTTTGTTCTTTTTTTAGAGAAGAAAGGAGGCAGCATGTAGAGACACTAATTGGTTGTTCATTCCCTGCTTTAGGATTGCTGCTGGAAAAAGAAAACCCAGTGATCATCCTTAGTGCACATAGGCTTCATAGTATTTGGCACAAGGCAGCACGCAAGATAGAAGTCTGTCTGTTGACAGCCAGCTTCGTACTGGCAGCCTTTACTCCAGGCAACAAATTAATCCACTCAACTGTGTTCTGCATAATTGTTGATACTGTCTTAATTGGTACCATACGTTTCTCTGTGTCGACATGTCCATCATGTTAATGTCTAGGGACTGTTGTTTCCTGCCAACTTGGGAACAGCACAGCCTGACTGAACTGACAGTCGTAACTGAACTCCTACCTAAAATGCCTTAGTAAGAAATTTGACTTTATGGCAAAAGGAAAATGTAGAGCCATATTGGGGCATGACTCAAAAATCATGGGGAAAAAAAATGGGACTTCTGATTTCAGTAGCATTTGGAGATGAGCCAGCTCTTTCAAGGCTCTCTAAAGGCAATCCAGTTCAGCTGAAGTCAAGTCTGAAAGCAAAGGAGCTTATTCTCCTGCTCCCAGGAAATCTGTGTCAGGTGCTGGCAAACATTTTCCAAGCGTGTCACAGTGGAGTGTCCAGGGAAAGGCAGCTGCAGAGCTAATTGACCCCAGTGCACTGGTGGCTTTGTGGATTGGGATTAGCATTTTGAATTTCGTCCATTAATGAACTAGCAGCCAAGGCGGAGCCTGGAGTTTAAGTGCAGTCTGCTCTTCCCCCAGCTCCTCCGTATGCTGTGGTAACAGGGGCCAAAAGATGCTGGGGAGGTAGAGAGCTGGGTGCAGCCCAGGCTGAGGTGGCTGCGTGTGGTGCATGGATAGTGTCTGCTCCCGAGAGGAACTGGCCAGCACATCACGGTGGCAAAGCCATCACTGACCCTTCCCTCTTTGGCAAGGCAGGGCCGAGGCACTAGAAAGCATTACTGGATGCAGTTGCCTCTGAAGAGTCAGTCTCTAAAAATCACAAATTAGCCACTGAAACAAAAGGGCACTTCTGACAGTTTCTATGACCACTCCCACAACTCCTAAATAAGAAGTACCATTACTTTGTTTCACCAAGGAGTTGCATGGTTATAGTCATTAAAGTTTGCAAGCAGTCAGGATCTGTAGGATAGACATCTCATTGAGGGCTATATGGAAAATGGATAGTTCTGCGTTCAGAGACGTTCTGGAACCATAAGGCACGAACCAGCAAAGTGAGTGATGAGGATCAAATGTTGAGTAACTTTTTACTCAGTTAGTGCCACCTCTGCTAAGCATTGAATTATCTGGGATGGAAAAAAAGGGGCATGTGATTATGAAATGCAAGGCTCTAGCATAAGGTAAATGTGCAGGGAAAGCAAATAAAGTTAGCACAGGCGACCTCCCTTGAGACACTTCTGGGTGCTAGGTTACTGGACTTTGCTTCTGCAACGAAATTTTTTACTATATTATTGCCTGTGCAGATACACACACACATGCTCTCTCATTTCCTCTCTTTGCTCCTACAGTTAATTGACATGAGCTACACTTATTGACATCATTTTATGTACCATCATTTCTTGTGCAAGCTGTTGGCTGGTTATAAGCAAAAATTTTTATGTAGAGATGAGAGAAAGAAGGCTTCTTCTTTATCCTTTTGTAAAGCCTTCACTGAATATTTAGGCTACTTCCAGTGTATGGTTGAAAATCTCATTTAAGAGAGCAGCAAAACATATGGTAACATGATCTGTGGAGGTTTTAAATTCAAACATTGACATTTGGATCTGGAGAAGAGAAAAGCAGGAGGGGAATAAGGAAGAACTTTTGCATGGATTTTTTTCAAATGTAGCAAGAAAATGTAAGTCTACTGAGCTATAGTGTTTTATTTAAGAGTCCTGGCATTCTTGGAAACCTGTTTTTGCATGTGGAGTGCAGTGGCAGTATTAGTAATCAATATACCAAGAGAAGTGTCATTGTTTGGAAAGCTGTGGGCTGCCTTGCCCTTTGTGGTTCCCAGGAATGGGTACTGGGAAATAAAAAAAAATAAAAGCTTCTTCAGCAAATTGACGGAGGCAGATGAAATGGCTGAACTAAAGGAAAACCTTTATGCAAAAAAAAAAAAGGAAAGTGACACCTCCAAGCTATTTTTGGCATCTCTCTGTACACCTTTGGTGTGCCAAGGCACATTTGCAGTGCTGAGAGTGTCCTGTCTGATGCAACTTCAAGCTCAAAATCATGCAGTCCCACAGCTTCCACCCCAAACCCTGTCTACCCTCAGAGCTCAAAGGAGTTGGGTGACAGCTGGATGACCTTTATTCTTTCTGAAAAGGAGCCTTCCATTGGTTTAGTGACTGCAGATAGGTGCAGCCGAGAAATGCAATATTTCCAGGTAGCAGAGGGAGGTGTAGGCTTCACGCATAGAGGGATTATGGTCACTAAACTGTCCTAATGAAAGAAATGGCCCCAGAGGTGATTTGAGACCTCACACAGAAAGCAAGCAGGCTCAGCAGCTTGTCCCCTGCCTGCGGTTCTCCCGCTCCTGGGAGCAGGGCAAGATTTGGCCCCGGCACTGCTGCTGCTTGTGCAGAGCAACCCCCTCCCTCTGTTAGTGCTGGCAAAGTCAATGCAAGTCGTTGCTCTGGTCCCAGTGTGGCTGGGAACAGGGAAGCAGGCGGGAGCCGTGATCCAGTGGCCATGATCACGTGTGTCTCCTGGGGGAGAGCTGGCAGGTGCATCTCACTGGGTGCCATGAGACCTGCGCTGTCAGGTGCTGCCTAAATACCTTTTAAGCAGCTCCTTTTAAGCTCCAATGATCTGGATGAGGGGACTGAGTGCTCCCTCAGTAAGTCTGCAGATGACACCAAGCTGAGCAGAAGGGTCGATCTGCTCGATGGTAGGAAGGCTCTGCAGAGGGATTGGGACAGGCTGGGTCAATGGGCCAAGGCCAGCTGTATGAGGTTTAACAAAGCCAAGTGCTGAGTCCTGCACTTGGGTCGCAACCCCATGCAACGCTACAGGCTTGGGGAAGAGTGGCTGGAAAGCTGCCTAGTGAAAGAGGACCTGGGGGTGCTGGTTGACAGCCAGCTGAACATGAGCCAGCAGTGTGCCCAGGTGGCCAAGAAGGCCCACAGCATGCTGGCTTGTGTCAGGAACAGTGTGGCCAGCAGGAGCAGGGAGGTGATTGTGCCCCTGGACTCGACACTGGTGAGGCTGCACCTCAAGTACTGTGTTCAGTTTTGGGCCCCTCACTGCAAGAAGGACATTGAGGTGCTGGAGCGTGTCCAGAGAAGGGCAACAAGGTGAGAGGTCTGGAGAACAAGTCTTATGAGGAGTGGCTGAGGAAACTGGGGTTGTTTAGTCTGGAGGAGGCTGAGAGGGGACCTTATTGCTCTCTACAACTACCTGAAAGGAGGTTGTAGTGAGGCAGGTGTTGGTCTCTTCTCCTGGGTAACTAGCAGTAGGATGAGAGGCAATGGCCTCAAGTTGCGTCAGTGGAGGTTTAGATTGGATATTAGGAAAAGTTTCTGTACTGAAAGAGTGGTCAGGCATTGGAACAGGCTGCCCAGGGAGGTGGCTGAGTTCCCATCCCTGGAGCCGTTCAAAAAACGTGTAGATGTGGCACTTCGGGATATGGTTTAGTAGGCATGGTGGTGTTGGGCAGATGGCTGGACTTGATGATCTTAGACGTCTTTTCCAACCTATGATTCTATGATTCTACAGGCATCACTTAGCGCTGACTTGCTTCAGCAGCTGATGGAATTGTGGTATAAAGCAGTTCAAAATAGGTGTCAAACTCAGGATCCTTGAGCTGCTGCTTGCAGGGACAAGATGTTTCTGAAGGGGAAAAAAACATATAGATTTATCATTATTGTAAGACATCTCTTCCCCCCAATGACTCTATAAAGCTGTGTGTGGGAGCCTTTCAGACTTCCACACTTGTCTTGTGTGCTTCAGCCTGTGAAGAAATCACCTTAGCTAGGCTTTCTAGAGAGCTCTGAAACATTTCTCTGTATTTACACTGTAGCAACAACTCTGTAAAGAATCCTCAAAGATGTGATTGTGTTTTGTCAGCACTTGAAGTGGAGATTACATCATAAATGTAGATAAAATTAAGTCATAGCGGTCTTCCATTTCATAATGCATGTAACCACGAGGTAGACTTGAACACTGCAGCTGCTGATCAGATGCATAGCACAGTGCTGCCTGACTCCCCTACTGCTTTAGTTGCATGTGGTAGCAGTTTTTTAGGACAGGAAGTTTGTATTATCTTTTCCAATTGAAGCTTTATTGAAGTTGAGTAGGGAATTGGAATTTGGGTAGGATATTGTGTCTAATGTAGTTACTTGAGCATTTGAAAAGATCACCTGGGGACCTTGAATAATAACAAACTGGACTGCCTGATGCTTCTAAATTAAATGTTGCTTTTCATGAGAATTCTCTTTTAAAATCTATTTGTGTTATAAAATCATCAGGTGGTGTTTTTCCGTACTATTCAGTTTAACCAAAATGCCATCGTTTTCTCCATTCTGTCTGTGTTTCTAGTGGTATTTGTTGTAATTCTCTGAGGGAAGAAAAGGTCGCAAACAGATTTGGCTCAAATTCTACAGTGGCTCTTGGTTCCTTCTGCTTTTGACCAAGCCTAAACCGTGCTTATCCCCAAAAGATGTCACTTCTGGAAATGGGGATGCTTTTCTGGGGTTAATGCCAGCTGAGGGAGGAACGATGGTGTTTCTTCATCAGTTCTCCTAGGCTGCAGTGGCGGATGCTGGATCTGCTAGTGACCTGAGAGCCTTCAACCCTGCCTGTTGGCTCCTACCTTGCCCTCCATAAACACCTTCAGCTAGTCCACCCTTGCTCAGCTTGTGAGGGGAACAGCTTCAGTCCAAGCCAGAACCCTTGTAAATCGCGTATTAAAAATGTTTTACAAGCCTGTGCACTAAATGGGAAACATGCACACAGGGTGCATTGTTCATGTATGGCTGTAACTGAAGCCAGAAACAGCAGGAAAAGGGGGAGTGAGGCCATGTAAAAAGCCCAAGGGAAATGGTCCCCAGTTGTGCAACTACACGACCATGGGCCCCTTCACAGGTCACTGGCTGGTTGCTGCAGGTACATTCAGCTCTCAGAAGCCTCTTTTAGTTCAGACACATGTACAGATGCCTAAAAAGCACCTAGGAGCCAGGCAAATTCAAATCCCTAGTCAGGGAGCAAAGAGGCTGCTGATGGTAACAAAGATGAAAGGATCAATTTTCCCTGGTGCCTTGGGTCCAGGTGAAGGGGAGCAGGAGCTGCTGAGGAGCGAGGGGAAAAGGCGGCAAGGCACCTCAAGGGCCCTCTGTCAAGGAGCAACAACTCATTGTAAGCCCCACAGTCAAGGCGAAAACGTCCTGAGGACTCACTCCAGTAGCATGGTCTTGGACTTAAAGGCTGGGGATGGGTCTCCCAGCAGCTGCTGGTGTTGAGGCCAGCAGCAGGGCTGCTGTCCCCCTGTGGCCGGAGATCTTAGACCCTGCAATTTAAATTAACCTGGCACAGGCCTCAAGACATTTGTGCTTTCAGCCTGGCCCAGCTAAACCTTGTCTACTTGCTTTTTTGTCAAGCGTGCAGACAAGACCAAGGCATTGTTAAATGGGGAGAAATGATCTTACATTTAACATAATTATAGTATTTCTATTTGAAGAGACAACTTGAAATAGTTTTAATATTTAGCTGTAAAAGTGACTTTAATATTGTAGATGGGATTTTATCCATCCACATGAGTCTTTCTTTTTTCCCCCAGGTTAAACTTGAATTTCATAAGCACAGATGATATGAAAAGATACAATTAAATAAACATATCTAAAGAAATTAAGGCAATTAGGATGCTGCCAAGCTTTGTGCAGGGCTTACTTCTCTTACCTCTTCTTTGCTGCTGTATCTAGGCTCTCTTCCAAAAGCTTTTACACCTCCTGTAGCTTTCTTGGCCTCACTAAAGCTTCACCCCAGTTTACAGTGCTCTCAGATGTAGCCATGGGAGTTGAATGGCTGATCCCCATGCCAGAAGTTGTGCCTAGCTGGGGCAGTAACATCTGAAAATACAAGGAGGTATAACATAAATGTAAGTTATGGCTTTCAGAACTGATTTGACCATTGCGTTGAAAGACAGAGCAGTGCGAGGGAGATCTAGGCTGCCTTCGATTTTTTTGTCAACTGATGGTGGTGCTGGCCGTCCATGATCTTGCTGAAGCGTGTTGTTGGCAAGCAATGATTCTTCTGCTGTCATGGTAGCTAACAGCTAGAGGCTGTGCTTCTCATCAGGGAGGGTCTTTAATAAGAGTTGTGTTGAGAGAGGCAGCTTTGAAAGGTGTAACCTGCTGTTACTGGAGACTCTCAGTGGTGACAGCTTGGGGACTCCTCAGAATTTTCATTGACTTTGTTTTATGAAGAATGTTTTTTTGGTTGTTAAATGGATATTCAAGCCCTCATGTGCCCCAGGTGAGTGGATGTCAGCAGGAGCACTCTGCATAACCAGGTTAGGCACATTGGGCTGAAACGGGTGATTTCTAGGCAGCGCTGCTGAGCTGGTTTACACCCTGACATCAAACTGTTGCTCTCCAATGTCTGCAGCTGCCTAGGGCTGGGAGGGTAGTCAGAAAGCTGACTTCTTGGAGCTGAACCCACCATATTTCCACCTGTGTCCCCTTCAGGACTCAGCTTTTAGAGACAGGAGTGCATGCAGGAGGAGGGTCTTGTCTGGAAAGGGTGTGCAAGGCGGGCAGAAATGATCCATCAGAGACAGTGTGACTCGCTTGGCTCAGTGCTGGCAAAAGCAACCCTAATGGTGGCCACAGAGGAACCTCCTTTTCTGTAGCCCATCCTTTGCAGCTTCTGTGCCAGGGATCTGAACTGTCGCTGTATCTTGGTCTTCGCTTAGTAAGCACCAAATTTCAGTCTATTCTGTGGACCTCTAGATTTGACAGGATGAAGCTGGTCTTTAAAGTAACTTGTATCGCAGTGCAATCCAGTTCCTAGGTTCAGTCACGTATTTCCTAGGTGTCACTCAGCTGGAGGCTTGGTCAGCCAGTACAGTGGATCCAGTATCTGCAACAGCCAGTCGATGTGGATATACTGATACAGGTGGTAGGCAGGAAAAGAAATAGCAACAAATACCTTGTTCAAAAGTGGCCTTTTGTGTTAATCAAAGAATGACAGGAAAACAGAGGCTGGTAGGAGTCTGTGCGTATCCCTACTCTAACTCCTGCTCAACACAGGTCCGACTGGATCCGGTTGCTCAGGGCTGTATTTAGTTGATGTTTGAATATCTCCAAGAACAGGGGTCTCACCACCTCTCTGCACCCTACTCCAATATTTGACCACCCTCATGGTGAAAACCTTTTCCTAATATCTAAGTGGATTTTCCCATCTTCCATCTTGCGCACATTTGTCCCTTGTCCTTCCCCTCTGCACTTCCGAGAGGAGTCTGGCTCTGTCTCCAATGTAACCCTCCACCAGTACAGAGTGAACTGGGCACTTGGGTGGTTTCTCAAAAGCAAGACGAGACGAGTGAATAGCTCTGTAAAGCCAGCCTGTATTCTTTGCATGAGGAGAGTGAGGTCATGCTGATGGTGACAGTACTTTGTGTTGGAGAGTTCATTATTAATTGTGTTATCTAGACTTTAATACTCTCTTTGTGGTGTACTAAACAACTGCTGTTTAACAATGCAAAGCACTCCGTCTCTGAGTTAAAGAATACCTCTGGGTTCTGTCTTTCATTAAATTTGTTCTGCTGTGTGTGCACAGCATTCCTTTCCACTTAGCCAGCCATCCTCCTAGGCTTTTAAGCAAGCCAGGCCATAAAAATATTTACATTTTTCTATAGCGCTTGGTCTGTACACAGTCAAGTGTAGCGCTCGCTAAGAAGTGGTGGGACTTGGATTCAGTGGGATCATACCATCTTAAGTTGCAGCAGGCTGGCTTGCCTGCTCCTTTCCCTGCAGTGAGGAAACCTTCTCATGCCAAAGTGTCTCTGTTGCAATGAAACTTCTTTTCAGGTGCCCCAGAAAAAGGCAGTGTGTTGGAACTGCATATCTAGATGTAATTCCAAGCATCAGATTGTTAACATTATTTTACTGGTAGGAAAATCTCTTCTTTGGTTTAAAGACCGATGTGGTGTTCATTCAAGACATGTTTGACACAGTTAAAGCCCCATACATAGCAAGGAGATTATAGTAGATGCCCTTCACCACTGCTTCAGGCTGTTAGGATAGTGTTAGAGGTGTCTTCTCTTCCTGAGTCAATCTTGATCCTTCACCCACTCCCCTGCACGCTGCTTTTGTCAGCTCTGTGATTCATGGTGCAGGATCTGGCCTTTGGTGCTTATCTTGCTGAGCAAAGGTTTGTTGCTTCCATGTGCATGTTCATTGTTCCCTGTTCTTTGTACCCTGGTTTCGGAGCAATCATGGCAGCTAGGGGAAAATTCAGCTCAATGGGAGCAACCAGGCTGCAGCATGGGTACAACCAAGGACACATGCTCCAGTCCTGCAGCATTGCGAGTGCTCGCTGGTGCGGGATTACTGGATCCAGATATCCCAGTTCCACTGAAATTCAGTGGGAACCTGGCTCCAGGCACTCTGTCACAGGCGACGTGTTTTTACAAGTGAGACTTAAGTAGCTACAGGGATTTTCCAGCGTGCCTGGGCACCTTACTCCTGTTAATGTCAGCGTAAGGTAGCAGTCTTGACATGTTTGAAAATCCCACTAGACCTTTACTGCAACCCTGCTCAGCCAAACTGCTCAGCCAGGCTCTTTTTCCTTTTGGCTGTGCTGGAGTAACCCTGTAAATAGAGGGAACTGAAATGCAGGAATCGGGCCCCAAAACTGCTGAACTGATACCCAGTTGTCCTGAAAAACAGCAAATCCTTTCCAGATGTTAAGAAAAATAGCTTAGCTGTCTTCCTCAGTTATGAGGCAAAACCTTAGACTGAATTTATATCAGTTTATGTATTTTTATTTTATATATATGTAAATTGTGTAGCTGAGCACAGCACACGTTACGCTGTCTGATGTGTCCACAGTCAAGAAACAGTTTCTGTAAAAGCCACAATGTATTGCCCTGTTCTACTAAATGAATATATGATTTTGATTTTATATATTCTTTCACATATGTATGTGTGTATAAATACAAAAATATGGCTCTGTAGACTCTTATCTGTCATTCCTATAGACTCTCATCTGTCATTTCTGTATGTACTGTATGTATGATCTATCTATCTGTACGGTGTAGCTTGTTAGTGGTGATATATACATCTGGTATATATCATAACAAAGCATTTGTGGGTTTTACAGAAATATTTCACAGAACCACAGAATCACAAAATCACAGAATGTTCGGGGTTGGAAGGCACCTCTGTGGGTCATCTAGTCCAACCCTCCCACCGAAGCAGGGTCACCTACAGCAGGTTGTAGAGGACCTTGTCCAGGCGGGTCTTGAATATCTCCAGAGAAGGAGACTCCACAACCTCCCTGGGCAGCCTGTTCCAGGGCTCC
>Ga0065711_1007157_pt1 | contig 15536 bp, 7 predicted proteins | sample Hoacrofraction12_FD_59098 | JGI IMG/M metagenome (GOLD analysis project Ga0065711, IMG submission 59098) | Hoatzin crop microbial communities from Cojedes, Venezuela - Epithelial fraction 12 v2 (version 2) | ecosystem: Host-associated > Birds > Digestive system > Esophagus > Crop | place... | reverse complement strand
GGGCTGGGCGAGGTGATGGCGCTGTGCGCGCCCTTCGTGCGGGCCCTGGCCCAGGGGCAGCCGGGCGGACCCGCCGCCGCGGGAGACGCGCTCTGGGTGAGGCTGGCGGGGAGCGGGGAGGCGCGGCGCCGCTGGGTGCCAGCCCTCGGGTTTGCGCGGCTGTTTCCCCCGAGGTGGCCGGGCCGGGCGGGGAGGCAGAGGGGCCTTGCCAGCTGCAGGCGTTGCGCGCCTGTGCCCCGGTGCCTGGAGGCTGGCTGCTGGAGCTCTGCGTCTCTTGCAGGACTTCGAAACGGCGGTGCGGGAGAACGTCACCATCGACGGGCAGCCCTGGGAGGAGGCCGCGGAGGGCTCCGAGCTGCAGAGCGGTATGCGCTGGCTTCCACCCGCTTCCTGCTGGGTGGTTTTGTTCTGGGTTTCGCGCGTGGTGGTTTCGGTCGGGCGGTTTTACCCCAGCTGCCCGTGGCAGTGAGGTGCTCACGGAGCAGGTGAGGTCAGACTCCAGCTCACGTGTGCCCGTGTGAATGTCAGAAGGGCTGCGCTGCAGGAGCGCGATTCTCACAGAGCAGCGTTCATAAAGGAGAAGAAGGGCAACCAAGAACGAGAAGAAGGGTAGCCAAGATGCGTAGGGACGTGTATCCAAGAGAGGAGTGAAGGGGAAAGTGCTTCATCTGAAGGACCGTTGTTTGTTTGACACTTCTATCAAGATCCGTGTAGATCTTGAGGCACAAGTTCCAGCTGTCACTGGTATGGTGCCTACCTAACTTGAAGGATCTGCTCTTGACTACTAGAGAGAAGTAGCATAGAGACTCCCAAAGTATCTGATACTAACATGGGAAAAATAAAGGTTTAGCTAAGTTTAATGGCAGCTGTCTTGCTGGAAAGTCTGCAGCGAGCTTTTAGAAAGCTGGTGTTTCAAAGCAAGATTTTTCATTCAGGAGGCTAGGAAAGAGCGTGTTCTATTTCATAGGCTTCTCTTATCGGAATAAAGGGAGTATGCAGTGTTAAATGGAATAGGCTAAGGCGGTCCGTTTTTAAGGTAGAACACAGCAACGGGATCCAAGTCTGGAGGCTTCCCACCCTCTCTGGGCAGTCAGTTTCTGTGTGTGACTTCCCCAATGGGGAAAATTTCCTTTCCTCTGGCCTATTGGAATTTCCTTTACTGTAACGGATCTGTTGCCTCTCCTCCTTTTTCTGCACACCTCTGAGAAGAGCCTGGCTCTGTCCTCTCTAGAACCACCCTTTAGGTAGCTGAGGATAGCAGTTAAAGTACCCCCTAGCCTTCTCTTCTCCAGGCTGACCAAACCCCGCTCCCTCAGGTGCTGCTCATACACTGTGTACTCTGGGTGCCAGCCCGTTTGGTGTTCTTCCATTGGAATAGCTCCAGTACTCAATGATACAGACTCCCAGGACATCCAAGCTAGGATGTTACAGTCTAGGTAGGTGAGAATCCTGGCTGGAGCGTTGAGCTCAGAGGGTAGCGTTTAATGGTTCATACGTCTCCCTCAGGGCTGATTACAGGTGGAGTTCCTCAGGTGTCTATTCTGGCACCCGTTGTGTTTAATGTCTTTATCTGTGACCTGGAGGAAGAGATGGAAGGTGCCTTCACCCCATTTGCAGCTGACATGAATCAGGGTGGCACGCAGTGAATATACCCAAGGGCAGGCCCATTCAGGGGAACATAAACAGGCTGGAGGAACGCATCTATGGGAATCTCATGAAGTTCAACAAAGACAAAAAGCAAAGCCCTAAATCTGGGAAGGGGGGAGGAGGTTACTGAGAATATGGAGCCAGGGTATTTATTGAGGTGCACAGAGGCAAGGGTCATAAATCACAAGGGGAGGTTCTGACTTGCTGTAAGGAAGTAATAATTCACTATTAGGATAACTGAGCATTGGAAAAGGTTGCCTAGAGAGCTTGTGTAGTATCCAGCACTGGAGGCTTCCAAGAACCAGCTGGATGAAAGTCCGGAGTAACCTGGTTGGAACTGGGTGTTGCCCTGCTGTGAGCAGGAGGCTGGAGTCAGGAGAGACCTCCTGAGAGCCCTTCCAGCCTGAGTGAATTTGTGCTAGGAACGTTGGCCAAGATCTCTTTCGATCAAGAGATGCTAGTAGTATGTCTGTTGCTATTATTTAATACATAAATTAAGTGAATTCTTATAATTATTGCTAGATAGTCATATATGTGTAATATATACAGTATTTTAATAATAATTGTCTTTTGAGTAATAGTAGTGGAGATTCTTGGTAGTGTGGTGTCCAAAGAAAATTCATTTGCTTGCCTGTGTTAGCCTTAGATATTCTTTGCCTGTAACTGGATGCTTTTTACAGTTGCATGAAGCCGAAAATACAGGTATATTGAACTGGCTATGGAGAAGGAGCTCCTGAGTTGTTTTTTGGTCAGGAAGCTTCTGTGGTTGTAGTTCTAGAATGATAAAACTCCAAGTCCTTAGACTACAAAGTCACAAATGCACTGGTCTTGCAATGCAAAAGGCTGAACTGATTCAGGCTTACTTCACTAATTGCAGTTTGTTAAAAAATTCATGAGAGGATTTTCATGACAGGAAAACTTTGTCCAGTTTGATGTTATTTTCAGTAAGTTAGCCTTTGTCTCTAGAAGTCTAACTTTATGGCAGCTGAAATACTGTCATCTCCATACAGCTGGCATAAAGCAGGTATAAAGACTGTACTGTGCTTTTTAATTTGACATAAATGTACTCATTTGCCTATCTCTGATCCAGTTTGAATCACCAGGTGATTTGGTATTTTGTGCGTTCGGTGTTCACATTGACGAGTGGCTCAAGTCCTTCCCCTCTATACTTAAATGTTTTCGTGATGATCCTAAAAGAAACAAACCAACCAAAAGAAACCCACAGACCTTGATTTTTGCCTTTCTGAGGTGTACAATCGCCTGATTCTGCACAGATTGACCAAGAGAGGGTGCTCAAAATCCATTCTTTACCACTAGATTGAAAACGTTGCATGGTTTGCAAGTTGTGCTCAGGATTTGGTGGGGACAGTGAATTTAAATCCTAAGGACTTTGCAAAATTAAATTTAAAAAAAATAAAAAGCAAGAATGTTGTCAATGTTTCAGATCTCCACCAGGGGAGAAAAATTATAGGAGTGTGCAGATGATAGAATACAGAAATATGGACTACCTTTCAGTTGTGCACAGTTAGAATATAAGATGAAGCGGTTAATTCTGTTTTCTTCTGTAACTCTTAATTTTTATCATTTGTAATGATGCTGTGTGATGTCAAGACAGTGCAGGCATTTACTAAATTTTGAAACCAGTTTTAAAATACTATCTTAAGCTTTTAAAATTGTTAAGCTTAATTGCAATCTTGAAGAAGCCAAGTACCTGTGGTAGGGTAGCAGTAGTCAAAACACTTCAGTCGAAGAGCTGAAAGTATGTTCTAGGTATTCAGTCTAATCTTGCAATTGGAAAAGCAAGCTATGAAAGTTAGCTCCCACCAGACACAGTCTCTTGGGCATGAGATGTTGAAAGCAGACGTGTATTGTTTTTTTGCAAACTCCATATGACTAGTCGTTGCAGATGTCCTGAGGATGCAGAATATTTCCAGGAACCGTGTTTCATTAAGATGGCTTTGTATCTTGGCAAAAATTCACAGTTGAATTTAAAAATTAAAGTGCATATCTGTGCTCTGTGTGTTCTAAAATCAGTTAGGCTTCAAATTACTGTTTGGACAGTTGGTGTTTGTTTAGTACTTGTCAATTACACAGATAAACAATTTTTCTTGCTGCATCTTGCATTGCTTTTCAGTTGAAAACCAAGTTATCTCGAAAGATAGCCATTTCTTTGGGAGACTTTCTTCATAAATTCAGAGTTCATAGAGAAGTAGGCTTTTGATTCCCCCCCCCCGATGGTTCTCCACCTACCCCCGCCCTCCAGCTCATTTACTGCAAAAGTAACTGGCCAACATCAAGTTGTGCTCCAAGCTCTATGTTTATCTCTTCAATGATAATCATGCATGATTTATTATTTCAGATCTAAAGCTTTTTTCTTTTCTTTGTAACTTTAACTCAAATTAAAAAAAAATATGCAGAAGTCCTACAATAACTTTGTGTGTTTATGATTTTTAGGTTCCAGCATTAAAATTCTAGAAGATCAATTTGATGAACTAATAGTAGAGACAGCAACAAAGCGTAAGCAGTGGCCTAAAAAGATACTGATGCATGCTATCCAAACCATGAAAGCAGAGCAAGAGATGTTGGTGAGTAACCTAAGATTTTCCAAAAACCTTTGCATGTAGTAGCTGCTGACCATGTGTAACTTGAAGAAATAAATCATCCGATGTTGACCTTTAAGCTTTTTCCCCGCAGTTGCTGTTGATTCTTTATCATGTAATGAAATTGTTTTTTTGAATTAATTGGTTCTTCCATAAAAATGAGGGTTACTACAAAGTGTTGTGGCTATGAGTGAATTTGGCCTGTGGCACTGTTCAGCAAGTTACTTAAGCAGATTGGTTCAACATGAGGACTCATGATTTGCAGGCCAGTGTACACCTGTCCATCTTGTCAGATCTGGGTTTCTGAAACCTTTGGCTGAGGGCTGGTTGAATTACTAAATGTTATGATACATACAGATATATATTATCATGTGCCATATATGACTGTTAAAAAGATGTCTGGTTTTTCCTAAGCACTTTTGTTGAGCTAATAACTGCATTGAGTAAGTACTTTGAGTAAAGAAAGAAAAAAAATGAAGTAATGTGGATTAATGAATAGGTGCAGGAATTTATCTCTTTTTTTTTTTTGACAGTGAGTGTAAAGTAATTACTGGCATTCAACAACCCAGTCATGTCCTTGGTTGCTAAATTTCTTTCCTGCAACTAGGTTAGGCCTGCCTTTTGCTTACCTGCTGATTAATTAGGAGTCAATATCCTTTGGAAGAAAGAGGACAAGAAGCAGTGGGCACAAGTGGAAATATAGGAAGTTCCATTTAACCATTAAAAAACCCAACCAACCGTGAGGGTAGTCAAACGCTGGCACAGGTTGCCCAGTGAGACTGTAGAGTCACCATCCTCGGAGGTATTGATGGTGAGACTGAAAACCTGACTGGAGGAGGCCCTGAGCAACCTGCTCCAGTTGGCCCTGCTTTCAGCAGGGAGTTGGATTAGAGTGTCTTCAGAGGCCCTTTCCAACTTCAGCTATTCTATGATTCTATACTAAAGAAGACAGAGATTTTTTTTTTTAGCAATTTGTTTTAGAGCCTGCGTTGCATTTTTGAGGACTAAAATTGACAAAAATAACTCTCAGGGTTAGCCAGAAGTAAAGGTGCATGGGTACATATTTGTCTTAAAATTTAGATATTTTCTAACATATATTGCCTTTTGTGATCTCTCTGTTTTGTCAATATATCAAGTATGTAAAACAAACAAAAAAACACTAAAATAAAATACGCTATTGCATAACACGGAGATTTAACAAGACCTGTTAATCTTTCTGCAGAAGGCAAACTGTGTTCTGCCTGAGTCCCAGAGCGGGTTAGTTATTAGAATGCCTCTTGTGCTACCTTTTTTCTGTTGCTGATCTCTTCAAATTTTACACCACTGCAACCAGATGATTATTTTAATTAAAAGTGTCTGCAAAATATAGGAAATATTTAGCTTATCTCTGTAAATGAAGTGGCCTTTTTTCCCCCTCTCAGCTGCTACTGTGAAGGTACTAGTGGTTTCTCTGCTTTTGGTTTAGGAATTTTTACATTCTTTTTTCGCCCTAGCTACTGCTGTGATGCATGTTTTTTGGGGCATAAAGAGCAGCTATGAAGACGCAGTATTTAACTGCAGTTTGTCTGGAGAGAACCGCTCATTTAGTGTGGTGGTCTCCCTGTAACTGCCAAAGCAAGCGATTGTCCTGTAGGTTTTCAGTCAATACGTTCCGTTATGTTTGAGGATAATGCAAGCAGTGTTTGTTCTGCTGCTTGGAGGTGTTACTGTAAACTTGCGAAGAAGATGTGTGTGTGAACTGTAAAGATTTGCTCTGGTAAAACTACAGGGAGGAATAATTAAGTTTTCTCCTACTTGCTTTTGGTTGAGGATCATTGAGGGATAGCTTCTGAAGTGAAGTAGGATGCTAACTTGCAGATGATGTAACTTACGTTCCCATGTCTTTGCTTTTTTTCTGTGTTCCCCTGTAGTTACTTACAATTCCACCATTAATATAACTAAATCTTAGCTGTATTCATTATTTATTACTAGTTAACTTCATGTCACAATTGACTGACGTCAAGTCACAAGACTCAGAGCGGGACCAAAAAGCCAGAGAGCCTGGTTTGTGAAGGACAGTGTTCTTACTTACGCATAAGTAATTGCAGGGCTAGAATGTAGTCATTTAAATAGTTTCTGTTTCTTAGCTTTTTGTCTTAATGTGCCCTTTCTTCGAGTTTGCTCCTCTGTGAAAGCGCACTGTTGTTGTGAATGGCTCCTTAGAAGCCAGAGCAGCTCTTTTTCCTCAGTTGTGCAGCAGGTGGCAATGCTTCTTCCAAAATGCCTGGATTTCAGTTTAGTTCTCATGCTTTAATAATTAGCATTCTGCAAACTAGAGCAGATTTTGGAGATGTGTGTGCAGTGAACTTAACTTTGTTAAGCAGACACTATTTCCAGTAACCGAGTATCTATAAACTGTACCTCTAATACACTGTTTATCTAAATAATTCCACCACCATCTCCTCGTGTAAGCCTTTCTGACTGCTATGTGTATGTTAGATATCTATTAAACCAAGGGGGTGTTTCAGAATTCTTCTTTTTTTGGATATGCAGAAGCTCTACCAGCCTGTCGTGACACCAGAAGAGATAAGATCGCAGCCTTCTCGAGGTAAAGATTTCATGGGGAGGGCAACTGTACTGAAGAAACACTGCCTGCCTTACTGGCTAGCTGTAAATGTTGAAGAAGTTTTCTTTCTTTGAACTTGTTTAAAATTATTGACTGTTTAAATAATTAACTAAAATAGCTAGAAGTTTGTTGTAACTGAATGTATTGCTGCATCAGTTTATTGTGTCCATTTCTCTTGTTCTAAGTGCTGTCTGCTGTTAGGCGCTGTACTTAAAGGCAGAAGCTGGCCGCTGTGTGGGCATTGGGTAGAGATTGTCACAGAGCTACCCTCAGTAGGTTTTGTTACTTCTTTCCTTCACCACTGGTGGAGGCCAGATGGGGAACTAGATGGATCGCTGACATTATGCTTTGACCATTCGTATGTTCCTTTTACATGAATACTAGAAATGCTTCAGTCTCTCTTCCCAATCAGTCAGTTTCTTCAGGGAATTGAAAGCAGTTGTGCAGTACTCGGTGATGGCAGTGTTGGCTCTCCTAACTTGCAAAGTAGGCGTCAAATTTTATCTTGCCTGTGTCATTTGTAAGGGTTGGTGAAGAAACAAAACTGCAAACAGCATCATAAGTTTGCTACATGCTTTTGAAAGGTTATTCCTTACACAGACTCCTTGGAACAAGGTGGTGTATTTTTGCAGTTGAAGACTGGGATGTGATTTATTGAGGCTGGCCTTAAGAAGTGGAGAGTTCTGTCTTGTCTGTTCTGAAGTGTTGAAAAATCACAGAATTTACCGATGCTGTTCTAAGTTGAAAAACGTGGATACAGAACCCTCCCTATGGATTACTGCACATAATGTAGAGCTGGTGTAGCAAGCAGTGGTGTTAAACAGAGTTTGAGAAGCTGAGGTTAATCTTCCATTTCTCACCCTGCTGATCTGCCTTCACTCTAGGTGTCGTTTCCTCTTTGTGAACAGGAGACATTGCTTCCAGAAATGCCAGCCTGTGCAGCAAAGCAGCTGATGGGAGCAGTAAAGAGCGTCACTTCGTATCTGGGTTTCTTTCGGTTTCTAGTGTCCAGATTGATGCTGTTCTGATGCGAATCAACTACTTCTTGCAAGTCAGTAACTGCTTGCACCAAGGTGTTGCGTTTTGAGGTTAGGTAACAGCAAAGTCCCAGCCAAGATAACTAGCATAGAGTTTGTGCTGAATTTTAGTATTATGTAGTCTTTGGGAAGTTTATGTATCCTAGTTTAGCAAGTACAGTGGCCAGAAACTAAAATGTTTAGATTACTCAATACCTTTCATTTCCTTTTTTCATTTCCCTATGTTTTGGAAAGCCTTGAACACTGAGGAATATAGTGCTGTCCATGTAAAGCTGAACTCCTGCAGGCAAATTTCACTTAACAGTCTGTCAGTCTTTCTGTATAACTGGAATAATCCAAGTAATTATTTTTACTTAACCCGCTGCTTGCCATTTCATAGGGTCACCGATCTTCTAATCCCAATACTTCACTGTAAGAATGCTTCATTATGGACATGTCCTTCTTTTAGAGAATGTCCATTCCTAGGCCTCTGCGATGTGTTTAAAGAGCCTGCTATTGGGACTGTTTTTCCTTCCCAACTCTGAGTGATGGTGTATTTTAGTGTCCATCTCTGTACATGGATTGTGTGTTCCTAAGCCATGTCTGATTGGCACGTTGGGCGTGCGGAGAGATGAGTTAACAAAACACCATCTCTTGCTGCTTACTGCGTTTCAGGAGGGGATCAGTGTCACCCTGCGCTAGATTACAGTGACTGACTTAAATTATCTTCAGTAGCACTGATGAGATCAACTTCAAAGCAGAATGTTGTGTTTAGCCCTGAAAGGGTGTAGGGGTCTGTGCACCATCTAACGTCGTATCCTACTGCAGGCGCTGGTAAAACCCTACAGAAAAATAATAGTACTGAAGGCAAGGCTACTTAGCTCCCAGGAGCATGCTTGTTTCTCTGCTGATTTTAAGGTTTTGTTGATGGCATAGCATTGCAGACAGAATGATGGCAGAGAACATGCAAATCAGTTTTATAATAACTTAAAAGAGTTTAACTCTCGAGTAAAGAATTATTGTTGCTTGTAAATCAGTTGTCAAAAACGTATGTTGTGTTGATCTTATCATGTTGCTACTGTAATCAAATACACACCATTTCCCCCCACTATTCTACACCTGCTGTCTGCTTCAGTGTTCCTAAAAGCTTCCTTTTCTTTCTTGTCTTATTAACCCAGAAGAATTAATGCAGTTTATGTTGTTTACACTTGGTTCTTTTTTATTGTTGATGTTAATGCTTGGTAAGTTAAGCCAGGAGAAAAATGTAGCCTTTATTGTAAAAGCTGACTTGTTGGAGCTGTAAGGTTATTTTTTTCCTTCATCTTGTTTTCTCCACAGTTGTATTTATTCTCCTTCTTTTGTGCATTTTTATCAAATGTAATATGAGCTTGAAAGGTTTGAAAACAGACCTCTTTTTTTTTCTTTGTAACTGTTCTCTTCCTTTATGTCAAATACTGTCTTTGTGTCTGATGTTTTGTATAAGCTGTAGGTTTTTCTAGTGAAGAACTTTGTGGCTTGCTGTAGTTGAGACTGCTAGACACTACCACATTTTCAGTGACAAAGAGTAATTAATGGTAAGATAAAACAGACAAGCTGTCGTCCTCAATGCTGTAATGAAAGGGATGCGTTGCAGGTTTTATACAGGGACTCTGCTGCTTTTCTGTTTGATTTCTAAGAAGTCGATAGCAAGTGTTCAGGGGAGGGAGTCAGGTTTCAGAAGTTTATTTGGGCTTTATGTTTTTCTGTAGATGCTTACATCGCAGATCTGAAGCAGGTGGCAGAAATGACATCCAAACAGATCAGTGGAGCAATGAAGGTGAGATCTCTGTGTGCTCCAAGAGGGTATTTTTTTATTTCCTTGATCTGATAATGTGTCACAAAACCAAGAGTTCTAACTCATCTTCGTGATAGTTGTGTACACAAAAAGCCTGCGTATGTGCTTTTGAAGCAAGTGTGTCTTTAGGTTTGGGCTAGTGTAGTTGTAGTACAATGCTGTAAAGCATTCCCCCTCACACGGTAGTAAGGCAGATTACTCTGTGGCGACAGGAAGTCTTTTTAACAGAGATTTTAGAACTTGCAGCATCTGGAAAATAAAACTTCTTTTGGAGACCCGTACAACTTCATATAGCACGTGACTTATTACTTCAGCACTAGCTTTGACATGAACCGTGGTGTTGCTGTGATACTTACTTAGCTTAGAGATGTCATGGCGGAACACTTAAACTTGGCATGCTCTTTGCATGGTCTCTGAGTGCAGACCCTGGTTCCTGTTAGGCTGGTAGCTCTGAGTTCCCAACCTTCACCCGCCATCCAGAGGATTATCTCTGCAGCCGCTGGAGCTTTTTTGCCTGTCAGAATCCAATTAGTGTGTTTCATTCATTGTAACCGTTGCTTTTCCCGTGTAACTTGAGACGCTTGGGTTTGTTTTCACAGTCTCTCCCAGCGCTGATAGAAAGAGCAGAAGGTTTTTCCCAAGCGTTGACTTTGCAGCCAGTCTTGGAACTCTGCAAGCTGCGGCAAGAAGTCTTTGCCGATTGCAAGGTGAAGGAGGAAAATAGTGTCCAACATTTTGTATCACCAGGAGAAGTCACGCCAACAGACGCCGATACCGGTAAAAATCCTTGTGTTTTGCTGAAAAGAAAAAAACCTGCAGATTCACCAGAAAGAAGACGTTACCCGCTTCGACGGAGGAAAATTACTCTCAGTGCATGAATTTATCATTTAGTATTTTCAGATTGGAAACTCAGTTGTACTGCTGCTCAGTGTGCTCAGTTGTTTTTCTTAAACCTTAGTCTCCCCTCTAACTCCGTGCTGTACATGGCAGCTTTCTTAATCATTTAGTCTTTGATCCTTTCCAGTATTTCTGTTTTTACTGTTACATTGATGGTATATGAAAGCCTACGCATACCAGTAGCATCTGACATCCAACAAGTGTATTTGCCGATTAACGTTCATTTTTTCCTCATTTATTCCAGCATTAACTCGAGTCCTCACGCTTCTCAGACTTGGGCACATGCTTCATGTATATGGGCAGTGTTTTAGTAAACCACTGAGTGCTCATTAACATTAAGCATGTCTCTGAAGAGGCTGGAGAATGTCTAGTCCTAATGCACTTGCATTTATTTCTGAGTCTGGTGGCTATTTTTTTAAATAAATAAATTTAAAAGAAATTCACGCTGGAGCGTGTTGGAAACACCAGATTTGCTATGATGTTACAGTTTTTAGAAAATCCACATACAAATGTGGCATTGGTGCCGGCTATTCCACCCTTCCGGAATTTAGGTCAGCTGGGCTTATTTATAGCCATGCTTGTTTAAACTTGGATTTTTAGTAATTGTATGTATTTACTTGCAGTGTGCCCTTCTGAGCAAGGGTTCGACCATCCACACCTTACCATTTGCTATTTCGTTTGTGTGATCCAATTATGCAGTCTGGGGGTTTCCTGGACAATATTTCTACACATTACAGGATCTTCGCTTGGGTCATGTATGCAGTTGTGATGTTTGACTAAACTTTAAAGATCAGTATAGGCTACCAGTAAATGGCATTAAGTTGAGCTAGCTTTGTTTCCCCCCCCTTCTTTACGCATGAGTACCTAGACAATTGCAGAGTAGTACTGAGCTGAGCATTGTGCCTTAACCGTTCATAGCTTTTTCTGGTTTATGATTGCATGTGCTTGCAGTAAATACTCCTGTCTAAGACGTAGTGTATTTCTCCCACTGTAAATGGGTGGGGTTTTTTAAAAGCTTTATTAATGAAATGTACTGTGGTAAGAAAAGAGGTCCGGCTTAATGTCTAAGAGACTGAAAATTTTGAAGAAAACGTGACAGATTTTAGGATCATTTATTTCATAAAGGTGAGCACCTGTACTGAGACTTTGTATATTTAATCCTATGTAAATACTTGTTTCCCATCGCTTTTGTATATACAAACATGTTTTTATACAGAGTAAATTAAATCAATTAAGAAAGATCAAAGTTTCGGATAACGTTGTGGGTTCTAATCCTGGAATAGACGGCGACTGAACAGTGAGTGTACTTCAGAAGGCATCTGTGTTAAATTTTGGCTCGAGTAACTGAAGTAGTTCCACTTACCGCCTTTGAACTCACAGCTGTTATTAATCTCGGGGCTACAAAGCGTCTCATGTCGGAGGGGACAGGATGTGAGAGGGACTGGAGCTGCGAAGCTGTGGAACGTGTGACTGGGACGGTTTTTCACACAGCGAGCTGCTATTCTAGCGGCTTTGAGTACGCGTGCTCGGTGCTGGGTTGAAAATCCCCACCGTGGCCTCCTTCACTAAGATCCACAGATACTCTTTAATCCGAGTGTTGCTAGGCTAAGATGGGCCCTGCAAGATTTTGTATGTCTCCCGTGATAATATTCGAACATTTTCTGTGTTAATGGGAAGACTCCCTGATAGTGTCTCCAAATAATGATAGGCCAGTACCGAAAATAGGAGTAGGCACGTCTCTTGGAAGAGGTCCCATCAAAAATGGCCAAGGTAGGACAAATGCCGTGAGAAATAAGGAGGGAGAGCACTGTGGATGAAGACTTAATAAGTGAATTAATGAATTTACCCTACAGTGCGTGTTAGTGTTGAGGCATTGCAGGAGGGTTGGTCTGCGCGGGGTTTGAAGGAGGAGAGAGCGGATGCTCTGAGCTGGGGCAGTCGGGCCTTGCTCCATCGCCCTTGTTTCAGCCGCACCTGGGTGGAAAAAGGAAAACGTGCCTGGAAACGCTGGCCAAATAAACGGTGTAAAGGAGGATAAAGGAAACAATCAGTGAGGATTCCGAGTGCGACATACAAACTGTGAATTTACAGATCTCTGATGGCTGCTTTTGGCCCGGCGGCAATGGAAGCGGCAATGGAAGGTGTTGGAGGACTTCCCTCTACATGCACATTCTGTGATCAGCTAAACTCAGTGCTTCAGGGTTCAGCAATTTTCCAAATAGTTATTAAAAATTTCTACAAGTGATACCTGCAACTAGCGGTGCCTGGCATCTGTTCTTCCCACTGGCAGAAATACACAAAATGCGTTGTTTTCTTCCCCGTTCCCGTAGTGTTTTGTCCTTCAGTTAACTTTTCATAGAAATCAGCAGTGTTGTGCAAGACGAGTGCCTAATCAGGCTTCTACCGAAATGTCACAACATCCAAGCTTCTTATTTTTAACTTGAGGCGAATTGGTATTGCATCAAGAAATGTCTGGCAGTTTTCCTTTATATAGCCTTTGAATTTTGTAAGACAGCTCAGTGGCGATGGATGGTCGGGAACATTTCTCAGCAGTGTTTGAATTTCCTGGCTGGCTGGGGCGAGATGGAAGGTCTCGCTGTTTGCTGGCATGGTGGTGGTCGTTGTGCTGTCAGCGGCGTGCTGATCGCTCGTGAGGGCGAGCCAGCCCTACCCGGGAAAAACTTGCGGATCGGAGCGGTGTCCACGCACGCTTTTGCTGTGTGTAGTTTTCGAATAAATGGGATGATGACCAGTGGGCAGGGAAGCTCCTCTTCCAGAAAGCTTCCCGTGGATGCCGATGTCTGTTGGGGAGCCTGGGCGCACCGGTGCTCTGAGACGTGCCGTTCTTCGGAACGGTGCTCAGCTGCGTTCAGCCACTCCAGCCCGCATGTGTGTAGGCTGCCTCGGTGCAGACAAAAATCGCTGATAAACTGCCATTGCAGAACGTAAACTCGGCTGAGTAGTCTGCTTTCTGGGCTTGTTTTCTCTCCCGCATAGAAACGCTCTGCCTTTACTGCTGCGTTACCTGGAATTACTGTGTAGGCATTTCTACAGATGTACCAGAGATAGCTTTAATACTAAGCAGAAACTCGTTCCCACAAGCAAATTATGACTTCATTTCCTTTGCCACTTTGAACAAGAGCAGACCGTGCTCAGGCTCAAGGGGACCGTCCCGTGACTTGTCCCATACCCGTGGGATCCTGGAAACCTCACTCGGCAGCTGCCGGGAGTTACTCAGTGAAGTAGGTACTTGTTCGGTACTAAGGAATTCTTGGTAAGCTGCTCAGGACTTGGTGCTGTTCGCTAGCCGGCTTGTGCAGCTGCCGTTGCTCCTGGAAAAGCACGAGAGCTTTGTGTGGGGTCGAAGGCCCCCTGTGGAAGGGGGCTTTTGTCCCTGCAGGTCGCTCCAAAGGGCTGCCTGAGGTATTTTGTCTGCACGGTTCGTAGATTTTATTGCAAGAGAACATAGCTGTTCTCTGAGCTTATGGAAATACCGGCTTCTCGTCCTGTTTGTGTCAACGGTGCTTAACCTACACAGGCGGCAAGGAGCCCGGTGCTCTCTTCCTAAGCGCCTGTCCCAACGAAGTTCCCACTCGTGCCCATATTTTTACTCCTTCTCTTCCACTGCATGATGTGTAGCTAACCTGAGACTGGGCTGTTCCGAAAGAGTGGTTGAGAGCGCTTCACCCTCTAATCGCTGGGCGCCTGGAGGTGAGGGCGGCCTTCTGGGAGGTGCCAGTTTGTATCCCCCCAGCTGGAGAGCGGCACCGAACCCGTACCTTCCACCGCCTTGGCCAGCGCCCTGGCGTCAGCATGTTGGATGCCGGAGGAAGGGAGAAGCAAGACTGCTTTTGGAGAAACCAGGGGGCTGTAAGATGCTTGGGAGATGCGGCGGGGTGTGGGGATGCAGGGTGCGTCGAGGCACTTTGGCAAGGGGGCCACGCTGGGTGGTGGGTCCCTGTGGCCTTGAGGGTGAGGAAGGCTCACAGGTACTCAGTCCTCCGGGGCCAGAGCAGCTCTGAGGAAGGGCAAAAGCAAAGGTGTGGGTAGCCTGGAAGACAGAGACACGAGCTGCTTTGAGCTGGAACAGCTGCAGAGAAGAAGCGCTTCCCACCAGGGAAGCCCAGCTCAGGTTCTTCAGCAATGCTGACGGTCCCGGAGCCCACCAGGAATCCCGTGGCACAGCGCAGGCTTCAGTTCGACTCTCTCTCGCCTTCAGCACGCACTGTGAGCCAGATCTTCCTGAAAGGACAGCCTATATTTACTCACTTGGCAAACTTGGTAACCTCATCTGCGTCTAAGCTGCATGACTCAAACTTCTGGGGAAACCAGAAAAATAGGGAAGTATCCAATTTATTGAGATACCTGGGGCTCCGTGACCGACTGCCCCGCAGGCCGGGGGCTCCTGCCCTCCTCCCACGGCCGCCTTTGCCCCGGTGAGTTGGGCACAGCCCGGAGCGCGTGTCGGGTACCGCTCACAGGTACGTCTGCGGGCGCCGTCGCAGTGCCCGTCACTGGGCGCGCTCCCCTGCTTCCGAGCGGGGGGGCGAAGGTAACGGGTCGGTTGGCACCACGCGGGGAAGCGTTTGGAGGGTCACAGGAAGCGTTGTTCCGCCCGGACACCGTCGGACAGAGCCATTTCTGTCGGTGGCAGCCGCCTCTTCATCGGCCTCTGCCTGGCTTCGCCTTTCCCAGAAGCGCGTGGCATTTCCTTGTCGTTTAAGGGAATGGGGCGAGGAGCGAAAGTGAAAATCGCCTGATCCCGGCACCGGGAGCGCCGGCCCCAGCCGGCTGCCGCTGCCCCGGGGAGCGGGGAAACCGCGGGGCCGTTGTTCGGCGGGCGCGGGCCGGGGCTGTCCGGGGGATTTTCGGGCGGCTCCTGCCCGGCAGCGCCGCGCCCCGGGGGTGCGGGTTTCCCCCGGCTCCCGGGGGCCGAG
>Ga0065711_1007156_pt1 | contig 15537 bp, 7 predicted proteins | sample Hoacrofraction12_FD_59098 | JGI IMG/M metagenome (GOLD analysis project Ga0065711, IMG submission 59098) | Hoatzin crop microbial communities from Cojedes, Venezuela - Epithelial fraction 12 v2 (version 2) | ecosystem: Host-associated > Birds > Digestive system > Esophagus > Crop | place... | reverse complement strand
GGGACTGACTGGCAGAATTCCTCCTTTTTTTTTTTTTTTTGCTAGTCACAGCAAAAAGCTGATTAGTAAGTTTACAGGAATGGTAAGGATTTGGGTGCGCTATGGTAGCAGTAGGAGCAGTGTTTTAACAAGCTAATTGCTTTCAATATACTCGAGAAGGAGTCAGCTAACAAAGACGGCCCCTGTGACTCGGTACTTACATGGGTACTCCATGTTTTACTGCCTCCTTTGCAGCATTTTGCCTTTCCAGTCAAACAGAAATGGGACCGTTAACCGTGTGTTAACATGCTCAGTCTGTGATCTATGTACAGCATTTTACCCATTTTATCCTATGCCTGTAAATTTATTACAGTTTCTTCACATGTATTATAAAATGGGATTATAAGTTATAAACCAGTTGTGAGTTTGTGATGGGCTATATCTCCAAGGAAGTTCAACATCTATAAAGCCCTTTGCTTTCCAAGGCTTAGCTGATGTTTATTTTTCAGTAAGACTAAACCACATGCTTCTTTCCATTGTCTTGATATCAAGCACGGGACGTACATTTTGTTATGTGAGAGCGCCTGTCCAACACCTGTTAATTTCTCTGAAAGCAGCAGGCATAGAAAGCAAGCGAGGGTGAGGGAAACTGGGCACTCAGCACCTGACGAACCTTGGCTATAGACAAGAAAAGCAAGTGAAAGAGAGCTGCTTCTGGTTACTGCAGGTGCTGCAGTTTGCTGAAAAACAAATTTCAAGAAACATTGAACAGGTAAAACATAAAGTTCCCATTGTTTATATATTAGAATGGAAAACCTGCAGACTTTTTACTTTAGCCATATGCCTTCCAACTTTGATACAAAAATTCTGCTCCCTAGTAAATGCTCAGCACTTTAGGACACATACCCCACTGGAAAGAAACCAGACCAAACTCCTTATACTTCACAAGGATAAATTAGCAAGTGAAAAGCAAGCCTTTCCAAACCCCCTTTTGTATGACTACAATCATTTAACTTAGAACTTGGGAAACTGAAGGTCTCGTCCCTAATCTACTGACTCCATCACAGAAGGGTGAATTTAATTTAGGAACTGCCGGCTCCAGCACTGCATTCATTTAAACCAACTTGAAGAAATTTATGTGATAATCCTTTCTATCAGCATATCTATTCTCTTTTTTGAGCCAAACAGCCCATCAACCAAACAAAAGATGTGCTTTACTAGCTAATAGGTTAGCTGGCTATCTTTTTTGGCTGGACTATTCCCTGCTTTATCTTCTGTGGATGATGAGATGTATAAATCAGTGTCTACATACAGAGGTGGCATGCTGTTTACACAGCAGGCTTATATTATCATAGTAATCATATACAGGTAATAAATAAAACTGAACTGAAAAACCAAGGATTTGCTCCATTTGAAGAAGCTCTTTTTTCTTAAAGTGTTACCAAGAGCCAGAGAGAATATACAGACCTCTCCTGTAAACTGTACCAAAGCACTCAGGCTTGACAAAGTTAAACCTGCAAATGTAAAACGTTTCTCTGTTGAACTTGAACCGGCCAGGACCGAAAGTTTAAAGCTTACTTATAGTCCTGAGCTGGCTACATGCATCTACGCTGCCTCTAATAAAGCTGCATAACCTTGCAAACACCTTCTGCCTTTGTGGACAGGATCAAGGAAAGACTTCAAGACACTTGTCCACCCATCAAGGGCCATAGGACTTTACTGTTAAGGCAGTAGGGAAACATGCAAGCAGCTGGACAATCAAATTAATGCATCTGAGCCTCCTCTAAAGTGGAGGGCAGGGTCAGTTGTCCACCATCAGCTTACCCCAAAGATTGTCTTTAAATCTGGGTGGCTGGTGATGTTGGTTCGGTGTGGCCTAAGTTTATGTGTCAAGATACCTGATGAAAGCATAGCTGCTGTGTCCTGTATCAGCTACTCTTTGAAACTCCCTTGTTAGTCTTTTTAGTCTGAAACTCCCTACATAGTCATCAAAGATCTTAATGCAGACAGCAAACTGGGAGCCTGGTCTCAGGTATGGTTACTTGTCTCCTGTTTCCAAGTCTGTCGTTTGTTTTGTTGGGTAAAACTTAAAGGATCTCCCTCAAAAGAACAAAATTGTCCTTTTGCAGAGTATCTTAAGAGCTTTGTATCAAAAAAAGAAGAATAACAAAGATAAATACAGTGGAATTTAACAGTTCAGAAAGCAAAAGCATGTAACTGCATACTTTCATCTCAGATATAAATATCCTGAGGTTTTGTCCCTGCTTTTTTACTTTTGGCCATTACAACATGAAGAACTCCAACAAATATGGTGGCTTTCTGATTCAGTGCATGGATTTTGCTGTTGTTTAGATTTCTCCTGTGCAAACAATGCTTGAAGACATTGGGCCAAATTTATCCCTAGATTAACTCCACTGACGTCAATGTAATTACACTAGGAATTAATTTGCCTCACTGATATCATTTGCTGGATCCTATATCTACTTCCAAAATGCAATTAGAATCCAATTTCCTCAATCCTTTATTTTGGAGATAGTCAGCTTCAGTTTCTTCACAAAGATTCTGGGCTAACAATAAAAGTAACTATTTCTTGTCATTGGCAAGCAAAATGGAGAGCAGGTTCAGAAGTTCTGCACTGTTTAAATAGCAGTCACCTGCTCATTAGCTCTGCAGTGTAAATCCAGACTGGGAGATCTGCAATCATGTTTTATCACCCTACATTTTCTGTTTGTAGGTTTTGGTCCTTTCCATCAGACAAAATACAACAAACCAATTGATTCTGCCATGAATTTACTGTGTGGATCTCTATACTATGAATCTGCTGTATAGTAATGCCATTACTAGGAGCATATTGACTTTCTGTATGCCATTACAAAGGATTACTACATCAGACAATATTGAGCAAAAGTTTATTATATTAGGTTTTAACAGTGACTCTATTAATCAATGAACCAGCTGTCTCGACACTTGCACCAGACCCAGGTACAGGTTAGCTAAACACAAGTTTTTTTAAAAGGGTATCTTGTTTCTATCTAAAAGCTTCTGTATCAAACTCGATAATTTGCTTGTACACAAAAAATGTATAGATCTCATCAAGAAACCTACAAAACATTACAAAAAAGACTATAAGAGTGTTTTAGAGAAATTATCGAGGAGGCCCATAAAGGCGAGCAACCATTTTCCACCTGTTACAGCAACTGGCAAGTCTGAATATGCTTTTTTGGTGGAACCCAACAAACTTCACTCGTCATTCATGCTAGGAGAAGCTGGAACTGAGATTTTGCTCACCACTTCATGGCAGCATTTGTATTTCGTTGCCAGGAGTGAAAATATTAAACACAATAAAACCACTGTTCTTCATAAAGGTGTTCTGTATCTCTTTGCCTCTGGGTCTGCTGCATAAAAGTGTAGCAATCAAAAGTGCAAAGATTGCAAATAATAGGAAAATAGTGTATGACTCACAGAGGGAAAAGACAGAAAAGGACAGCATGGAGCAGGGGCAAAATCTAGAAGAAAAATGAAATATTAGGAATTATTCCAGAGTTAGAATAATCCATTGGACATAGCTCACACTAGATTTGCCCGTCTCTGGGAAAACACAGGAACAGATTCTAGTCACTTCTGTTCTAAGAGACCGCTTTTATTATATCCAAGCCACTAGCATCCTATCTATAGCAGCAAATTTCCTGTGAGCAGAGGGCAGCCACGCACAAGGCCACCTTAGTCTGTGTTCTCCCCACCAAGAGAGGGGCTGCGTCGAGCCCGCCATGGGGGCTCAAGCCAAGATCGCAGCAGCTCTGCAAGGCACAGCTGTGCTGGCTGGGTGAAATTCCCTCGCAGTACAGCTTATAGAAATGCTGATGTGTATGTTCAGGAGAAATGTTTACCCCTTCTCAAAAAGCCCTTGGTGTAGATAGGCTTTGTCAGTTTTAGTTGTCCTGTGGATTTGCCTTTCAGTTTTATTCTCAAATCTTTTATACATAGGGCAAGGCTTCCTGCTGGAAGAAGCCAAAGAGAAGGCATATTCCTCAAATCTTTCTCAGATGTGTCTGTATCTTGGCTCAGTGTTTCTATAGATAAGGGGGAAAGAAAGCAAAGCACATTGGAGCAATCTAAGTGGATGTATTTTTTTTTTATACATAATATGCCTATTTTCCAGGCATCGAACCAGATTTTAGATAAATCATTCTCCTTCCCTCCTCCTCCAGGTCCTACCCCAGTGCTAAACACGCTTCACATGGGGAAGCATGGCTGGCACCAGGCCTAATCAGATCGCAAAACAATTTATATAAAAGTTACGACCCAAGCAGTCCTGTGGAGGGAACTCTACTTAATCATCACAGACCAGAACAGAAACAAAATTTCCTGGCCCACAATTTTTGGAGGTTACTCTAGGTCTCTGGCTAAAACTTAGTCATTATTTTGTTGAATGCATGGCCAGCGTACCAGGGAGAGCACTCTGGATAACAACAAGTCTCAGTGCCTTCTCTGGTAGCATGAGCTAAATATGACTCTAGAAAAGCAATACAGGATCAGATCTGCTTTCCCTGGCAAATAGGCTCTTAACCCATGAACAGCTCTCTGAGAATTGAGACTTCCACCCCATTGTGGTGAGGAAAACAGCTGCTCTATGGGCAGAAAACTGACCTTCTCCCTGTCTCCTCCTCCCCTTCCTGTTCTCTTTTTGAGCAGCTTATGAAACAAAGAGAGATACTTCTGGAGTCGTCTCCAGCTCCTGTAGAGTTTCCATGGACACTGACTGCCTAAATAACTTTTCGTGTCTTTAGGGAGAAAAAGCATCTCCTGGTCCAGTTCAGGGGGTTCATTCCTTTGAACGAAAGCCCTGTAAAGCCTCACAGAAAAGACTGCTGGAGCATACCAGGAAGGTAATAAAATTGAGAACTGGTTTACTTGTCCCAAGTAACAAGAGCAAATTGCTTCACTGGAAGACAGAAAGCTCCATGAAGTGACCAGGGCAATCTCAGAAGCATTAATATAGAAATTTATTATGGTTTTGGGTTTTTTTTGTTATAGCCTGTAAATATGCTATACAATGCAGATATGTATTTTTTTAATAGCACCTCATTTTAGGGCAGAGTTTAGACCATTTGGCTGTTATACGTTGCATGAGCAGCAGTAGGTTGTAAGGGTGGCAACCAAATTAAGAGCTGTATAGACACAAAACTAACAGACTTCCTTGACTGAGATAGCTCACAGACTATGCTTCTACACATTTTAGTACTAAATTTGGTCACTGATGTTCCACCATTCAAAATTATTGATAATTACTCAATACTAATATATTGTAAAACTGTTGCTCTGAGGTGTGTAAAAAGGGGTAGTTTTTGCACAAGCACATTAGAATTTGCCAGCTTTTGCCAGCAATTACTCTGCCTCCAGATTAGATGCATGGATATGTTCCACTTTAACTATATTTGACATCTGTTGAGTGCTTTGGGGATACTGGTGATGGGAAGAGAGGCATAAGGTTAGGGTCATTGCTTCAGGGCAGCTCTAGTGCATGTTATTTCTTTGATCACATATTTATGCTTTGAGAGAACATAAAGGAGTCTATTCTCCACCTGATCTACATATCTAAGTGTCATTGATGCTAGAGGACTCAGATTACTAGTTAAAGGTTTGTACCATGGTCCTTTTTGTATCTTAATTATTTTGAGCATTGCATAAGGCTATTTTGATAGGGACACTTCAAAAGTACAGTCTATATTACAGCCAAACTCCTTTCTCCTTCCATGGGAGCCCTGCCTAAGGACTTTCTCCTTCCACCCCCTACAGAGCATCCATTGCCTCCACTTTGTGTTTAAAAATCAACCCTGGCAATATGAGATGAATAGCTAGGTGAGGCAGATTAATACAGAGTTTGTGTTAACATTTTAACTCAATCTAGGTTTTTACAATGATAAATGCTCTGAGACAGGTTCCTGAATTGCTACACCAGGAGAAAACATCACTAAATTGTAAACAGAGAAACTGCACACCAATCTCAGAATTAGCTTACAGACTTTACCTTCTCTGTTAAGTAAGCAAGAAATTATGTTATTAATGCAAGCAGAAAGGCAATATTTTCTTCTCAGAACGAGGGGCTGTGGAAAGCTATTCATACAGTGTCATCACCTGTGAGAATCCCAGATCAATGCACATTTTCACCCTCCACCACACACGGGCAGAAATTTTCCTGCTGACTTCTCTACTGCGTATTTATTTTGACTTCTGAAATCTTCTAAGATTGGTCATGAATGCACAGCTGTCATACATGCCAAATATTATAAGAACATTGAATTTACCTATCTGGCCTCTGGGTTTATTTCAGCCCTTTTCACTCCCGTTTGCCCTCTTGGTGCTATTTTCTGGCCCAGCTTAATTAAAGGACAAATTCATCCCTGCTCATGTCCTAGGGGCCCTAATGAAGTCAGCTGTCAAAGTCCCATCATGCAGCTGCCTGGCTACAGTATCTGATGGCCACTTGTCAGCTGCTTCACCCAGTCAAACTCGGACAAAGGCCCCTTTGATGGGCTGCCTTTCTCCAATCAATCTACACCTTCTCCTCTCGGACTTCAACATCTGCTTCAGTGTAATTTGATTTTATATTCAGTGCAGCCTGACCCTATTGATAAATTAAATCTATCTGAACCTGATATCCTCGTGCCACCACGGGGTAAATGACTTGCTGTTTAATTATGGCTTTTGCCAGACATGACATGGTATCAACACCGACTCTCTTTTTTGTGTTTGGGTCATTACTTAAATAATTTAAGCTCCAGATCACAATTAGGCTGGGAAGGCGTAAAGGAAGAGAGACCCTTTTCAGAAGTACACACAAAAAAACCAAATCAGAACAGTTTCTTCTAGGATTTTAGCATATATTTTCCATAATCATAATTTATCCTGATAATCATGTTATGTCACTCTGCCTTCCAGCTGTATTTGCCACACACAGAGAAAAAATCCAGCCCAAAAAATAAAAAGCAAGTAGCATTAATTTATAAAATCTCTAATAACTAGAATAACTACCCCTTGAAGACTGTTTTCAGTGTAGATTGAAATAGAAGATTCTTCTCACACACAATTTTTTTTGTAAAGATGTAAAATCCACACACCCTCACCAAAGGAGAAAATTCCTGGAACTGTATATACCTTAATCTTTGCATTGATTAAAAATTAAAATAAATACAATACTTTAGCCCCAAAACATCCCATTTTATGGGTGAAAAAAACATAGAATGCTACCTTTCTCTGCACTCCAACACTTTCACCTCAAACTATTGATGTTTTATAGAGTTATTAACCTTTTTTCCTTTCAAGGCAGCCTGAAAATACCACAAGACCTCCTGCCTCCACACATACCTGCCTCCTTCACCAAAGACTTGTTGATCCCACCTTCTCCTCTTAACCTGCTTTTTCCTTCTCTTTTCCCAGGCCAGGAGGGCCACTTGTAATCACGACCGTGCTCAGGGCCAGGGGAAGCAGCTCCAGGCCAGTGGGAAACAGAACTTGTAAATAAATGTATGCTTAGAGAGCACTCCAAGGATCTTTGGATGAAGGAGAAAGTCATGTTCTTCTCTTTTTTGCAGTTTTCAGCTAGGTGGGTTTTCAGAAAAGGACCTTACTATTCAGAAGCCTTCAACTAGTTCTTAGGGTGTCCCAAGGAAGGTAGGAGCGGGCAGAGCAGAGGCCCTTGGAGGGCACCCAGGTGGTGACACTGCTGAGAGGAAGACCTCTAGAGCTGCAGGTGCTGGGTTTCACTGGCGTGGCAGGACTGGCTTGGGCCATGGCATGGCCATTTCCCAACACAGTGAGCAGGGACGGTGGGGCTGCAGGCTGTCAGTGCCTCTCCCAGATGCCCTCAGGCTGCTCTTTGAAGACACCTGGTGCACTTTGAGCTCTCCTGGGATGGGAGCTGTGGGAGGAATGAACTGAAATTCTCAGCAAGCTGGCTAGCAACAAATAAAAATACACCTCCCCCCTCAAAAAAAAAAAAAATTTTGAAAAGGCAGGAAGGGAAAAAAGTTTTCATGTTACATATGGACAGGGAACGTCTGAGAGTAAGCACCAATTCATCACTACACAACAAACTGGGATCCCAAATCATAAATAATATAACTCAGCATCTCCTGTTATAAAACCCTTTTCCCTAGCATCTAACAAATATCGTAAAACCTTCCTGAAGTGGGATAAAATTTTTCATCTGGTGTTATCTGGTCTGGGGTTTCTCTTCTTTTTAAAACAGCTGAAGTTAATGATGGAGGTCCCCGGATATTCATCTCAACTTCCTCACTCAAGACGGAAATAGCTTCTCTGCTTAACTGTCTTCTTCTTCTACCCTGAGCAACCAGGGCATCCTTTCCTTGCTGTCACTGGGGGACATCTTGCTGGCACTTGTCCTTGTTGAATCTCCTAATTTTCTTGAAATCAGCACATCTCTTTCTGAGAGCAGTTTGCAAGAGGGTTCTCACTCTGCCACGCTCTGCACGTGCCTGCAGTGTGTTTGCAGATACAGTCCTCAGGGCAGCTCTAGCCACTGTCAACTTTCCGGTCCGCTGCCTGACTGAAGCACCGCAGCATCTGCGGAGTCCTTTCTGAAGTGATGGCAGAGCTGTGGTTTTAAACTTCAGTCTAAACCTAACAGTTTAGTTTGGATTGATTTTTATTTTTCACTTGGATAGCTGAAATGTAAACTTTTGTCCACTTTAACTGAAGAGAAAATGTCAAAGTAATGGTGTATCCATGAAGAAAAACACCCTTCTTTATTTGTGTTTGAGATCTAATTACTCAAAGACTTTTCTCATCTTTTGTATGCTACCTCTACAGTGCCTTGAGAGTGGTTAGAAATTGTAGCTGCTTTTCAAGCAAGAAAAGACACTAGACTACAATCTGTTCCAATCACTGATGTTGCTCAGTGCTTTGTAAAGGACTGAGTCCTCTACAAAAAACAGAAATCAGTCAGTGACCACTATCCGAATTACTCTGTTTCAAAGAAATGCCAGTAGATAAATTTAAAACAAGGTGCCAAAGTGCCAAAATGTGGACTTATTATTATTTGAATTACATTTAGTCCTTCCTTACAGTGGTGTAATGAAGTGCACATATGCACTAGTCTAGAAGAAAAATGCTGTGAGCCATCTTCCACCGTGCTGGTTTTCATTTCAGAATGGGAAGAAAACTCCGCAAGCCAGCATAAGCGACACTGGGTTTGGGAACGATTGGCTCTGTCTTTCCATTCAAACATCATCTTTGCTGTGACCCAATGCAACTTCTTAGCAAGTCTGGAGAGTACCAAGCTGCTCCCCAGAAACCCTGCGCCTCCCAGACTTGTCCAGAATGAGGACAAAAATAAACAGCCAACAGGTACTAGGACATCTGCCCACTCCAAGTGGCACAAAGGCATGGTGCATGTTGAAAGGGCAGCGCAGCAGTGCCACTTCCAACTACAGCTGCGGTTACAAACAGTTAGAGACTCCACGAAACCATCCCATCCTTCCTAAACCTCTTTCATGCTCCCCAGTCGATTTGAGGTTTTGGGAGGGACAGTAGATCTTATTTACAATATTGGGTTTAAGTATGTATATATACATATATAACAAATATAATTGAATAGAAACAATTTTATACAAAACTGAAGTATAATTGCAGTGAAATCACTGGAAGAGAGAAAATGCTTTATTTTGGGTGCAAATATAACTTCTGTAAAGTTGCTGTTATTAAACAAGTTTTGACAGCTGTCAGAACTGACAGCCAGTGGTACTTCCGCTATTGCTTTTTGAAATCTACGGGATCTTATAAAAATTGAGGTATCCTCTTCCAGCTGTTGTAGCTAGGAGGATGAAATTACAGCTTGCACAATTTTTCAGCTCTTAGTTCTGCCATTTAATCTGCATATTCGTTGAGGGATTGCAATGTGACAAAATTGCTTAGAACACAAATGAAGTAAAAACTTCTGTCCGCTGGTAGTCGTCTGACTTCACAGGAAGTAGTTTCAAGTTGACCTCTGTTCTTCCATTTAATGGAAGAAAAACCTTTACAAAAACTCATATTCTTACCCAGAATCCCATTATTAAGACTCATCACAGAATGGTTTGTGTTGAAAAGGACCTTAAAGATCTTCTAGTTCAAACCCCCGTTGATGTTACCCACAAACTTGCTGAGGGTGCACTCAGTCACACTGTCCACGTCCCTGACAAAAATGTTAAATAATACTGTTCCTAATACAGACCCCTGAGGCACACCACTCGTCACTGGTCTCCACTCCATTGAGACTTTGACTGCAACTCTTTGAGTGCAACCATCCAGCCAACTCCTTATTCACCGAGTGGTCCACCCATCAAATCCCTGTCTCTCCATTTCAGAGACAAGGCTGTCACGTGGGACAGGATCAAATGCTTTGCCCAAGACCAGTTAGATGATATCAGTCACTCTTCCCTTATCCACCAATGCAGAAGGCCATGAAATCTGTCAGGCACGATTTGCCCTTACTGAAGCAATGCTGGCTGTCACAAATCACCTCTCTGTTTTCCATGTGCCTTAGCATAGTTTCCAGGAGGATCTGCTCAATGATCTTTACAGGCACAAAGACGAGACTGACTGGCCTATTGTTCCCTGGGTCTTTTTTTCCCTTTTTAAAAACAGGGGTTATGTTTCCCCTTTTCCAGTCCCTGGTAACTCCATCTGCCACGACTTTTCAAATATGATGGATTGTGGCTTAGCAATTCCTTCCACCATTTCCCTCAGGACCCAAGGATACATCTCATAACGTCCCATGGATTTGTGCACATTCAGATTCCTTAGATTGTCTTGAACCTGATCTTCTCCTATGGTGGGCAGTACTTCATCATGAACACAGCACATAGATCTCAAGGTTAAGTGTTATGCCTGCACAGGACAAGCCACTTTTGCTCTATACTCAGTTGCAAGATGGCTTTGTTTTCTGCAGTATGGTATGTAGATGGCACCATTCTCATACAGCAAGGAAAAGTAGAGATGTCTGTAGAAGATATTTTACTTCTTTTCTAAGAGGGTAAAAAATCCATATCCAAAAACCAGCCAACCAGAACTACTTTAATAAGTAAGTCAGTGGTTGAGTGTACACAATTTAAAAGGAAATCATTGATAATCTCAGTTCTGAAAAGCTGTCCTTGATTAGTGGAGCATAGTTAAATTGCATCAACCTCACCTAACCCAGTCATCTCTCTCTATATATGGCCATATCAATGGAACTAAGCAAACAGTTAAAGACAAAGACATACTTATGAGTCTTTATAATAAAGATGGTTATCTGCCCTTAGTGTAAAGAACAGTTTATTTTATACCTGCTGATAATTATCCATGCACTCGGATGCTATGATGAGAACATGCCTAAATCAGACTAAAAGGTGGCTGCTTGACATAGTATTTCATAAAACATCTTTTACATTAAAAAGGGGAAAAAAATTGCTAATTATTTTCAAGACATTTCAGAGGAAAATCAGTGCCTTCATTGTGATTTTACATCGGCACCTATCATCCCTTCCTTTTATGTTTCTTTGGGGTTTTACTTTTTTGCTGTCATCTCTCTTGCTATTTCTGTTTTAAGATGGCCAGTATTTCCATGTATTTCATTTGGCAGTGTGAATGTGAGTGCAGGAATAAGCGGCAAGGAGAGCGCTCTCCCAGGCTGAGCTATTTTGCTATTGTGACACAAGGCATGCCTCATCTTTACCATAATAGCCTTCCTCACTCCACTCAGACATCTCTAATTTATGTCTCCTCTTTCTCTAGTAACTTAGACAATCAGTTTCCGTTTAGTATTTAACAGATGAACAGTGCAGAGATTAAAACTAAGAGGTTTAAGACAAAGTATCATGTTTCAACAGGCTAGAAAAGCTTGGATATGCCATTTCCTACTATGATATGAAAACACTAAATAGCAAATAACTCATTTTCTATTCTCATTACATTCGCGTTTGTCGCTGGTTTTCCTTACAGACATTTTTCATTTGTTTTTATTTATTTAGCCCAAGAGGCACCTCTCATATATACCATCTAGTGGGATAATATAAGAGGCTACCAGAATTTTTCATAGCTCTTTTATCTGATAAAGGATATCAAACTGGTGTGATCTAGAATCATTAGTCAAACTACTCTTTAACGAGAGAGGAATCCAACCAACAGCCCTGCAGCATGGTGGTGTGCCTACTTGATATAAGCGTACTTCATTTAAAGAGAATACAGAGTTAATCGAGCTCTGACAGGGAGGCTTTGAATCACTGGACCTCTCCCTGGCAGCTCTAAACAACGCTCTTACAGGGACATCAGCTAAGCAGTACACAATGATAATCAAGGCTTGGCTTTTTCCTGAATTCTGTTCAGATAACAGTTAACTCAGCATGATATGGGACTCTGTGAGAGGCGAAAAACACTTACTAGAGGGAAAGTATTTATGTAAGGAACATGACAGATATTTCCTTAATGAGTCAGTTTGTTGACGCAGTCTAGTTAATTTGTCACATACTCTCTTAAAGAGAAAATCAAGGGAGATAGGATATCTTCCTTCTCTGTAGCTAGCTGGATTCCTTTGCCTAACACGACTTGCTTTCTAGAAATGTGCCCCTCGCTTCTAACAGCAAGATAAGGTTTAAGTGCAACGAACAAACAAGGCAACTTATTAGCTTGTTTTCTTTTACTATATATGCATTTTCTTTTAAAATTGGTATATTACCAATAGATCAGGTTGTTTTACACCTCCTTTATTACATTTCCTCTCTGTTCCGAAATTTCCTACTAAAATTACTCAAGGTCTGTCACAATTTAAGTAATAGTTTATAGTGCAAGAGCCACAATTATAGAGCAAAACTGCAAACTAAAGAAAGGGGAGGAAGTCAACCTCTGAATAGAAAAGAGAGTAAACAAATCAGTGCAACTGCGATATAGACCACTTTCTACATAAATTGATTTGCAATCCATTTGGGAACAATTTGTTCATTATTCAAAGTCATTAATCTACACTTTTCTTGTAAACAGCTGCTAAGATTTGGTCTCTGTTGTGACTACTCGTGGAGACTGCTCATTGGGTATGACTGCCCCGTCATCGCTAAAGGTTCTTACCATGCAGCTCTCATCCTACAAGTATTCTGAAACAGTATTTCACAGCGGTTGTTTTTTTCAAAAATTCATGACAGAAAAATAACTTTTTTTCATAAATTTCAGGAGATAAAACACCATAAAATCTTACAAATACCAACTAATTGATTTTTCTTTTTTAGCACTGTGTAGCTGGTTTAAAAACAGGCAAGATTAATTCAACTGTACATGGGACATACGCTTCCCCAGCATACAAACAACAACATTTTCATCCTTTTCTGTTTCTGGCATTCTCAAATCTTAAAAAGAAGATCTGCCATGAATTTGTGGCCTATTTTAACTAGACCTACAGCAGTCAGCTTGCTGTGATCAAAATGGTTTTTGCTAATGCTATTCCAACAGCAGAATATCATACAACAGCAATGTGAGGGTCTGCTATACAAATCAATGGAATATGACATACAAAAGAGTAGCTGGTGTTGGTAAAGGGAACCACTATTAAAAACAAAACTTTAAAAAATTAATACCTGATATGAGGTATTATACCTGTGAAATACTAATTTCACATTCATTCACTCCCTTAAATCCAGACCTTTCAAAGGATAATTATAAGTGTTAAGAGATAAGTCATATGTTTCAATTACTTTTTTTTTAAATAGGCAAATTTCTTACTCATCAGCCTGCACGCTAAAAGCGTTCTACTGGATACACTTAAACAGGTCAGTGACACTCAGCTGCAATGTTACATACGAAGGGAGAAGAGGAGAGCAAGGGAGAGATGGTGAAAGCAGTCTGCCTGGGCTGTGGCTTACCTTAAAGCAGCCTGGAAAGGAGCACATGTCAGGACTTGGGACCAGGGCGGCTGGGTGAAAGGAGTCTTCACAGCCTTAGGCTTAACTGATGCGTATTCTTTAAGAGATGTAGCAGTTGTTGCTACACAGGTTCACGGAAAGTACAGTCTACCAAGTTCCTACTTGACTCTAATGCTTCACTTTGCTCAGTTCTGACTTTCAATGGCATTTTAAACAACCTCAGACTTGATCTTGGATGAAAAGTAGTCATACTACGTTTGACTGGCCCCAGGACATCTATCACAAGAGATGAGGTAACCCTGGGAGTACTTGCAATAGGAACTTGCTGTGGTTTACATTTAAAACAAGGAAAGTTTCAGCAAGTAAACAACAACTTGTTGGATTAAAGAAATTCAAGGTTCCCTCTGCCACTATGTAAATCCTTCTTCATTTTTGCAGTGGAATATTAAGCAATGGAATTGATTCTGAATATGGTCTCATAACATCTGGGTTTTTGCCTAAGCATTCTCAGCTCCATGGCTTTGTGTCAGACTCTCAAGTCCATTTCTCTTTTTTCTCCTCTTCATCCTGAAAGCTATGCCACCAAGATTTTTAAGATGGCAAATCTCAAGGGAATAAAATATAGGCTTCATTAAATTTGTTAATGATAAATATTTTTCCTACAGGAATTTTCATTTTCTTGCAACAGTCAGAAGGTATCAGCAATGTACCATGAGCAAAAACAGGAGTAAATGCACCAACATATAGAAAACAGTATACTGCAAACTCATTATATGCACAGATAGAAACCCAAAGGCATGTCAGCATCACTGTATTTTATGCATGATTTGACAGTCTGGAGTCCTATGCAGTTTGAACTCTAATAAAACTAGATTTAAGTGGAGGGGGTTAAATACCAACTTTGCTAAATAAAGTTTTGATGGAGAGAACAAATCTCACTTGCAAATGTGTCAAGTTTGTAGTATGGTTCCTACCAATAAAGATAAGGATAACATCCGTTAAGAGAGCTGAAACATTTGTCTTTGACATTTAAACAAAATGTTTCATGCCAGAAATACAACTTATTTGTAAAAGCCTTGATTTTTAATTTTAAACCAATAATTCACTTTAAAAGGACCTGTAGAAAGATGATTAAGCAAAAGGCTACTAAAAGCTGAAAGAAAAATTTTGTTTCAACCCAGGAAGAATTAGAATTGGTGCAAAGTAATATTTTTTGTTTCACTCAAAATCCTCCAAAAATTCTGGGTTTGTTTGACCTTAACCACAATATTTTCTTGAACTTTTTGCTTAAACTGTAATTTATTCAGCTCTGTATATATGGATTTTGATGTATGTATTTTAATTGTGTACTATACTGTATATGATCTTTGTAAGAAGATGTAGTACCTCTTATTAGACTGACGGACAAGCTGACATATGCCCAGGATCTTCCTCACACTATATTTCAGGAACGAGGTAGGTCAGAATGCTCATCTATCTTTGATGACCATACATGTCATCAGGCTTACTAAAAGATATTTTATTACATAATAAAACTATTTGCTTCTTGTATCTTTTGATAATCCCAACTTCAACAAGATCACCACCATAAATTGCCTGACATAATGGGGAGGATGTTTTCATCTGACTTCTCCGGAAAGGAGAAAAAAAAAAAAAAAAAAGCAGGATGAAG
>Ga0065711_1042245_pt1 | contig 15538 bp, 13 predicted proteins | sample Hoacrofraction12_FD_59098 | JGI IMG/M metagenome (GOLD analysis project Ga0065711, IMG submission 59098) | Hoatzin crop microbial communities from Cojedes, Venezuela - Epithelial fraction 12 v2 (version 2) | ecosystem: Host-associated > Birds > Digestive system > Esophagus > Crop | place... | reverse complement strand
CACCGAACGGTCCACCCATCAAATCCATGGGTCTCCAATTTAGAGAGAAGGATGTTGTGGGGGACCGTGTCAAAGGCTTTACAAAAATCCAGATAGATGACATCCATAGGTTTTCCCTTGTCCACCCTTGCTGTTACACCATCATAGAAAGCCACTAGGTTGGTGAGGCAGGACTTGCCTGTCCAATATGAAATACAATGCTGTCCAATATGAAATTGGTATCTGAAAACCTGACATATACATTTGTTCTCTCAGCGCTTAGAAACTAACATTAGTACTGTGCACTGAGAGTCAGCTTTTTGGAATACACTTAGTATTACCCAAAATAAGCAAGACATATAGTACTGAAAAATAACTTCTCTATGGCTTAATTTTCTCCTTGCCCTCCCATCTAACAAACCATAAAAGAAAAAAAAAAAAAAAATCCCTAATAGTGGATGCCTGAGTAACAAGAATGAAGGTGGAGTATGAAAAAGGCAATTCCTAACATCTACAGTGCACGCATCTGTACCAATGAGTTCCCAAATTTGCTTCACTTGGTGCCATCCCCAGCTGTGGCAGGGATAGTTCTGGGCTGAGGTGTGCTACACACACAACAGGATGACACAGCATCACTTTACAATAGCTTCATACCACAAACGGCGCATGGTATTTCTTGTGGAAATCAGTGAATGGAATACAAGTACACCCCAGAAATTGAGTAATTGACCCATACACGTCTCTGCTGTTCTGGCTAGGCTGTTTCTGATAACCCAGCTATCTTCTGTACTGTCTGTACTGCAAGGGTATTTCCCATCCCTCTGTTCATCCAGCCCCAGGATTTTGGAAAGAGCATTACACATGTATGGCGTCTCTTCAAGAACAGGACTTCTAGTCTAAATTTTAACTTTGCATGTGCTTATGTGCTTGTAATTATGGATGCACAGGATACTGAAAACATATGAAACAACTGGGTAACAGCGTCAATGAACTATTTCCCATAGTGCATAAAAGACTATATATAAGGAACCGCACCACCATTAATACAACATGTTACCCCTCTGTTGGGAAAAGGGATCTTACCTCAAAGTATTTTATTTTCTTGGCAATTTTCATAGTAACAGAAAGCAACTTGTAGAATCCACTAATAAGAGGTAGTCTTGTTGAATGTATAATAAGCTCATAACCAAAGGAATACACCCAAGGTTTAAAGTATTCAACATGCTTGTCTGGAAGTATCTCTCTAAAACAGATGCATAGAAAACATGAAGGGGGTTAGAGGGAAGAAATGGAATAAAATATTTGTGTGGTTTTTTTTTTTTTTCTCTTCAAACTTTGAAGTTACTACAAGAAAGAGAAGTATTGCTATAACAAAGCAGCTCCAAAGACGATGAGGGAATAATTACATGCTGCCTTCTGAGGCAAGCATAGGAAGATTTTTATTTTGGTTTATAGTGCAAAGCCATTTCTTACTCATTACATCTTGCTATTAAATTTACTTATGCAGCAGATTTCATTACTGAGACTCCAGTATTGCTAGGGGAAATCAAATGGACCTTCACAGGCAAACAATGCTGTACCTTTCATTTAACGCCCCACACTACGTTATGAAGACTGTATTTCTTGTCACTGAAGTCTTTGGTATATACGGTCAGCATAATACTAAAAGTATCTACTAAAGGCATCTACTGAAAGACAATTATGCCCAAATAATGAAAGCTGCTTAGTTGTCTCATGTACCCTTTAAAAATCCGAGCTGATGAGCTAGGATGTTTTGATGGTTGGACTTGATCTTAGAGGTCTTTTCCAACCTTAATGATTCTATACGTGTGACCCAGATGTCTGAAACACACTTACTGTCTCCCTGCTAACCGGCTTGAGCATTCTGAAATTGTCACAAGTCAGAAACAGGCACCTTACATAAATCTCACTTTTAAATTGCTTCTAACCGCTTTGTAACTTCCAAATTACATGAAAACATATGAATACCTGCAGAATTCCACTAGATTTATAAAGGCAATGAAGTCTGTTGGTTTCGCTGGCTGAAGGTTTGAAGCAGGGTCAGAACTAGGCCCAACCAAAGCCCTGTCAGTTTCACTTTCATCCTGAAAACAAATATTGAAGCAAGAACACTGGATCTGTGATAACACAGAAAGCATTTACACCTTTGTAGTCTGACACAGAAAAATGACCAGCAATTGGCACATCAATAATTCAAAGAAATAATATGGATTGCTTGCTCATAAGGATAAAGCAAGCAGAAAAATGAAAACCACTAGATCCCAGAGTAGGCATCACAGATTCTGCGAACTTCTTCCAATTCGGATGTTCCCATCTCCTAACACTGCAATGCAATATCCAGAAATATGAAGTCAAACATTTTGACTCGTATGAATGTTACTTCAACAACACTGTGAGGAGGTATACAAGCATAATGAAAACAAAAAAGGGAATGTGATTTTGATTCCCCTACAACAGCAGAAGTTAACGGACAAGTCGTCAGTCTCACCTGTTCATTGACATCCAGTTTCTCAACAGTCAGATCCAACTTCTCAATAATCTTCAAAATAGATTTTATGAGTTCATCATATATCAAGTGACTCAAGGACTGCAGCGGCGAATTTTCGGTAAGAAAGTTTTCATCTTCAAAACCACATTCCTTTGTAGGAAGAAAACGTCCACATTTGAAAACACCAGTGAGAATTATCTCTTGAATTTACAAACCAAAACTTGAACGATTCGGAGAACTTGACTTTAGACATTCCTCAGCTATGGAAGCCTAAATTCACCCCTGTTTAATTCATTTACCAGCCACAAAATCCAACCAAATCCAGGAAACAGCTCTTTTACAGCATGGCATTTGGAAAAAGTCTAGGGTTAGAAAAGCAGTGACAAGCCTCAGGATTACTTTTCCTTTTGTATTTCCATGTTAACTATGTTTTTACCTTCATTGTGTCACAGTTCAGTAGACTTCTAAAGAGATACAGATAGTCCTTATACGTCGGTACTTTCCATCTCCCTGTCCCAGCCTCTCCAGCTTCACGCGAGTCTTCCGATCCAGAAGTCTCTTTTCCAAAGAAATCCTGAAAGGAAACAATATTTTTCAGAAGCACTGCATACCTGACTCAAGCCAAAACACAACGTAAACTTTCTTCTGCAGGTAAAACCATGAAATGTTTACCTTTCTCATTTAATCAACCTGAAAAGAGCACAAAACCCCAGCTCCTTTCAAAAACCTCTAAAGCTTTTCTCCTTCTGGTGGTCAGTTATTTGAGAAAATCTATTATAATTATCCTGCTGCTCAGGATTAAAAAGCTTTAAAATCCTCCCTTAACGCAAACCTTCAGTAAAACTTTTTAAATGTCCAAAATTTGTTAACCCAGACAGAACACAGATGACCTTAAGTACAACCTACTTTGTTACAGACAACCTCAGCAAACAACTGCAGAGAACAAAAGTCTATTTCCTGTTATTTTTTTCATTCAGCACAAGAGGCACATCCTCATTGCACTGAGCAGATCTTGAGACCAGAGAACTGAGTCAAAATTCAAAATTGATGGTAAATATTTTTGCTTCTTTGTGCCTTCCCCTCTTTACTGGGCTAGATCTTCAAGAACTAGAATGTATACTCTAGGAAGCTAGATGAAATAAGTATGTTTAAAGTATGTTTTACCTTTGAAACTGTGATTGGCTTAGAGAAGATTCTGATTAATCCCTGATGCACTGAAACAACAAAAAAATTTGCCTGAACAGTCTTAAAAACGCACAGAATCCATATCACTCATTATGTTAGCAATTAATTAAATCAGTCTTCTATTTTCTACATCCTGCCAAGATGAGGGAGAGGCAAAATAACACACGGTTTTTCTTTAAGGACAATCACAGCCAAAACCAGAGCCATAACTCTAGAATGTTTCATAGGGAATCAATTTTGAACTTGCTTCTTACTACTTTTTCTCAATACTGCTTTGATTATTTCCTGAGTGTGAATGCCCATACTGAAAAAGGCAAACTCCCAATGACTCTCACAGACACGGACTTAAGATCTCCATTCCAGCATGGTGCTTGAGTGCACCACATCTCAAATCAGGAACATGGTAAACAACGAAAATTCCACAGCAGTAAAGAAAAGTCACCGTAAATAACTGAAAGAAATTAAAAGTAGTTTCTGAAAATCATTATAGTGAAATATGAGCATGCTGGAGGCTACTACAATTGTCAGCTACCGATGCTGACACATTCATTATTACATTTGCAGGATTGTATCCAACTAACTGCATCATTTTTACTATGTACAAATTCCAGAGCATAAAAACATTGCATTTCTAATAGAGATGACACTCACCCTACTTTCTGTGGTACTTTGTAGGAATAACTGAAAGGGTATTGAACAGATTTTTGTACATTTTTCTGTGAAATCCCTTTCTCACACAATCCTTCAGAGTAGGAATGTAAGTCTGGTGTTTAAACAGATTATCATAGAGTAATTTGGTTTGGGAGCAAGCTTTAAAGTTCACCCAGTCCAGTCTTCCCTGCAGTGAGCAGGGGCATCTACCACTAGATTAGGTTGTTCAGAGCCCCATCCAACCTGACCTTGGAACAAAATTACATTCTCCTGTCCTTGATGATAGCCATTCTGCCATCCAAAACAGCTGTTAAATGTATTCAAGTGATTTAACAATGGATATTGAAAAATAACACAAGAACCCTAAACCTCCATTATCAGAGGACAGGAAAAGCATCATTTTTGTCCCAAAACAGCTATTCCACATGTCTCTCTTAAAACCAGTTAACCAATTTAATGGAAAAAACCCCAAACCAAAAAAATACAAGTCCCCCCCAAAACACCACAAAGTTATATATCACTGACTCACCCACAGTGCTAATAAAGCTCCAGAGAACTGGACCTTTTCCTGAGAGGGCTAGAAATACCTTTATTATAGATCTGCAACAGACTAACTGCATTTTTTCACTGTATTGTGGAAAGCTATTGATTTGCAGCACAACTAGGTGTTCAAGAACTGGAGTGTATACTTCAGGAATCTAGAAGAAATAAAAACAAAACACCATCACGCTAAGACAATGATTATACCTTAGTATCAATGTGAAGAATTATGCTGAATTATTTCAGCAGATACTTTGTTACAAGGGTTTACATCTTGACCTGCTCTGGGAACAACAGAAGACTTAGCAAGTGAATTCATCTTAGACACAAAAAACCCCAAAAAACACACAAAACAAACACAGTAAGAAAATTTCCTGGAACACATTATAGAAAGTAGCTCCTGAATAGATTCGCGCTTTGGTGGAACAAGTCTTAAGCTTCTTAGAAAAGTACCAATTTAACTAAACAATAATAACAAAGCAGTATAATCTGTTCATACTTCACAATCTGAACACAGAATGCAAGTGAAAGTCTCTTTTCTGCCCCAATCTTAGTTCCCAGCTCCAGCTAGGATCCAGAAAGACCTCACTAGAACACAGACGGCATAGCATCAGAGGAAAATCAAACTATCAGCCTCAAAGAACATGCTAAGTATCAGTACCAAAAGAAAAAGCAGTAACAAGAGTGGTATAAACACATAAAGGGAAAGGTAAGGCTAGGTCCAAATAAATAAAAACCTATTTATATCTGGCTATCATGGTTTTCATTACAAAGCACTGTAGCATTTTATTTAGTATATTACATACATTTTCTTAATTCAAATAAAATCCAATAAAGTATTCTCCTGATATTCTTCTCATCCCCTAGGAGCTAAATGTTATTGTATTTCAGATAAAGAAATACATTCTGTCATAGCTAAGTTCACAGCTACTACCTCCTTATACACCCATAGCTGCATATGAAAAAAATTGACTGGTACTTCAAATACTCCACTTACTGTATCTATATGGAATATCACACTTGCAATGGACTGGAGGAAACTTGGTAGCTGATACAGATGGTCATCTATTGTTTCTGCTTCTGTGAGGTACATTTGCTTACAACGCTGAAGAAGCTCAATGTACATGTCATCAACATCCTTAGAATGTATAGCTTTACAGGGCTTCCAGAGAGAAAACAAAATACTGATTCAGCAACTTCTTACAGTCAAGCAAACACATACTGTAGCACTAAAACCCAGCCAAGTCTTCACTGAACCACAGTAAGAATAATCTTTTAAAATTTTTCAGGAACTCAATACATGTGAATAAACTAACTTTAAGACTTCTCCTTGCTACATGTATGAGAAACATGGTACCTGCAATGAATTAAAATAATAGTTCACTGATGCAGTGTAATTTACTCTAAGAGTTCTTGAACTTTCAGTGACATGATTTCAAATCCAGCCTGAAAAGGATGGAGTTAGCCTGTAAATATCTTAAATATGGCATTATGGATGCTAATATTCACTTATACTTTGACCTAGCTGCATCAAAGTAGTAAGTGGCTTACCTTAATGTGGCTTAGCAAATTATCATTCACAGGCTACTACTATTTAACATTTAACCCAGCAGCCCAAATTCTGAACTTTTGTTTTGCTGGGATCTGTACAAACAGAGGATAAAGACTACTCCTAAACTAATGAAAAAGCAGAAAGCATCCCAAACTGTACTACAGAGTATGTAGTAATGCTTACATATTTCTACAGAATGATTTGTAAATGGCAGTACTTAGCATGAGCTAGGTCAAAAAGCAGTCTTTGTGGAAAAGGAACCAGCAACCAGGTCACAACCAAGAACTGTAGCAGGGAACTGACCATGGAAAAAGAATGGACTGATTAAGGTAATGACAGAATACAAGAGTTAGGCTAAACCTTGAATCTAGTCCGTCTAAAAACATGCTGACAAAATTATGACTATCCATTTATTATTTGTAGCACTGCAAGTACTACTTTATTTCTTTTACTGTCTAATCATTAAAACATTCTGCCTTGAAACTGAATGAATCATTGAACTTGTGTTCAGGCTAAGGCCACTACTTGGAGTAGCAGCAAGACTTGGCTTCCCCACAATCTACTAGGTGATGCTTGGCCAAGATTTAGTCTAAGCAGGCTAATAACTACTAATGTGTCTTAACATATTTGTCCATATTTACAGTATGCAATTTTAATTAACAACTCGTGTTCCGTAACATATATTTTTAACAAGGTTCTTTCGATTCAGTAATTTGAAATATTTAATTTTTTCTGGAAACAATACCTTTAACGCAACTCCTTTCTAGCTCATATCATAGACGAGGAAGACTAGGCTTGAATAAAGCACACCGAAAATTCTACAAAACAAATGCACTCTGCGCAACAAAATGGAAAGGACTCAGCTGTAACCATTCTATCAAATTTCCTAACCTTCTCTAAATAACCTTTGAGATTATGTCACCTAATCTTTGGTTTGAGAGAGAGGAAGAGAAAAAAAAAAAAAAGGAACGTCTAGAATTTTGGTATACAAGAGTGGGGGTACCACCACCAAGCACATAGGCTGTGGATACATAAACACCACCCTTTCTTTACAGAACTTTAACTTTACTTTCATATTCCTATTTTAACTGACTGCTGGCAAAAATTGGAAGCTGGTTCTGAATGGTGCTTCCTGACAAATATATCTGCCCTCCACATAAGTATATAAGCATGGTCTCATTTTTTTAATTTGCAGTTGTTTCACAGATTACTTCCCAGTGTCTTGCAGTCAGCAGTGCATTTTGAGTGTTCTGACTGAGATTCCTGCTCTGTAGGAAGCACATCTGAACTGCTTCCAGAGCAGAGCTGGTCTGGATTCTATCATGTGAAACACAGAGCTAACGAGGTACCGTCTGTACCTAAGTGATTAAGCACATCCCAAAGTTTTGTGACAGCTGTATACAAAGCCCCTGTTTTTCCACTTCAGAACTACTGCACAAGGAGAAGTAACTGCAACCCTCAATGCTGCAAGTGCTCCCGCAAAAATAATAATTATCAACCACAAAGCTTTTTATAGTTAAGTTCAACACTTAATCCACAAACAGTTGCATTCCCTATATAACAAACTGCGTAAAATTGTAAAATGAATAGTATGAGTCCTAGCTTTAAAACCATCCAGTATGTTCCTTTATCAGAGTACATTTCCTGCACATACTGCTGCAAAAAGCCCATATCCGCGAATGGCAATGGACAGCTCTTTGTTGCTCGAATCCATCCTTCTGATGATTCCATAGAACTGCTCCATGAAGAACTGCAATGTGCTCTTGTGTAGCTCTGCATCCTTAGCTACCATCAAAGAAACCTGTACAACAAATAAAAAAGTTTCAAGATTTCTAGGAATGTGAGAAAAGCCACAGAAAATGGCAATAAATTTTAGAAGACAAGTCATAATACAAAGCACTTCAAACAAAATAATTATTTGTTAAACAAACTTACTGACCTTCCAAGCACCAAATATCCCCACTATTTCAAGAAATTTGACTTTGCTTTAGTCTCAGAGATGCCAGTGAAGATACAGTACCTGCTTGAGGAATGAATCTAGTGCAGAATGACTGGCTTTCTTCAGCTCCTGATTTGTGTGGCCACACCATTTACACATTGCTTCAAAGAGGGAGACATAGTTGTCTAGCAGTAAGGTACCAAACTGAGCAGCATGCCAGCTGAACAACTGTAAACCAGCTGCAATTTAAAAACAATTCTCACTGAAACACAGATTTATATTCCACTTTGCAGAAACCGATCAGACTATAAAAGTCCACATTAGGACTTTAGGTAGGTACACCTACCATGACTGAACTTAAGCATGAAAACAACCCTCCAAAATCCTCTTTTTTAATGTATGCAATTATGGAAAGCACAGCAGTGTTCTGAAGTAATTTATATTAACAGTGAAAAAGAAGGAGACTGTACAGGCTACAAATAATAAAACTTGATTGCACAATTCACGAGGATTTGGTTTCTGTGGTCAGGACATAGGCCCAAGTCCCCTCCTCCACCAAACTGCCATGCAGACAAATAGCCAGTTCAGAATATAGGCAATTTCACAATCCCAAATATAAGCATAAATTAAATTTCAAGATCCCTAATGAATGAATTTTGTTTTCCCAAACTACCTTTAAAGTGGGTTTTGCCTTTCACATTTGCCTTGGGCCTAGCACTCAAACTTTGCATTTTTGCAATTTCTACATAAGCCACTCACATTTCACAGGCCAAGTTCTCATTCTCTTCATGAACTACATTTGTTTCAAATTTCTTTCTCCTTCTTCCAGTGAAATTCCCCTTCTCTTTCTTTTTTTTTTTCCTTTAACCCAATCCACAGTCTTTTCTCCTAATTTGCTACATTACTCTTATTTCTACTCCTACCACGATTCCGTTCTCATACCAGGGTTTTGTACTACTCCATAAGGGCAGATGGCATCAAGGGTAACGCTGCTGTTCACAAGCTGACTAAACCTTGCTTAGTTTAACCAAACACATGTTTAACTCTTCAGATTGCAACTTAAAGTACACCAGCTTTGCTCCCCAATCAGCTTAGAAGACCAAAGACAGTCAGTAGAGAATAAACAACTCCAGACAGAAGACACCATTGTATGTATGGTATCCACCTCAGCATGAACTGAAATAATTTACAATCTCACCTAGCTGTACCGCATATCGCTTCTGGTCAACCTGTAATATCAGAAAAGGTTTGTCATATGTCATTTCTTCTTCATCAGGGCTAATTCATTTATGTGGAACAATTAGCGCGTGGCGGATTTACCTGTGGGTTGATTGCCTTCACTGCAAAATCAAAAATCTCCTTTGCAGTCTGAGGATCTGTGAAACAATCCAGTAAGGGGTATTTCGTTACTGACACGCAAGAGGTAAAGACAAATATATTTTTCTCCAGAGCTTGGCACGAAGAAGCAATACTGGAAAGCCTTACACATCTCATTTTAAGAGGCAGAGACGCTTCTTCCTGAAACACTTTTAAATTTGAAAAAAAAAAATGTACATCTATACTCTTTGATTTTTCTGAATACCCATGTTTCAACAGACATGCCTCTTCTAAGGGAAACACATCTCTGTATAAGCTGCATTCCAGCTTCAATGTGGCTCTCACAGCTGCCCCATCTCTGGTTAGAAAACAGCACTTCAAACATTGACGTACAGGAACACACTGATGAAGCCGCTCCACACAAAGATAGACTACAAGGACCGTGTAACTGGATAGGTCTTGCTTTTGTATAAATCATCTACCAGTGATGGTACCAGTGAGGAAATTTTAATTCCGAGTTCACTATGAGAAATGGTGCCGCTTGGTGGCTGTATAATGATTAAAATACAGCAAATTGTATAACTGTCTTTCACATAGAAATAGAACGTACCTTCATCCACAGATTTGGTAAAGTTGTACATAAGTGCAACCAGTCCCCTCAGACATCCTGCTACAACAGTTAGTTTGGGTCCCCTTGTAGCTGATGTCATCTAAAAGAGTGGGAATTGAAAAAAATATTATCCTTAAACTAAGATAAATTTACACCAAGGCTTCCCAGTTCCTAGAAGTGTAGACAAAATAACACATTCCAACTTAATACAGTTATGTCAGCACCCACCTTTATGAACACAAGCCCAGAGAAACATCCCCTACTTAGAAGTTTCACATGATTTGGGAGGGAGTTTAACTACAGAAGCATAAGAAATCCTTCGAAAAGCATGAAATACGTTCCACCACAACCAACCATAGCAAAACTTAGATAGCACACACAAATGTCTTAAAAGTGCAGAATCCAGAAAAGTAAAGTTCAGCAGAACTGTGATATTTAGTTGACGTGCAAGGACTTTGCAGCTAGTAGAGATCAAATCAGAAGCCACCAGTGCATGGCAAGACAACTTTTATTGGACACTACTGCAATGATCATTACATGCCACCTTCTCTTGCAGTTAATTGGTTAATGCGTTGTCACTGATGGCCTTAAATTTTTACTTTGAAAGTTTCTCAGAAGCAGAGAATGCAAACTTCAACAATCCTTAAGAAGTAGTCATGATTTCCCAGTTAGAACTCCACAAACTGTACTAGTTAGAATAGTATTCCAACATACAGCACTACACACATGAAAGGAAAAAAATCCAAAGCAATACAAGCGTCTGAAAAGAAATTCCAATCATACCTGTGTTTTAAGCTCTCCCAGATAAGCTCGGAATAGTTTTTCGGAGTTGTTAATCATGTCACTAGGCTGGACCTCTCCCAAAACTCCCAGAAGCTCATAAATCTTCTCCAGTACTAGAAAGTAATTTAATATTATTACAATATTATTACTGAAATCAATACTTTGACATTTCCATTGCAATTCCTATGTAACTTGCAACCATGAGAAAACCATCCTGATGGTTTCATTTTAATTGGTGATTAGCATGTGGAAAAGACGGCTCTTTATGATGTACATACATATATATATCTACATAATGACGTGAGATGCATCCTCCTCTCACATTAATTAGTTAAACGTGGCTTAGAAAACTCATTAATAAAGGCCATATGCACTGAGGAAGCATTTACCACTAATGCAAGTTTGCTGCTGGCCTTGAGGTTATGCTGGGTCTTTTAAGTACCACCAGGGTTAAGGCCAACAGCTAGCAGAAGTTTCTAGGCTTGAGTTCAGACTAAAGAGCTCTATGCAGGCGCAGCAAATTTTGTGAAGGCTAGACCTGCCAAGCAAAGATTTCAGCTGTAACTAGCCAAGACAATCAAACTAGAGCTCATATTAGTATGCTTAACATCATAAGTAACATAATTAGGAAAGACAGGAACTGATGAGTTCATATTAGAGGCAACTGAAGCAGGAAAAAAACCCGCAGCTCCGAGGACAAAACTAGTCAGGGTTGTAATAAGGTTACAAAGAGTTTTAGCAACGGAGCTGGGGTTTATACGAGCTTTAACAGGGACAGGCAAGCCTCTGCTTTTGCTAAGAGCACGCACTGGCGGGACCAGGACTACTCTTAAGGCTCAAAGTTACAGGGGAATATATGCGTATAGTTATGAAACAGGTATAAGAGTAACTTCCAAGGTTCAGATGCACCAGGTTAGCACTGAACCTGGAAAAAAAAAAAATTCAAGAGCCTAGCAAAGTTAGCTTGGTTAACAACAAGAAAGCTGGAATTACTTTCAGGATTTAGACATTCAGGGACAAATAACAACAGATTAGACATACAAACACTCTTTTACATTGGGAATCCTAAACCAGATCCACACTTGAATTCAGTATGAACTGCCATCACTTAACTCAGTTATACGATTTCTCCCTCATGTTAGCTCATATATATATATATATATATAAATATAATACTTGCATTCTCATATATATTACATTCTCACACATGTATATATATGAGAATACATGTCTGCTGGGGAACAAATAACTGATCACGATCAGAAGACCTGAACAAATTTTACTAGTTCTAAGGCATGACAGCTACCATTTTTAAACACATTTGCCATGAGAATAACAATTATACATTTTCACGGGGTACAATCCAACAAAAACTGAGTGTAAATAACACAAAGAACATTGACAGAAAAAACTAAAGCCTACCCGTATCAGAAACTTTACTTTTTATGGCAAGTTCCCCATAAAATTTATTAAATATCTCCCCAACTTTCATTTCTTCCATCAGACAGGAACGTCGTAAACTTTGGAGCAACTATGATAGATTAAAAAAAAATGAAAATTTAGGAAACTCATTACTATCACTACCACAATCCTAATTGGTCTAAATAAAACCACATTTCGTATGTGTAACTTCAGCTTAAGTATGCTATTCAACGACAGAGATTTAAGGTGACCGGTCCAGGAAAGAGTATTTGCATGAAATTTACTTTAACAACAAATTACCTTCCTGTACACATATAAACACAAAATTTATAATTTTTGATTCATTATATATATTATATATCACCTACACAAAAATTATAGACAGTATAATCATATATATATAGGTACATAAACTCCACAAGAGCATAGCCTTAGGAAGTCTGCAGTAGCCTTTATCATATTGTATTTCTCTCACTGTCGCTGTAAAGCCAACACTATCACTATTCTCTCGCTACTGCAGACTATACTGATTTTCTGCGTGATATAGCACAACTATAGTAATACAACAGATTTTCTACTCTTTCTAGAAACAAGAGAAGTTTATAAAATGCATTTACCTTAATCAGAAGTTCCAGAGCTGGGATTTTACATTTTGCTGCTCTCTCTTTTGTATAAACACTCATGCAAGTTCTCTAGATAGGAAGGGAAATGTGACATTGTAATACTTGTAAGTAGAGCAAGGAATTCAAAGATAACAATGTATTCATCTACCACTACAAAGTATCTGTTCCTAACAGGTTTAAGGTTTTCAAAAAAGACTAAACCAATAAAAATATCCAGTCCTGAAAGTGGCTTCACTGACAACACTGTAGCACTGTCTAACATTATAACAAATCCCAGCTCAAGCAAAGTGCAGTTTCTGGAATAAAGGGCACACATAGCAAATTTTCTGCCTCCATACTATCATTCCTTACAATACGTAGCTACCAATTTGAGATCAGAAAATGCAGTGGTGCAGTCAAACATTCCTATGCAAAGCAGTATATTCAGTAATCTAGACTCAAGGAACCTCATTGTTAGAGATATTGTAATTTCCACCAATTTCTGCATATATTGCAAAAGTAACAACTATGCAGGAAATTTTTTTTAAAATCACTATTTAAAACTAACCATCACCTACAGAAACGTTTAAAATATTACACCTAAAAACATTACACCTGAATTCTTAATTTAGTCTGTATAAATAACTATTATTTTCAATAATCTGTTTTCAAAATCAAATCTGGGCTGCATCAAAAGCAGCGTGGCCAGCAGGTTGAGGGAGGTGATTCTGCCCCTCCGCTCTGCTCTGGTGAGACCCCACCTGGAGTCCTGCATCCAGCTCTGGAGCCCTCAACACAGGAAAGACATGGACCTGTTGGAGCAGGTTCAGAGGAGGCCACAAAAATGACTGGAGGGCTGGAGCACCTCTCCTGTGAGGAAAGGCTGAGAGAGTTGGGGCTGTTCAGCCTGGAGAAGAGAAGGCTCCAGGGAGACCTTGTAGCAGCCCTCCACTACCTGAAGGGGCCTGCAACAGAGCTGGAAAGGGACTTTTTACAAGGGTGTGTGGTGATAGGACAGGGGATAATGGCTTTAAACTGGAAAGAGAGTAGATTTAGATTGGATACAAGAAAGAAATTCTTTACTCTGAGGGTGGTGAGACACTGGGACAGGCTGCCCAGAGAAGCTGTGGATGCCCCCTCAGTTCAAGACCAGGCTGGATGGGGCTTTGAGCAACCTGGTCTAGTGGAAGGTGCCCCTACCCATGACAGGGGGGTTGGAACTAGATGATCTGTAAGGTCCCTTCCAGCCCTTAGCATTCTATGATTCTGTGAGTACCAGTTATGTTATATAAAGAGGAGTTAATAAAATTCTCTAGTTGAAGAAACAATTCCACACTTCTGTGTTGTATTAATTACACTTTATGTCAATTAAATTATTTCAGCTCTAACAAGAACACTGGAGAAGGGTAAGGCAGACCAGGAGGGGTGAAGGATAGTTACAAATTTGTTACGGCATGAGACCCACCAGAATGGTGGTGGTGCCCAGTGACAGGACGAGGGGCAACGGGCACAAACTGAAGCATAGGAAGTTCCTTCTGAACATGAGGAAGAATTTCTTCCCTCAGAGGGTGATGGAGCCCTGGAACAGGTTGCCCAGAGAGACTGTGGATTCTCCTTTTCTGGAGATATTCCAAACCTGCCTGGATGTGGTCCTGTGCAGCCTGCTGCAGGTGACCCAGCTTCAGCAGGGGGGGTGGACTAGATGATCCACAGAGGTCCCTTCCAGCCCCTACCATTCTGTGATTCTGTACTTATGCTAGAATTGTTTCAACCATCCGCCAAAGACCTTCAGGAAATAATTTTCCTTTACCCACCTTAATGTTACAGGCATAAGGATGAACTTTGTCACCAACTTTTTCCATGAAGACACAAAGAAACTTCAATGCTTCTTCCCTGCAATCTCGAAACTGAAAAGTCAAAAAAACCCCACATAGTTTTAGCACATGTAATATAACATGCTGTTCACATAGCACTATCTCAACATTTCTTTAAGAATTACAGTTTACCAGCTCACCTCCTCGATGCCGAGGGATCTGTGGATGAAAAGGAGTAAGCCGTGCTCTTGGGAGAACAGCAGGGACAGGTGCAGCGCTGGGGGGAAGCAAAGGGCAGGCGGTTGGTTTCCTCTCCGGAGCAGGCAGGACTGGGCACCCCTCAGCCCGTCTCCTGGGGCAGAGGGCGCCTTCACCGCCTCGGCCGGGGCTGCCGTCGGCCACCAGAGAAACCGCAGCTCCAGGCGGGAGCTCCCGACCTCCCCGCGGAGCCGGGCGCAGGCCCTGCGGGACAATCTAAGGCGGGGGCAGGTCGGCAGAGAGGGGCTCGTACCCAGGCATTTTTACCACGGGAAATGGCTATTTGGGGGCAGAGGCCGTCCCTCCCGCGGAACCAACCCTCCGTGTCACGCCAGCCGCCCTCAGGCGCCACGCTGAGACAAGAAATCGGGGGGGGG
>Ga0065711_1042244_pt1 | contig 15539 bp, 17 predicted proteins | sample Hoacrofraction12_FD_59098 | JGI IMG/M metagenome (GOLD analysis project Ga0065711, IMG submission 59098) | Hoatzin crop microbial communities from Cojedes, Venezuela - Epithelial fraction 12 v2 (version 2) | ecosystem: Host-associated > Birds > Digestive system > Esophagus > Crop | place... | reverse complement strand
GGTCCTGTGCAGCCTGCTCTGGGTGACCCTGCTTCGGCAGGGGGGTTGGACTGGGTGACCCACAGAGGTCCCTTCCAACCCCTGCCATGCTGGGATTCTGTGATTCTATGAATCTGTTCTTGTCACTGAGAATTAAATAGGTGCTTCAACTGCCTGTAGCAAGGCTCTGGAGGGGTGTGCTACAGCCCAGCTGGCATCAGAGGCAAGGCAGTCCCCGGCACCGGCTTGCAGCATCCAGCCCAGCAGGGAAGGCAAGAGGGGCCGGGGAGGGATGGGAGAGCCCTGGGATAACTTTGTGCCTTTTGCCAGCAGACCTGGCTGAGGGAGGCAGGCAGCCATGGGGCTTCCAGCCTTTGGCATCTGAAATTTCCATGGAAGCTGACGGGCCACTCCTTGGGAAGCGAGTGATGCTCGGCCATGCTCCAGGAAGCCGGGCTGAGGGAGTGCTGTGCTCTGTGAGCTGCGCTGGCGGGGACACGGGCGACAGGCCATGGGAAGGTGTCCCTGCATGTTCTCTGCGGTAGGTAGACGGCCTTTGCTCCCTCGAACTGCTGCAGGTGGGCTGGGAAGGGTAGGGGGAAAGCACCCCCCTCCCTCGGCCGGGCACCCGCGGTGGGGTGGGGACCCCGGAGGGGGACATGGGAGCTGGGGAGGGCCTGGCCAGGAGTGTCACAGTGCCGGAGGGTTTCGCTTTGGGATGCTGGGTCAGGGCTCTCGTTTGTTTTCCCAAGTTGAACTCGAGCAGCCTGTTAATCGCCCAACCCTGCCGGACCCGGCGCGGAGGCATTCACCCGCAGCACAAAGGAATGGTGCTGGTAAATGCCTGGGTATCCACGCACAGCGAGCAAACAAACGCGCTGGGCAAAGATCTTGCCTGGAAGGACAAATATTGGGGGAAAAACTCACAAAGCTCGGCCTCGGGGCCCTCCCCCTTGCAGCTCCGCCAGCCCACGGGGAATGCAGGTGCTGTGGCTGGAATCAATGCCTGCACTAATGCAATGAACTTTCCTCCTCCAGTTAAAGTTTTACTTTGCTGGAGAAGACCAGTGCAAAGATTAGTGGTCTTGCGCTCATCTTTTTTTTCCTCTTCCTCTTCCACCGTAGAAAGTACATTTTGTGCCCATGTGACGTCTGCCTGACTGAGAGCATCATCCAAAGCATCTGAAACTTGGCTGCTGGACTCATCAGGGGTTCATCTGGAAGGTAACGGCATTAATCAGCACTAATCACCTCCTCGGCCAACTCAGACTTTGGCATGTCAGCTACGGATGCTTCCACCCGCCCTGGCCCTGCAGCTCCGCTCGCCAATGATGCCAAGGACAGCAAAGCGGAGCCGGAGCGGGACCAGTACAGACCAGCTCTCGCAGGTGCGCGAAGTCCAGCCCTAGCGAGGGAGCCAAGCCAAAGGGCCGCGACACTGGGCAGCCCCAGCTGGCACCGGCAATATCTGACAGCGCGGCGATGGGCTGGTGGGGCTGAAAGGCTCCGCTCACGCCATTACGGGCTTTTTAATGAAAACGTCTGTTACGGTCATGTTCTGGGTAATCCTGCCATGTTCCACCTCCACAGACACGTCCAGGACGCATGCGTGCAGGTGCGTGCTCGCCTCGCAGCCGCGGGTGAGGGGGCTGCGTGCGTGCAGGTATGTACGTACGTACAGAGAGAGACCTGTGTCAATACACGTTTGGCTGTCTATGTTATATACTACACACGTAAATATATTTTAAAGCAGGTGCCAAGTGCTAAATAAAACACTCTTAGTCATTTTCTAGCTCCTTTGCTACGCATGCCAGAAAGGTTTCTTCTTGCTAACTCAGCGAGGTTTGTCATTTAGCACATCGACCCAGCACAGAGGCCAAGAAAGGTGCTGAACGTCTCAAAACGGGCTCTAGCGTGTCCCCGGCGCTTCACACAGCGGACTGCTCGACTGCGGGACAGCCCCGAAGCTGCCATTCAGCTGGATCGTCGGAACTTCCCAGGGCCGCTCGGTGTCTTTGCGGGTCCCCCCGCATTTCGTTTGTCCCCCCGGACAGAGGGATTGGTAGCGGCCACGTAACGCATGGAGGGCTTGGGTTTCTCATTAACTCCAGAGCTGATATAGTCCCATCTCTTGGCGCAGCAGGCAGTTTTGCTGATCCCTCTTGCCTCCATTCCAGCCCTGCTGTCCCCCCTTCCCTGCCCCAGCTCCCACCTCGCTCCGCAGCCCAGCACTGTGACGGCTCCCGGGAGGACAGTGGAGGAGCCACAGGATGGACAAGAAAAGCAAAATGCAGGCAGAGAAGGTAACTGTGGCTCGGTGGTATTTTTGCACTAGAATTTCTGCGGGAACCCAGCACTGAGCAATGGTATTTATGGCTTGCCAAGACCAAAACCACCACCACCAACAACAAAATCAGCTCCCCTAATTAATTGCTCTTTGATATCTGCATACTGAGTGCAGGAGCAAAGGGGTCAAGGGGTTATTTTTTTATTTTTAAGAGCTCCATCAGCTCACCAGACAATTTTAACTGTGATGGAAGGAAATAATACTTGAAACAGCACTTCTGAAAACCACGTTTTTTCCTAGCTGTGCTGCTTCAGCGGCAGTGCTGCCGTGCCTGGGGATGGGGCAGGGCACGTTGCTGCTGCTGCCTGTGCTGCCGTGCCGAAACCCCTCTCGTCGTGAGCACCGGGGCAAGGATGGGCAGCGCAGCGGGCAGAGCCCCGGCACAGATGCTCTTTGCCGGGCAACGCTGCTCTGCCCTGGGGGCCTGACCCTGCCCGCCCAGGGGCCTTCTCTTCTCCTTCGGAGCTTGTCACAGCACCGGTGCTGCCGCAGCAGCATCCTTGGGTGCTGCCGTCCCGGCCGGCCAGGGAGCAGGGTCCCTTGGGACAGGGATGGGGCGCAGCCCCCCACGTTTGGGCAGGGCTAGGACAGCAGGGTGAGGCTGTTCTCTGCTTCGTCCCCCAGCACCTCACGGGAACGCTGATCCTCTCCGTCTTCACCGCGGTGTTGGGCTTCTTCCAGTATGGCTACAGCCTGGGCGTCATTAACGCCCCCCAGAAGGTAAGCCGAGCCCCCCGAGCCATGCATGGCCAAGGGACGAGGGCTTCAGGGCAGCCAGGGCTGGTTTTGTCCCCTGCAGAAGCCCCCAGGAGGGCTCTGTCCCTTCCCCAGCCGCTATCTCCCGCAGCACAAAGCCCCCACGATAACGCAGCGGGGTGAGATGACAGCAAGGACCCCCCCGCTGCCACCCCGCATCCCCCCAGAGAAAGGAGCGGGGGTCCACACGCCGTGGTGCTGTCCCCACTGCAACGCGGTCCCTGTGCCCAGACCGAGGGACGGCACCTCCCCACGGGTGCCAAATCTGGACACCACGCTCACCCCGTCCCCGGGAGGCGGCGTTGGAAGAGGGGGGGATGCTCCGTGCCTGCCCTCGCGGTCCCTCCCCGCTGGGGTCCGGGTGCTGGGGAACTGTGGGGGCCCCCAAGATTTCACCCCTGCGGAGCCTGTAAGGAAAAGCTTTTCCTGGGGCAGAAAAAAATCCCCATACCAGGGGTTGAGGTGGTTATAGATTTGAGCCGACAGCGTTTTTCCTCTTTGCCCATCATAGGTGATAGAAGCCCACTATGGGCGTGTGCTGGGCATTGCCCCCCTGGACAGACATGCCACCAACGCCTCTGGGGAGGCTGTCACCGTCACCATCCCCAGCACGGAGCCCTGGGGCAGCACCGAGGGCACGCTCGCGCCTCCGGGCAACACCGGCGAGGACCTGGCCACCTCCTTGCACATCCTCACCATGTACTGGTCCCTCTCCGTCTCCGTGTTTGCCGTCGGCGGCATGGTCTCCTCCTTCACCGTGGGGTGGATCGGCGACCGGCTGGGGAGGTGAGAGGACCTTGTGTGCCATGACTCGCGTGTCACAGACCAAGCCTTCTTGGTTTTTTTCTTCTAGAACCCTTTCCTCTCTGTAGAAATACAATTTGTGTTATTTTCCCCAATTTAATGAAAAAAACCCCCTCAAACCTCCAAAACAGGTTCCAACCATCACAAAGGTCTGGTTTATTAAAATCTTCAATTATAAATCAGATGTTTTATTGCAACTTTTAGCACTTCAGGCGAGAAGCTGACGAGCAGCCTTGATTAACTTCCAAATTCCCCCCTTTCTTTCCACAGCAAAAGGGAGAGGAGGGCATCTGAGCAGCGTTTGCACAGGATGTATAGGACTCATTTAGCTACTCTGATTGCACCCCTGCCTCACATTTTTCAGTGCCTACGATTGTTATTTTTCCCCCTGTAGTGCTGATTAAGTCACTTAATTGCTCTGATTGTATGTCGTGATGGCTGCTCGGCTGCAAGAGGTGCCAGAACGAGCTGTGCTGCTGGTGCCTTGCAGGGTGAAAGCCATGCTGGTGGTAAACGTCCTCTCCATCGCTGGGAACCTCCTGATGGGGCTGGCGAAATTCGGGCCGTCTCACATGCTCATCATCGCCGGGAGAGCAGTCACGGGGCTGTACTGCGGTAAGGGCAGGCAGGGTCATCTGCCCCTCAGCAGGGTGCTGGGTGCTGCATCGCTCCAGGGCTGCGGTTAAGAGCTGCTTATATTTTTTAATCTTTTTTTTTAGTTCAGAAGGAGTTTCACAGGTGGGAGTTTCCCTTTTCTCCCTGTGTCTGTCCTTCTTGATTCAGGATCTTTCCCTGAAGCATTGGGGTTAGCTCCATCATGAAACCTGTTTATTGTGCGTATCCTAGAAAGGAGTGAGTCCCTTTTCTCTATCTTACGGCTCGAACTTGCTGGTGGCTGTTGTAACAGTGTTTTTAGCCATGCTGTTTGGCAGGTTCCCGAGACAACAGTGCTATCTAGCAGGTAGTACAGGAGGACTATAGGTAGCAAGGATAAGACAGAGGGCAAATAACATAGAATTACATTAGAATTAGCTTAGAAATAACAGCTTATTATCCCTGGTACTGGTATGCAAATACAATACTCGGCTCTGAAGGTTCAAGGCAGGTTTTAAGAAAGCTCTTTGCTCTGTGATAACTTCTCCCAGCAGACGATCTCTGCTCCATGCTCCTATGTGTACGTTCGAGTGTAAAGGCTTCCCGGCTGGGGGCTCTGAATCTGGGGATATCCGAGCACCTCCGCAGAGTGCCGGCGGTTCCCAGCCAGGCACGAGGGGCTTAGTGGGATGTAGCAGACAGGCTTTATCCTCCTTTCCCATTTGGGAAATGATTTCTGCTGGCTGCTAAGCTGTGGTCTAGAAGAGGTGACGGCTGTGTGTGCTCGGTGCAGGGCTCTCCTCCGGACTCGTGCCCATGTACGTCAGCGAGGTCTCTCCCACGGCCCTTCGAGGAGCGCTGGGGACATTGCACCAGCTTGCGATCGTCACGGGTATTCTCATCAGCCAGGTAAGAAGGACAGTGTACGAGTCAGGAGAGGGTATTTCAGAGATTAGAGATACCCCAGTGATATAGTGGGGCATCGCTCATTATTCCACCCCAAAAAATGAAGGAGAGCGGGAAGCAATCTGCTCTAATGGGTTTAAACTCCTACTTTGTGTCAGAGGTGTCCTTAGCAAAGATGATTTCTCATGAAATAAGAAGTACTTCTGCAAACAACTTCTTCCCTCCCCTATAAAGGTTTTGTACACATCTCATCAGTCAGGCTGGATCCTGAACACGAGATCCTTCACATTCAGGTACTCAAAAATAGCTTCATCAGAGAAATAGGGAGCCCAACGTTCCTGTCAGTGTTACCCACCATGGCAGGCATCCCAGCTAAGTGAAAGGCTGGCACATAAATGTACTGAGAACCAACACATCCAGAAAAACTTTGTGTAACCACAAAATTAATCTAATCTGACTCAGCCAAAGACTGTGTAAAGTCCATGGGGGAAAAAAAGCTTGCAAGGTGCGTCCTGCCTGCTTCTCTGGCTGCAGGAACATAAAAAATGATTTACAAATTGTGGAAGCAAAAAGGTTGCAAGTACTCACAACCCCTCTGGAGCGCCTTTCTCAATGCCATAACCAAACACTGAAGCAAAGCTCCCATTAGCCCATTTGCTGAGCCTCACGCCGTGCTGCGGCCCCGGTGATCAGACTGTGCTGGTTAGGGGCCAGGCAGCTGGGGCGTCCCACGCTGCGGGGACCTCCACCCAAGCTCTGCACCTTTGTGGAGCTGCTTAGGACACATACACCCATAAAAACCCATACCCTAAAGACCCAGGACACCAAGGTCTGAGGAGAAAACACTTCATCAGCATGTATGTATTTGCTGAGCTGCTTAACACAGTGGTTCTGGCCAGGCACAGGCCTCCTGCCACTGGCACGTCCCAAGGAGGACCGAGTCACCCCGGGGTGGGGAACAGGCTGGCTGAGGTTTGTCCCACAGCACCTGTAAGCCAAAGTATTGCTCATGACATTTTACGCCATCTGTTCGTTCCCTCCTTGTAAATGCACATCATAACCAAAGAAATCAAATTGTTAGAACTGAGAATTGGCATTTGATTCTAGTTTTCTTCCCGGTTGTCACCTCGTAACGCCATAGCGGTCAATTGCTTTCTTTTCCTAGGGTGTGACCTCAGCCATTCACACATGCCTCCATCATTCCAGGTCCTCGGACTTGACTTTCTCCTGGGCAACGACGAGATGTGGCCCCTGCTCCTCGGTCTGTCCGGTGTGGCTGCCCTCCTGCAGTTCTTCCTGCTCTTACTGTGCCCCGAGAGCCCCCGATACCTTTACATCAAACTGGGGAAGGTGGAAGAAGCTAAAAAAAGTAAGGCACACATTCTGGGCTTGTCTGGAGCTGTTTTTACACTATACATAGGATCAGACAGCTGAGGGCTCACACGTCTAACTGGATATAGTTGCTCCATCCTCCAGAGCACATTTGCAGGCGGGATTTTGGGCACTTGCATAGAGTCACTGACTAAGGCACGCTTGCTTATATATCGCTGTGGGTAGTGTGAGCCTTAGCGTGCCGCTCCTTTCTATCAGAGAGATCACATCCAGCAGATGCCACCCCCAAAGCCCCCTTCTATTGGAAGGGATTTCAAACAGGTGTAAAAATTACATTTTCTGGGGGACAGCTGATCTCTCTATCCTTGGTGATATTTGCAGCTACACAGCAAATCCACAGTGCTTACTACAATCACTTATACATCTGGCAGCGTGGCCCTTCTCAGCTGGTTCGAGCCATCTCTGCAAAGAGTAAGAGCAGTCCATGGTAGGACACAGCTGAAACTGAGATAAGAAGCTCTGAGCTGCTGAAGTATAAATTAGCTCTGGACCAGAAACTATTTAGACACATTTACGTGGGACTAATAAGCATTGGTGAGGGATGGGGCTCAAGTGTGGTGTCTCAAAGCTTTCACAGAACTAATGTGCTGCTGCCCCTTGCCAACCAGACGCATGTTTGGGGCTTGATGTGCCATAGGAGTCCTCAGAGCTAGAGGACACTGCTGTCCATGTGGTTGGCTTACCCTGAGTTTTCGCTAGAGAGATTCTTGTCCTTACTCTACCGCTTATCTACCACTGAAAATAAAACGTCAAGCTTTTTTTTCTTAAGGTTTGAAAAGGCTCAGAGGAAACTGTGACCCAATGAAAGAGATTGCTGAGATGGAAAAGGAAAAGCAAGAAGCTGCTAGTGAAAAGAAAGTCTCCATAAGGCAGCTTTTCACCTCTTCAAAGTACAGGCAGGCTGTCATTGTGGCCCTGATGGTGCAGATATCTCAGCAGTTCTCAGGAATCAATGCGGTGAGTCTCCCGAAAATATATGCCTTTAAAGGAATCCATGCTGAGAACAAAAAGACAATGCTGGCTCCGACCGAGCCATGTAGGGGTGAAGAGAAGGCCTTCCCATGACTGCAGTAGGCTCCTCGGCCACCACCATTGGTGTGAAGGTGGACCTCACTGCCAAGCCGGGCTGTGGGAGGGCAGGAGGGGAGAAGGGTGCAAGGGAGCTCAGCACAAAACCAGCTGGCACAGCAGATCCACGCTGAGCTCTGCCGTGACCCTCCTCATACCTGAGTTCGTCAGCAGTTAGTTCTCTTTAATGAGTGCCTGTTCAGCCCAGGAACCACATTATCACTGTCTTCTAGCTATTTTTAGCTAAACAGTTTTTGCAGCACCTCCTGGGATACCAGAAATCACCATTTTACACCCAGGTGCGTGGAGCCTCCTTTTCAAAACCAGCTAAGACTCACATTTTTGAGAGCCTGATGGCAACTCTACAAAGGTTGGCCTTAGAGGCCTCTGTCCCACCAGCTTTTAAAACTCTAAGAGCATTTCCTCACGGCAAGGCAGAGCAGCACGCGGGGATGCCCAGCCTCGGGGGGCTGAGCCAGGGCTGAGCGGCCCCATGGAGCCCGGCTGCCCCGGCTCGATGGGGTGCCCAGCCCACCCACCAGCCGCAGGGTCAGCCACCCTTCTGCCTCCGGCCCTAAACTTCCCTGAGAGAGGAATCGCCTTATTCTGGGAAAGAAGGGAGAAACTTGAGTCATTCCAATGTAGCAAGAATATTGTAAAATGCATTTAAAACTCAGTCATATTAAGGTATTTGTCTCCAGCACTTGGGGCTGGTGATCTGGCTTTCAAGATTAAACACAGCACTACATGGAAAAAACAGTTTAAAATGTGCAAATGCAGTCATTCAGGAGGGGAATTTAAATGGGATTTTTAACTCTCTCAGGCTCCTTTGAAAGTTTCAGCTCTAATTATTACAAGACATTAAAAAGTTGAAAAACTAATCATAATTAAATTACTTCACATCTCAGCCAAGCAAGTACAACTCCCCCCTCAAGAGAACAAAACGTTCCACCAGTCCTGTTACCTAATCCTTCATCCTAATGTATTTTGATAGATCTTTTACTACTCTACAAACATTTTCGAGAGAGCTGGAATTGACCAACCAGTTTACGCAACCATTGGCGTTGGAGTGGTGAACACAGTCTTCACAGTTATCTCCGTAAGTAAATATTTCTGTCCCGGGCTACAAAAACATCTAAGGTACAATGTGGTTTTGAAACACGATTTTCATCCTGGAGCTGGGGCTGACCCTGCACACTTTACTCACGGGAAAAATAATTCCCTGGGCAAGTCTCATTTGAAAAATCAAGCCCTGAAATACAACCCATTGCTATCAAACGGCACTGCTAAATGCCTCCTGAGTGACAGCTGCATCACCCTGTTCAGGGAAGCTCTGGTAGCTCAGCATTTCCCCCAAAATAACAGCTGCCTTCGGTCCTGCTCCCTCGGGGAGCAGGCAGATTGGGGTTGTGATGGGGAAGCCAGCAGCTCACAATCTCCTTCTTACCTGTTATCTTTCAAATTGTTTTCTGTATGTACATAGCACCTGCATGAGCGATATTCAAAGGCTATTCCACAGTAATAAAAGCAATCTAGCACCTATTCTCATCGTATCTGTGCAGTGCTCTGCAGCAATAAAAGAATGGTTCCATTTTCACAGCCTTTCCCTCCGTTTGTCTCTCTCCTGAGAGTATTAACATGATTCCAATCAGCAGGCAATTATTTTTTAATGTGGCCATTAATATAAGAGCAGGAAGCGCCAAGCCCGAACATTTCCCTCACGTGTCTAGTGAGACTCAGGGAGCAAAGGACTTCTACCCACCACGAAGCAGGACTAGCAAGGTAGAAATACACAGCTCTGAGAGGTCTTACTCCAGCGTGGATGAGATAGGAGGTCTTGGGGTGAACCCACTTTAGAGGAAGTCCGTCATAGGTCCTGTACAGAGGAGAAACCATGATGTTTACTGTGAAACGAAGCACAGCCACGTAGGGCTCGAAGAGGTCTCCCTCCAGCTTGGAGGGTCTTCTGCAGTTCGATCTCTGCCCCAGGGCTGTGGTATTTGCAGCCTGGGGCATTTGCTCTTTGCTTCTTTTGGCCAAGAGCACTTAAAAATTACCTGCGTCTGTCAATAAATGACGGACCCCGATCAAAAGGCAGGAGCACCGATGGCCAGGCGGACCTTGGCAAGGGAAGAAAGGAGCGCAGAGGCTCACCCTCTGCAACTTCACGAGTGAGGATGATGAACTGTCTCCGGCAAAAGAGACGGTCTCCTGGAAGCATAAATCATTTGCTGTAATGACAGGAAAGGTTGAGCTGATGGCCAAAGGTGTCCTTTCAAGCCGAGGGGAAGGAGCAGGCAGCCTCAGAGGCTAGTGCACGGTATCTCAGAGCAGGCCAGATGTGGAGTTACCTACATCTCCCCATTGGGTGAAGTGATTGGTACAGACTCACATGTTGCAAGGTGGGTGAGAGGACTGGAGTCCACCAAGAGGAGCTGAGAAAGAACAAGCTAAGCCTTGGGGCTACCAGGAAAGCAAAAAGAATCTGGGAGCCATTGAAGGAAAAATCCTGACTGCAGCTGCTACACAACTATCCCTGCCCTAGGACAGGCAAGGTGCGACAGCCCGTGATGTGACTTGAATCATGCTACATTTTGAAGGCTGCTTCCAAACTGATGCAGACCTAGTAAGTTTCTTCCTGAAAAAAAAATAAAAGAGAGAGAAAAAAAAGTCCATACTCAGCAATACATGTGTACGAGTGGTGGGAAATCCTGAGAGCTTAGAAATGCATGAGCTCTAAGTACACGTGGTTTTGCCTTGCCCTTGGCAGGGTGGCTGCTCAGTCTGGCTCCCTAACAGCCACCGGCAGAGTTTTTGACACTTGGAAACCAGCACACCAATCTCTACCACGAGAGCTAAAACATCAGGAGACTGAGCTGCTGTACGTGTTTCCACAGGTCTTTCTGGTGGAGAAGGCGGGCAGGCGGTCCCTCTTCCTGGCTGGTTTGATGGGCATGTTAATAAGCGCTGTGGCCATGACAGTTGGACTTGTGCTCCTGGTAAGGATTTCTCTCCGTTTTTTCTCTGTGATTTGCAAACAAGAAAACAGACCACCCTTTAAACTGAATGTTTGGCATTTTCATCTCCAAGAAGGTCATAAAACATTTGTCCTTAGAAGGGACAGTTCAAAGTGGCCATAGCTGGAGCCATCTCTGCTTACAGCAGTGCCTGAGGATGCTGCACTCTTTGGCCCCTGCAATACCCCAATGCTGCTAGAAAGGACGTGCGTCCCCTGTCCCCTCCCTGAGCCCGCTGACAACCTCAGCTCCTCACACAGCAACTGCACCGTTCCCGCAGCATAATCCCACGTCTGCTAAGAAAACCCAGGGCATATCTCCGTGTGCAAGTACTGTGTGCCCTAAAACCTCAACCTGTGTCTCCCTGGCTTGGTGCAGGGATGCCAGACTGGCATCTTGTCATTAAGAAAGCGACATATTATTCCTCCCAACTCCCACGAGAGGCGGCAGGCTGTGATACACAGGGCAGAACAGGCAGAGGATGGAGCCAGCCCCCATCAAAGTCAGTCCAAACCACTGGTACAAGCTCCTGTCAAGATATAAAATCAAATAAAGGTACTGAACACCCTGGTTATTAAAGGCAACACCATTTTGCCTCTTCCTGGCCATGCTGCAGGCAAGGAGAGGGCCCAAAGGTACCGCTGAGCTGATAGCTGTGAGCTCCTACATCCCTCTGCCAGCCGCAACGCTGGCACCACACACCCAGCCAGCACCCGGCACGAGAATTTAGAGCTGTAATTATGTATATCCAGTCTCCACTTGTCTGGATAGAAAGAAATTTCTGAAAAAGAAGCCTAATGAAAGTAATTAGCGATAATTAATGAGAGTCGTGTTGGGACTGTAACACTGAGCGCATCCTCTCGCAGAGCCAGTTTGCCTGGATGAGCTATGTCAGCATGGTCGCAATCTTCCTCTTCGTCATCTTCTTTGAAGTCGGGCCCGGGCCCATCCCCTGGTTTATCGTAGCTGAACTGTTCAGCCAAGGCCCGCGTCCCGCCGCCATCGCCATCGCCGGCTTCTGCAACTGGGCCTGCAACTTCATCGTGGGAATGTGTTTCCAGTACATAGCGGTAAGAAATCCTTATAAAACCGTACAGATAAATGACTGGCACAACCCCGCTGCTGGGCTCCTGAAGCGGCCCAGTGGGACGTGCACATGCCACCCAGACCTCCACCTCCAAGCCCCGCAGGGCACCCCAGCCGCCCAGGGTAGGAAGGGGAAGCCATCCCTGCGGTGCTGATGGTGGTGTCCCCTGTTCTCCCTTCCCCCGATGCAGGATCTGTGCGGATCGTACGTCTTTGTGATCTTCGCGGCTCTGCTTCTTCTCTTCTTTCTGTTCGCGTACTTCAAAGTACCGGAGACGAAAGGAAAGTCCTTCGAGGAGATCGCAGCTGTGTTCCGCCGCAAGAAGCTCCCAGCCAAAGCCATGACTGAGCTGGAAGACCTGCGAGGCAGCGAGGAGGCGTAGACATCATGACATACCCAGAAAGGAGGGACTGAGCATGGACCTCCTTCAGGTGCCGAAGGAAGAACGTTGGGCAAAAGTCTCATTTCACAAAACCCTTGCAGCTGGCAGACCAGGAGGACCCATCCGTCAGATGCCTTCTGTCTGCCGTGGCTCACACCTCCGAGCCGCAGGTGCTAACCTGGCGTTTTACTCTGAAACAGTCGGTACAACTGGGCTGCAGGAAGAGCCGGGGAAAGGATGGGAGGAATATGTTACGTGTGTGCGTCTCCATGCCCTACTGGGAGAGGCCGGTGGGACGATGATCTTACTAGCTGGCAAAGCATTACACTGAGCAGGGTCATCACGCAGCTGGAATGAAGGAAAGAGGGGTCGGGTGATGCTGTAGCCTCATGTTTTCACCTTTTTGTCCCATGCTTGCTGCTTCCCTCTGCTGAGCAATCTGATGCCTTGAGAAACCAACTTCTAGCGCAGCTGTGCCACCAGCACACAGCACTGACCACCCGAGGTGCTAAGGCAAACAGGCAGGGCAAACTCCCCCTTACTCTTGCCTGCGCAGAGGAAGGAGGTGGATCCCACCTGGACTGGTTGGGACGCACCTCGCTTGCTTTGCTGTCCATGCATTCTGGAGATGCTGCCCAATCTCAGAAGGATTTCTCGAGTCACATTTTTTAGGAGAATCTTAGAAACTCTGGCTGGGCGGATGTGCATTTTTTTTCTTTTGTTTCAGCCAGACTATTTACCGCCGCTTTCCTCCCTCCCTTATCCCTGCTGCAGCACAAGACACGGCACGGCATGTTGTTTAATGCCCCCAGGTCAGGAGCTGGGCGTCCCACTGCCATCCCTCCCACCGCGTGATCACCGCCAGGTCACCTCCTCTCCCTGCTCCTCCTCCTCACCCGCCGGATCTGCCTTCCCTTCCTTTTGTACAGTGCTCCGACCCACAGGCTCCAGGTTCAGCCGAGGCCTCGGGCTCCCCGTACCGTGACAATTAATGATAACCTAACAGATAAATGGGTATCGCAGCGTTGGCTGGAAGGTGCCCCACGGATCCGGCCCTCGCGTTGCACCACTTATGGTTTTGCTGGCTGGACGTGCTTCAACCAAGCTAGCATGCAACAGGAGGTTGTGTTGTTTCTAGAACATATTTCTATGTGGCAAAATCAAACTGCACAGATTTTTTTTTCCTTTTGGGGGATATGTTGGAATCGTTGTCAAAGCCTGCTCTCTGTTTGCTTGATTTTTAAGATTTGCGTGTTCCTTGTTGTGCTACCGGGCCACTTTCTAGCAACTTTCTCAGGACAGAAACCCATTATTTATTTAGAGATGAAACACCAGCATTGCTCGGTCACTGCGAGCTGATCACGACTGCCAGTGAAACGGTGACCACAACGTAACAGGATGAACCACAACGAAAAGCGTGAACATAGATGGGAGAAGGAGGATCGTAGGCTGCTGCTGTGGGTTTGGTTTTAGGGAAGGTTCATGCTCCTTTCCAGGTGCCTGAAATTCTTTCCTTCGTAGACTTTACTCTCTTATTAAGACCCTAAAGCAAATTCTAGTCCCTTCCAACTGTCTGGAAGTGTAGCCACTGGGACAAGCCTCCGGCCCAGGCCTGTGCACTGAAGTGATGAGATTGCACCAAAGGCTTTCCTGGAGTGACTGCTGGGATTTAACTAAAGAACGGGGTCAGTGCTGTTGTGTGCTGCAGCGGTGGGGACCTGGGCCTGACATGGGGCACGCAGGGCATGTGGGAACCAGGGCCCACGCTGCGGTGCGCAGAAGAGAGCAGCAGAGCTGGGGCGCAGGCTCTGGGTCGAACATTCAGAGTCCATGTGCTGCAAACAGGTCTCCCCAGGCAAGACTAGCATGGCAGGCTCAGAAGCTCTCCATGGTGTCCACTGCAATTAATTTAATATTATAACGGATTGTCTGAGTGGAAAAAAAAGAAAGGAAAAAAAAAAAAACAGGTTCTTGCTTTCAGTAATGTTATCTGTCTGTTACATAAAAGTGACAATGAACAACGTCTACAGCATGTGTTGTCTTGTGCTGTTGGGGTTTTTTTCCCTCTGTACACCTCAGATGTATGTCCAAATCCAGGCAGGAGGTATTCTCCTGGCAGGGCACGTTTGCTCCCTAGGTGGTAACTGCTGTGCAAGCTCTCGGCTAAACCCCTTTGAAATGCGTGGCCCAGAGGTGAGACTGCAGGGCTGGGAGGCAGCAGTCCCAGGACGGAGAGCCCTGGAGACACTGGGAGCTGGCTCTGCGTCGGGATGAAACCTCACTGGAGGTGTGCCGGTGTCTAACCCAGCTGTCCTCACTATACAGCACACCCCTGCTTGCATGGACGCTGGTGCAACTTAAAACTTGGTGCTGGGGCCTCCCTAGGCATGATAGCCAGGGGTAGAGTTTGGGGAGAGATGGGGTTCGAAGCAGATGTGTCCCTGCTGAGGGCAGAGCCAGGCTGGGTTCCCTCCAGGGCGGGAGGATGGGACAGCAGAAGCGGGGAGGGTGCTGGCACTGGGGTCCTGGATGTCCCCGCTTGGTCCCTGTGAGCTGGCCAGTTTGTGCAAATAGAACAGCTCAAGCTATAGCCACACAACAGTCATACAGGTGGTTTAACACAAGAAAGGCTGTCCAAAACTGCTTTGCGAAAGTTCTGCTGAGCTTCTGAGGGGGTTCAGTCAGTGACAGTGTCAGTCATGCAGCAGCGAGGGGTCACTGATTTAGCAACACCCTGAGCAGCCAGTCTTTGTTTTCCCGTGTTCTACGAAGTGAATGATAACAGAAAGCCTGATCCAATTACTGTAATGGGGCACACGCATTAGTTTACCAAAGCCCACAACACTAACATTAACTTCCCAGAAGATCTGCCTGGGGGTTCAGAGCCACTTCAGTAAAGTGATTCTGTAAAACCAGTTGTCAGCGGAATGCCGTGTGTATACTTCATCAGGCTTTCTCTCCTTGTTTCATCCCACACCTCTATGAAGCTTTTGGCAAAGCCATATGAAGCAGGAGTCACAGAGCTAGCAGCCTTCCCGTGTCAGTCATTATTTTTTCCCGGTCTGCTGCCAGTGTGCTGTGAATTCTGTGGGCTGAGACACACCCCGAGTTTCACAGAATCACAGAATAGTAGGGGTTGGAAGGGACCTCTGTGGGTCATCTAGTCCAACCCCCCTGCCGAAGCAGGGTCACCTACAGCAGGCTGCA
>Ga0065711_1042243_pt1 | contig 15540 bp, 7 predicted proteins | sample Hoacrofraction12_FD_59098 | JGI IMG/M metagenome (GOLD analysis project Ga0065711, IMG submission 59098) | Hoatzin crop microbial communities from Cojedes, Venezuela - Epithelial fraction 12 v2 (version 2) | ecosystem: Host-associated > Birds > Digestive system > Esophagus > Crop | place... | reverse complement strand
GTCCAGGCGGGTCTTGAATATCTCCAGAGAAGGAGACTCCACAACCTCCCTGGGCAGCCTCTTCCAGGGCTCCGTCACCCTCAGAGGGAAGAAGTTCTTCCTCATGTTCAGACGGAAAATACCTATCTTCCAAATAAAAATTGGGACTCCTGATAGAGTTCTTCTATGAGGAATATTGAGTTTCTTCAGGGACCAGTGTCCTTTGGCCTTTGGCTCAGCCTAGCGTTAGGTTAAAGTTGAGAGAAAAATAAAGTCCAGACCTACAGCATGAGTGTGTCTGAAGAGAGCTAGGCAAAAGAAAGGGAGGGCAGCGAAAATTTCACTCCAGAGGTTGTTTTGACTCAGTGGAAGGGCTGCCTTGACTGAGGGACTGCCTAAGGTTAGGGCTGGGACTTAACTGAAAATCCAGGGCTTCAGTTGGATCAAGACTGGATAAGGACTGCCAAAGTCTTGAGTAAAAGTTGTTACAGGCAAAAGGAAAAACAGCACCACATGGAACTAGGAATCCATTGTTAGTCTGATTAATCTTTCAACAGTTTAATAGTCTAAATTTTCTTGTTAACACAGGAAAAAACTCATTAATAATGAAGATAATCCTTGCACAAAAATTATGAATATCTGCCTCTTTTCTCTGTCATCCATCCAGTGGTGCTCTGGTTACAAAGGCTCACAATGTCAATTTTCCTCAAGAAGCCTTGAGGACAGGGAGGTAGTAACCGTTTTCCACTTATTCTTTTGCATTTCAGCAACCGTAAATCATATTCAAAATGAAAGCTACTGCCTTTCATTTTTCTTAGGGAACAGAAGAACCCACAGGCAAGCTTTAATATGATAGATCAGACTGTCTCCCACTACACTAATCTAACTTGCCAAAATGTGGAGACATATTTAGACATTTTCTTGGGACCCTCTTATCTTCCCCATTAAGATCATCTCTATAATACCTACTGTAACGATCACTCGGTACACATTTGCACCACAAATACACGACTAGCATTAGAACCTCTTGCAGGGGAAAGAGAGAGATTCAACTTCACATTTGAAAAGAAGGTGATTTCCAAGAGTAGCCTATGCAAAATTATCCCTCAGGAGAGCATTAAGTGGAAGGTCAGCTCTGCGAGTTTTCCTTGTATTCACATATTTCCCTAATTGCCCATGGTCACTGTAAGAGCTGGTATGTAACAAATCATGTGGGAAGATAGTTTTGAGAAACATCATAGCACTGTGGCAAGTTCAGCCCTTGGTCTTACGCAGAGTAGACTTTAGTAAAGAACATACAGAATGAAAAATTGTTTGACTAATTCCAAGCTTCACTATCTGAACTCACTTTGAGTACTCTTTTTCTGGGGGACTTTATGAAGAATTTATAAAATAGAGAAAGTTTTGAAGTGCATTCTGAAAACAACGTAGCAGCTTGTCTTGTGTGTGTGGCAAGGTTTTGGGAGTGACAGTGTTGCAGGGATGTCTTCTGTGAGAAGATACCAGAAGCTGCCCCCGTGTAGGACACAGCCAGTTCTAGTCAGCTCCAGGATGGACCCACTGGTGGCCAAAGCTGAGCCAATCAGTGGCAGTGGAAGCGCCTCTGTGATAACATATTTAACAAGGGGTAAAAAATGCTGCACAGCAGCAGCTCAGAGAGGAGTGCGAATATGCGACAGAAACAACTCCGCAGACACCAAGGTCAATGATGAAGAAGGCGGAGAAGGTGCTCCAGGTGCTGGAGCCCAGATTCACCTGCAGCCCATGGTGAAGACCACAGTGAAGCAGATTGTCCCGCTGCACCCCATGGAGGTCCACAGTGGAGCAGGTGGATATGCCCTGAAGGAATCTGTGACCTGGTAGAGAACCTGCACCGGAGCAGATGTCTGGCAGGAATTGCAGCCCAATCAAGAGGAGCCCATGCTGGAGCAAGTCTTCTGGCAGAACTTGTGGCCCCACATGGAACCCATGTTGGAGCAGTCCATTCCTGAAGCACTGCATCCCACGGAAAGGACCCACACTGGAGCAGTTCATGAAGAACTGCGGCCAGAACTGCATGGGAAGGACCCACATTGGAGAAGTTAATGAAGGACTGTCTCTTGTGGGTGAGACCCTACGCTGGAGCAGGGGAAGGGCATTTGGAGGAAGGAGCTGCAGAGAAACAGCACTATGAAATGATCACAAGCCCCACTCCCCGTCCCTCTGTGCCGCTCGGGGCAGGGAGGTAGAGAGTTCAGGAGTAAAGTTGAGCCTGGGAAGAAGGGAGGGGTGGGAGGAAAGTGTTTGTAGATTTGTTCTTATTTCCCATTATCCTATTCTGATTTTGATTGGCCACAGATGTGTTTGTAGATTTGTTCTTATTTCCCATTATCCTATTCTGATTTTGATTGGCCACAGATTAAATTAAGTCTTGCATCTCCTCAGCCTTGAGAATAGTACCAATTTTCATTATGAGAGATGTGTTAAAACATTTAAATTCCTCATGCATATCCTTCTGTGTGCAAATCCAGTCTTTCCTAGATACTTCTGGAAAATAAAGTTTAGCATTTGAGAGCTAAAAACTTGCTGATTCTTAGACTATTCTGTCAAGTCAAGGAGAGTGCATACAGACTTATATCCCATCATACACTCCAGTACCAAAACATACACCCCAGTACCAAACAACAAATCTTTAACTCTCAGTAGGAGACCAAAAGCAGTAACTAGAGGATGTCTAAGGATAACAGGAGACTTCAAAAGCAATATTACTCTTTTGTCTGCCTGCAACTACAAGGACTTTGAAGACATAGCAGTGAAACTGCGAATTTCTTACTTCATATATACAAGTGGAGAACACTATTTCTGTTCTGCTATGGAAATGCTTATTTACTCAGTAACACTTTTGAATGAGAAAAGCTGACTTCAGCTAGAGCAGGACTTATCTACCTACCTTTTTTATTTTTCCAGAAAGATAAACATAAAAGAGCTGGGTACAATAAAAGATCATAGGATTAAAATTTAGTCACTGTTTGTTCCACTATACAGTTGGAAAACATAAAGTACACAATCATCTTTACACGTAGTTCATTGGAGGGAACACAGGCAGGAAATAGTTAAGAAATAACAAGTTTCCCAGGGCTAGCTAATAGTGCGCTTTAAAAACAGAAAGAACACTCACAAAATCTTGAGAATAAATAAAAACACGCAACAAGCAAGTAAAAGATTTAAATACTGAATATAAAAAGAAAAAGAAACATGTTCCCATCGTCCAATGCGTTTTTCTTGGCAGAAGTAATCTGTTATAACGATTCTGTTTTCAATAGCACACAAAATAGCATAAAATGGAAAAAATATGCTGTGTTTTCTCCTTTCTCTCTTTCCCCCTATCCTTTGTTATTTTCTATGCCTAAAATCAACTGATATTGTTATTTCAATGTGATTTTGAGGTTTTGCTTTGTTTTCAGTTTTTGGCCTACAGGTCAGTTCTCATCCCTTTTTTCTTCACACTTTAATCAGTGAAATCTCATACAGTTGCACTTCTGCACTTCTATTTTAACAGAAAAATTCTTCTTTTTGGAATGTGAGGCAGTAACTTGCATCCATTATTTCTGCAACACTGAATCTTGTCTTTGGGTACAAATTTGGCTAGTAATGTGGGAACTACTTTTTGCTCATTTACTTCCTAAAATGTAAAACCAAATAATTCATGTGGATACACATTGAACTGAAATATGGGGAGATTTGTAAGAGTCAAAGATCCAGGTCAAGATGTGAAGCTCTCAATTTACCTGAATGCTACTCTTTAGTTCACACGACCCAGGCAGGTGTGTAGTACTTAAAGTCATGGAGTAAAGATACACATACGGTGGATTTGAGGAGGATTTGTCCTTCTGTGTTCCAGGGCATATAACGGAGAAACTGTCACTGTGCTGCTGCCCAGGAAACATAGTTGCAGTAGCCACCTCAAGCATGTAATTTTTCTAGATGTAATCAGCTGCCTTCAATCACTGCAACACCTCTTCCTTTCCAAGGCAGCACACAGCAGATCCTACAAGAATGAAAACTTTAACAGAGTGTAATATTTTAATAGATCTGGGTATACTGTGGTAAACCGTACTATCAAGAAACCTCTTTACATGTGAAAAATACCACTGACATTCTGAGGATGACTCTAATAAATACAAAGTTCACTGTCTCTTTGATTACAAAGAATAAAAAACCACAGTCACTTTGGCTGTGGACTCCTCTTTTATTCTGACGCTTAACTATAATATTAGACCCAATGTCTTGTGCCCTCACAGGTAAAGACACAAGTGGGTGCATAGATTTGTTTCTTCCAGACAGGAGATGGCAATTATATAGACAATTCCCAATAGGAGCTCAAAAAGAAAAAGAAACACTAATGCATGTTGGGCTGGAGGAAGGAGTGAAAAGACATAGTAAAAGTAGAAGTGAAGGTACCAAAGTGTCATTGTAACATCACCACTAGCCGCACCTGTGGCTACCAGAATCTGTAACGCAGACACAGACTAGAGGGAATTCTTTGCTCTCCCCACCTTGGGATGAACTCCAAGTGGGAACACCATCATGTTTTCCTTGAAAACTTACGCCGTAGGGCTTCCTGTTTACTTGGTTACTCTGACAAGATAAAACTGGACTGAAAGTTAAGTAGATATGAGCTAACAGGGTCAGCAGTGGACAGAACATCAGTATATAACGGAAAAGTCAGAAAGCAGAAGAAGGTGAATGCATGCAGAAGGAGCAGTAGATGATATATATGTAAGATTTAGTGGAAAATGAAGGCACACTTTCTTGCACAAAGCCCTGCAGAAGAAAAAAGACAACACACTAATAACGTTTTTTTTTTAACTTTGGAGAAAAGAATGTATCTCTATTAATGTAATGAAGAAAATTAAAAAATAGTGACGTTCCGAGGAAAGTGGTTAAGTGAAGTGGTTGTTAATTTTCTTTGTGCCCAATACGTCCCCCACCCTTTGCTGGTTTTCATGCAAATTCTGTCCCAGCCCAAAAGCCTCCACAAGTGCTAACCAAAAAGGGTTGCTGAGCTGCCCAACTGAGCCAGGTATCGATCAGCCACTGCTGCATCCTTCCAACTCTCCCTACCAGCAACGCATAGAGCACTTGACAGGCTGCTCAAAAATATTTGCCTTGGAGAAGAAGACCACAACTAACAGCAGAAGCAGACCATAAGCACTGCTGGATACAAAAGCTAAGATAACTTGACTCTTCAGAAGTCTCTCTAGATCACAAATGGTAATCAGCTGGACCACATGCTTGTGAGTTCAAGATAATTTTATTGTCATAAATATTTCAGTTATGAAAATGTTTGGAGTTATTACACGTCTTTGTTTGGATGCTGTTGTCCGTGTAAATACTGCATTACTTCTTCTGTGGATGAGTTGTCTTCATGTTTTGTGATGGCTACTACACCTCAGGACCAGCAGAAGTTTATGGAAGAAACAAGTGAATGCTCATGGCTGAAGGGAACATTTCTCCTGTACAGCGGTGCAAGCGAGAGGAAGAAACTCATGCAACAGGGAGTCAGTAGCCATGTTTGTAAATTGGGACACTCATGAGGAAAGGGGATTTGCTTGTCAGGCCTCAAAAATGATGGAAAATAGATTTTTTTTCCTAAGAATATGGAGAACACTGGGAGGATTTTTCTCAGCTGAACAGACTTGGATTACAGAGCAGGCCTGTGAAGGAGTATGCTCCCTAGTGACCCTGGAGATTGGGGTTTAGATTTTCTGTCAGACCTGTTAATTTGATCTGTTTCACCTGAGTACTCTGAGATTTATTTTTTTTTTAAAGAGTTGTGTTTCTCAGCTTGGTATTTTGTATTCTTTTGAAAGAGCACTTCCAGGACAGGTGCATTTTGCTGTCTCTGAGGCCTTCCTCACCTCGTGGAGACTGGGGGACTTTGGCCTCCATGCTCCACCCTGCTGAGGGCCCACTTACAAAGGGCTTCATCAGCTCAGATATTTCCAGGAGTGTATGCTGGGCGTGAAACAGTCTTTTCCTCAATTAACTGTATTTAACATATTGCTTAGGTGGTTTTCTTCCCTTTAGGGGCACATTTTTCTCAGCAGAATTGGGTACACGTTAAATCTGTTATTTGGGACTAGAAAGGAATCAGCTCTGTGTAATGCATGCTTGCCATGGACTTACAGATGCTCCTTTTGACTGAAAATATGTTTCCTTACTCTGAGGATAGATTTTTTATTGACAGAAATCAGACAATTGCTGCATGGAGTCATTCTCCCACACACTGTCCACAAATAATCATCATGGCAGCCCCATTCAGAACAGTAATCGCTGGCTTTCAACGCCCCAGGGAGCTGCAAAAATATTTTCTCTGTCTTGAAAAGTAGAAATGTGTTCACTGCTTTCATGCAGATAAGATTGTTCCATACAAATTCTCAACAACCCACTTGCACAACTGTTGCATGGGGAAGCAGCAGTACTTACTTTAGCGGCGTGGATATGTACCCAAGGATTTGCAGCAAATCAAGACAAGCTATCTGAGACTTTTACTCCGGGCCACAGGCTGGCCGGAGAGAGAGCTGGTGGCCCAAGCTAAGCTGGTCTCGTGTCAGGAATTCAGACATGGGACCTGTGTTATTTTTCCAATCCCTGATATCAAGCATCTGCCACAGAGAAGATGTGCTGCCAGATCCGGTTCTTGTCTCCAGTAGGTTGGGTCGATCAGATGTATCAGCCTCTTTTGCTGCCTCACCTCATTCACTAACATTCTTGTACAGCTGTTAATCTATTTCTCTTCATGAATAGAGGCAATAAAACCTTTGTACAAACCTCTACTTAGTCAACGTGAGGCTAAAAATTTAAGAAAGGTAAGAGCTTCAAGTTCAGATTCTGTAGACATCTGAGCAGTAGAATGTCTATTTCAGGTGATTTTCTGGATTTAAATGACCAGAAGCTCTGTGTTTGTGAGCTATTAGCAGAGAGGAAAGGATGGAGGAGCTGCTGATAAGTATCATCTAGGAACTGGCTGATTTTCTCAACTCGGGTCCCAAGGAATTTCATTTAAAAGCATGAATGATATTAGAAGTTCAAACTGAGGCTGAAAACCAGTAAATGCTAATTAATAAATGCCAGGAGATCTGATGCAGCATTTGGAATGCCAGCAGCTATAGACCATCTGAGCTTGGCAATTATTGAACCACGTTAGGTTTTAATATAAATTAAAATAGGTAGCCTTCAAGAGAGAGGAGGTAGCAATTACTTGTGATCCCCTACTCCTCCTATACATAATGTCATATAGATACACTATTTCTATCACAGGTATAGAGCCGAATTACAGGGTGCATTAATGACAGAGGCTGACCATCTGTGCTAATCTGCACTTTTTGTTCCACACAGAAATTTGTGTAACTTTCCACAATCAACCTGAGTACTAAACTGTTTGCAAGGAACACTATTCTGAAAGGTCACCTGCCTAAAGCTAATTATACCTAACAAATCAGAAGGCAAACACTTACCTCTCTCTTACTTAAACTTGCATTCTGCAAGATACAAGCTTATCCTCTGAGACAAATATTTTTTTCTTCCAAATTTGAATTAATTTGCAAGCATATATTCTCAGAAAAAGAAGCCATTACTGATGGGGAAAAAAATTAGAGCAATTTAGCTCATTATGTTTGAGAGGTAGCTCATATATTTTGTTATCATAAAATCCTTGAATCTTTCTGTAGAAGACACAGAAGGACACTTCATCACAACTGAATATTGTTAGTAGCATCCACTTAAAAAAAAAAGTCATTCATTATATTCTTCTTTTCATTCAGAAAAATAATGTTAAATTATATATGTAAAACATAAATAAAAAATAATTTATATAAACCAGCATTTCTGTGAGGATGGTGATTGAAGTGTTATCACATTATGAATTTAAAATTAAGACTACAGATAAAAGTGACTCAACCCATGAGGCAAGTGGAGGCTGAGATGAAAGTGCCATAAGCAAAATTCAAGAAGGAAAATATATCTGATCAAGTCCTTCTGGAGCCTGTGCTAACGACTTTCATTCCTTATCCCAGGTATTTGTATAACTCAGAAGCAGCTGTGGAGAAACTGAGTTGCAGTGGTTTAAATGAGATAGAATCTGCCCCCAGAAAACTTAATATGGACAAGAGAATTACAATGTGACTCGCCTGCAGTGATACAGGTTGGCTAATGTTTTCTCTCCTTACTTACTTACTCAGCTTTAATTGTTAGCTTACACTTCAAGTCACAAGGAGTGCTTTTGTTTGCGCCCTTCTTCAGCACAATACTTAAACTTTGCTTTAGAAATTCCTTTGAGATATTTGAGAACAAAACTGTGGAAAGTCTAAATAGGAATAAAAATAGATTGGGTTGTATAGTGTGCCAATATTCAGACTAGAGCTCCGCAACATTCCTTAGTCTTCCAAATACACTATTTCTGTTTAGTAAGACGAGATACATAAGAGTAGAATAAGTTCTGCTTTTACAGATACTATTTCTATTTTCCTTAACATGTGAACACATATCAACTATCATCTGAAGACGTTAATGTCTGTGCCACTGTTTATGAATCTGATGTTTAGAAAAATCTGGTAAAATGGGAATTCTTTGCTATCATCAAGTCCTTGAAAGCTCAGAGATAAAATCTGTAGCTAAACTACAGGCTAGATTGTAAGGTACCCAGATAAAAGCTTAACTTTTGTAACAAAGCTGCGCTTCTATGTGTATCACCATCCTATAGATTCCACAAAAATGCTGGTCTTTGTAAATGCAGTTTTGGAGTCAGTGTGGAGTAGACAGTAGTGTCTAGTGGAACCGGAGATGTAAAAAGTAAGGAGTCTTCTCACACTGCATTCAAATATAGTCGAAAAGTGCTGAGAGACATAGACAGTCCTTGGAACAGAGATGGGAACCCAGAGCTTTCCTCCGCCACATCAACTTCCCACCACTAGTCTAGACAGGATTTCATGCTCATTCTCTTTCTAATTCATTGCCGTAACAAGAGAAAGGTTTTCTCCCAGCCACTACACAGAAAAAGGCAGATTGCCTGCTGCAGGAAATCAAATCCAAGGCTCCTGTAGCACGGGTGAGTGGCCAACTTCAGAGCAGCTGGATAAAAGCCACGAGGAGCACTGCCCACAGTAGGTTCATCCTACAGAAAGCAACAACTGCAGACTCCTACGCAAAGTGCATATCTTAGACTAATCCTCTCTGATGTATGAGAGGCAGGGAAGCACGTTGTGTCTGGAATATGACTGGGCTTAGCCACAATCTGGATGCCAGTCTGCTTGGCCCTCTGTATTTTTACAACAAACATCTGTTAATGGTCATCTGCTTTGTTGCAGAAAAATGATGGGGACGATTTCAAGTGGGTATAAAGCCCCTCTTAGGTCCAGAAGAGAACATCTGGCTGCTCTGGAGATAGAGTGCAATCCCAGCTGCTTTTCTAAGATTTTTAGTTTAGTGAAATTACATTAAATTGTGTACTTTGTGGTGCTAGATTTTGCTATGTCATGTAGGGGACCTCAATAATGGTCATCACCATCTCCGCGTGGTGGAAATTACCACTAATCTTAAAAACAGTCAATTTTGTTGGGACAACTTTGGGAATCTTCATTGTTTAGAATTATTACCATCCTATCCTGATGCCATTAGATGGCACTGTATTTTGTTCCTGCAGGAATCAGATACACTGAAGGACACCACATGAGAACAGGGAGTTTGAGCAGAGAGCTTCTGCAGCCAGGAGTGCTAGTCTGACCACTAACTCCAGATCCACCTTTTATAAATTATTGAAGTTGCACAACACACACTTTAGCCTGTTTTTCTGTATGGCAGTACTTCTTTGAAAAATGTCATTGTAGACTCATATTTTTTTTAAGAAAAGATGGATTGGTTTTAGTCTCACACCTTCTCATTTTTCATGAGTTATGGGATAAACAGTAAGTCTGCCGATAACACTTTAGGTAACACTGGTAACACAATATCATTTGTCTGGCAACCCATTTCATTCAAATGGAACTTGACCCAAGGGATACCGATGCAGTCTTCCGCTGCCTCTGAGTCAAAGCCCTGCACAAAATACCACACAAGCTTTATTTTCATTCAAGTTTGCCTTCTGTTATACTGGAGAATATCTGCATTGAACATTTTGGCCATAGATAATTCAGTTTATCTCCTGTGTGCTTTACATGTTTCTCATAATTACATTCTAATCAGCCCTAATTTTGTACTTCTTACTTCGATGTACCTCAACACTATTGCATATTCTGAATACTTTTCTAGGATAAAAGGGATTGACAATGTAAAAGAAAAAATGCTTAAATGACCACTGAGAAGGACAGCTGGAGCTAGCGTCAAATGGATGATACTGCAGCCATCCAGTATACACTGACACAGAACTGCTCTGCACTTATCCTATACATTAAATAAGTTGAAGAAAAAAAATAAGATTAAATAAAGGTTGCAGCCAAAGGTGAAAAAGATAAAAAGACTTCTTCCAAGATGGAAAGAGAGAAAAGAGCAATACCTGTGGAGTTCAGCATCTCAAATACCGCAGGCTACTGCGTTTCACCAAAACACCTAGCTCTGCAGCTCACTGCTTTAGAAGTGAGAATGGGAAGGTGGTTGCCAAGTTTAAACTCTGGGCAGCAGGGTAGGGTACCAGGCTGGCCAAGCACCACCAGCTGGAATCTGGGAAATTAACACAAGGATTCAGACAGATGTGACTTTGAAGGTTAGGCTAGATAGCCGCGTAAGCTCACAAGCAGAAAGCAACAACAAATAAAAAACTAGGAAGTAATTAGTATGACGGGTCAGATGTACCAGGCTATCTAGAAATGATTCTGTTCTGCAGATCTCCAGGGAACGTGGGAAAAATAAAAAAAAACGCTCTTGTATAAGAAAAAAATATTGTAAGCACTCCCTCTTTTCAGAGAAAACTTTCTTTTTCTCAATTATTTATTCATTGATAGAAATTAGAAAAGGGTGCCAGGTAGGTAAAATACTGCTTTGTCTCCCCTTTTTTCACCCAAAACACTCGTGATCCCAAACAGTTCAAAAAGAGAAGAGGAAAGCCAGTTTAAACACTGCATCAGATGATTTATTATCAGAAGCCCACCGACATGTATCGATGCTGTGTTCACACTGAATGCCACAACTGGGAGCCTATTATCCCCAGGAGTGAACAAGGATTTATCTGCCTCTCGCTTAATTTATTTATCTTGTGCATTCAGGCTTTGCCGATGCAGATATGTTGCTCTGTGCAGAGAGTCAGATTTTCTTTCAAAACACACTAATGACCACTAAACTTATTACAATTACCTACTCAGTAAAATTGCTCTCAATAAACAAAGGCTTGTGTAACAAATACGTATCCCTGACACTACATTAGCAGCTGGAGAGAAAGGAGTATGCGAAAGCTGTGGACTTGCTTTGCATTCCGAAAGGTGATTTCTCTCATCTAGAACAAATAGAGAAAGAGGAGGGGAAGTTTACTCTGCCACTGTCAGGATAGAAAATGAGCTAATCTGGTATTCTGTCTCAATCTGACACATGTCTCAGGCACTTAAATTGCTCTCAGAAGCTTAGAAATTATCAGTGAAAAATAACCAAAAAAACCCTCTCTTTTCTCAGAGCTCCACTGGTTTGTCGTTGCTTTATTATGTGATGAAACAGGCAATGACTCAAGATGTTACAAATATTTGTCTGAGCCTTTAAAACCAATGCAAATCAAGCCAAACAAATAATCCTGAATAGTCTCTACAGTCATATAGACTCAACCTGTCTCCAGCTGTCAGGACTGCTGGGTGCATTCAGTATTCACACAGAGGCGATCTACACAGTCTGAATTCTCATGCCTTTTAGACACAGCATGTAACTATGAAATTGGACAAACATTTCTTGCTAAAATAGATTCCGAGTGGCATCTTGCAGAGCACCTGTGAGCTTCAAAGAGTCAAAAAGACAAAGTTGTTTTCCTACAGCTCTAATGGGTTCTGTTTAGTCTCTGTCCTCCTGCATCTGCACTTTAACATAGACCACACTGAGTGGAAAGGAGACACTGGGTTTTTTGAATGCTGTTGCCGTTATCTGTAAGAACCATGGAGAATTTGACACCAAGTTCCTGCTGCGTAGCTGTAGTCTGCTTTTGGTTCTAGCTTCCACCCTGTTAATTACTCTGCCAGCAACATGTCACCTGAGCACAGTTTTTGCTACCAAGTAATTACCACCTTGTAATTAAATAACTCTTCAAAATGGTTTAGCCTCTTCGGCTTTGCACCATTTGCAATTGAATCCACAGCGCTGAACCAAGTCATTTGCTATAGGCCTTAGAGTCAGTGTGACAAAGAGCTTGTAAGTCTGAAGTTGGAAATCAAGCTAAGAATACATCTTCACAGGCTTATCTTTCTGCTGGCTTCCAGCCTTCCTGGCTCCTGACCAGTGCTGCTACCAGTAACTTTGTCTGGAAACTCAGTTTTGCCAGATGACGACTGCATCAGTAAAATGCTTGCAAGCAGCTAAACTTGCTGAGGATTAAGCTATCCATCAAAGGCGTCGTTAGGCTGTCAAGACCATTCTTCCCCTTCATCAATAAACCTTAAAAAAGTACATTATTCTGTCACCAATCAACAGTACAATCTGATGGTGTCTGTGAAGCCTGGGCTCTGTCTTGAAGAAAAGTTACCCAGCTGGCACAGAAGGAGAAGCCAATATTCAAACGAAGAAGAAACCAATAGTTAGACTCGGTTTCAGCCATGGCTAAATAAAAGTCTTCTCAATCACAGGAGATGCCACAGGCTAACTGCATCTTCTGTGTCTAACCAAGGGAAAAGAGCAGTCAACACATCTTAAATACCAAAGCCACTTACATCTTGAGGCCATTAATAATTAATTAATAGGTAAAAAAAAAAACCCACACTTTTTGTACATTAAGTGTCACAGAGACTGATTTTCTTCTGCACACTGAGTGTTCCAATTTCAGAAGAGAATTAGAGTTGTAGATGTGGATTCAAGCATGGGGACCCACAACACAGATTAGGAAGCTCAAACCAAGTGTGAGAGAAGAGTCTTAAGAAACACCTCTCCACTCACCATTTACCAATGAAAGGTTAGCCTTCTTTTAGGCCACGTAACTCATTTTTACAGATCCCCATCTCAGACTGGGCTTTGCCCAGTCATTCCACTCGTGGCTATGTACTCATGGCTAAGCAGCAGAATATCTGCAAGCAAGATGATGCAGCACCAAATACTGCAGTATTTGAGTTGTGTCTAACTTGTTCAGGGCTGATAGGAAGAGTCATAGCTTTCATCTGCTCCACAAAGGTGCTTTTCCTTGCTGGGGGATTGAAACCATTGAAGGGCTGGGCCTTGCTTCATTTTCAACCAGTACAGAATTACAATAAATCAGACCAAGAATGCAAAACTGCTCCCATTTCACCCTGTTTTCAGGTAGGGCGCATGGAGCTAGCCTCAGGCAGTTTGGTAAATTTGGCCTTGTCCAACAGTCAATAAGTGTCTGAAGCCCGAGGCATGGTAGTGAGACTGGCCCCTGGGAAGTCTTTTGCTTAGAAGCAGAATGGGAGAAAGAAGGGTGAGAAAAAAAGAGGCAGGTTCACCTACACATGGAAACTCTGAAACTTATGACGTCTGAAGGGGCTAACTGTAGTTTTTTTCTGAAATATTATCAAAATAACTCCTCTGACAAGAACAAAAAGACTAATCACTAGCTTTACCACCTGAGAAGCACCTGGGGAATGGGATCTGCTCGCATGTCACTTGGTTGTGTTTTGCTTCTGCAAACAAGAAGCACAAGTCTGGGATGCTACTGTTGAAACTGAAAAGGTGTTCTAAGAAGTACCGCAACCCCGATACGCTAGGGAGATCACTTCACGCTAGATGTCTAACTTACCACAGGGAAAGCTGGGAAAAGAATAATTTAGTATGAATATCATCTTCATCTACCATCCATCTTGGAGGTCCAGGATATAAAAATATTAATTTATTAATTACATTTTTCTTTTAATCAGATCACCCTACTTCATGTACTTTGACAAGAATCCTCATTCGGATGGACAGCAGAAAAATGTAATTTCTTCATCTGCCTGATCTACTGTATTCTAAACAAGGCAGAAAACTTCTTTCACAATGCTTAAACAAATTCTAATATGGATCATATTTAGTAGTCATGGTAAGCAAAATAGATCTGATTCACAGAAGCTTCAATATTTTCAATTATACTGGAGGCTGAAATAATAGGTTTTCAGGCAAAGGACAGTGTTTCCTATAGTTGGATGTTATGAAAATTTTTCTCTGAGTAGTCCTTCCAGCTTCTAGTAGTAAAGACTGAGTATCTCAGGTTATATAAGCAGACCTTCATCTATATTATCCTTTGTTCAGCCTTTCTGAATGCAAAAGATTCTTTATAAGTGTGCATGAGTTTTCCTACACAAAAGCCATTAGGCAATATTCTCGGCAGTTTTTAATCACTCAAACCCTGGTGTTTCACTGCTGATTTACATTAGCTAAGGATATGCTTCATCCTGTTCCTTGCTTTATTTATGCATAAATCTCAGTGCATCCGTGTTATCTATTCCACAGAGCCTATCAAAGTGTCAGAGACTTCCAATGACGCAGAAAAAAAATCTTCAAACAGAGCAGGTAACAGTCTGCTGAACTTCTGCAAATAGTTTGAAACAGTAGAAGAGTGCATTTGGAGAGAGAAGAAAAAGCTGGATGCTAAGAATATCAAATTTAACTTTGATCTGTTTCATATCAAAGAGCACAGAGATTTTAATTAGATGTCAGGCTCAAAAATATTATTGCTCTGCCAGACAGAATGAGAAACATTTAGTGTTATCAGGGAGAAACCTGGGGATTTCCACACAGGCAGAAGAGCATTGATTACAGTAAGTAGTGCACCACGGCTAACTACATTTTTTAAAATCTTGTAATGTACTTAGTGTTCATGCTTTTCATCAGATTGAGAGCACTGCAGAATGAATTTGTATTTACTGACAAAACAAATGATGGCATGAGCATTAGCTATGTAGGTTTTCTTATACTGCAAAATACTCCCAAATTCAGAGTAAACACATATTTATATAACTAGGTTTTACAATCCTTGAATTTGAGTAGGAGGGCCAAAGTTTGTACAGAGATGTGATATATTTTATCAGATTAGCTGAGACAGCTGGGAAAAAAACCTCACACTCTGGGGCCCAAGTCCCTTCATCAGTCACTGTACTGAACCGCCAAGTACCACATACTACTCTTAGTCATAAACTTCAATCTACAGGATAAGACTAGACACCTTGAGATGGCCTTAGAAAGGTAAACAAGTTCCTACAGTCAACATATTTGGCGCAGGATAGTGAGAGGCCCTCTGGGGAAGAATTTAGTCACCCTTCATAACATATCATACCTCAAATAGTGGTTAAACTATCTAAAAATAATCTTGATGTTTGTCAAGAATATCCTGTTGAAAAGCTGCTTCAGAACTTCATACGTATAATTTTTTAGGGTTTGCATGGCAAGGTTTTGTAGCGGGGGGGGGGGGAA
>Ga0065711_1042240_pt1 | contig 15540 bp, 5 predicted proteins | sample Hoacrofraction12_FD_59098 | JGI IMG/M metagenome (GOLD analysis project Ga0065711, IMG submission 59098) | Hoatzin crop microbial communities from Cojedes, Venezuela - Epithelial fraction 12 v2 (version 2) | ecosystem: Host-associated > Birds > Digestive system > Esophagus > Crop | place... | reverse complement strand
TTGTTTGTGTTTTTTTTTATTCAAACCTGCAAAAAAAAAAAAAAAGATCAGTATGTTTGGTGATGGTGAGAAGTTATTTTCCATCAGATGCTGGTGTTAATGGAAGCTGTGGTGGTACATTCAGAACTGTTCCTTCTGAAGAAAAAAAAAAGAAAATAGTTTTTTACTCTTCAGAACGGAATTATAAACTAACAGATTTCTCTTGCTTCATGTCACCTGAGACAGACTAATGACTGAAGCCAATCACCAGCGGTCTCGTATGGAGCCACAGTTGTTTTTTTTTCTTTCTTCCTTTTCTATTTTAAAATTAACATCTGCTTTGCCCATGATGTAAGTATCTGTGTGAGCACATGTATTTGTGAAATATGCATGGCTGTATGCCTGTGAATACATATAGGAATGTAAAAAAACAGATCTAAAAGGAATGGGTGAATTGTATTTATCAGGATGTTTTGTATTCTTTCACAGTTTCACTGAATGCCTTCTAATTTTTTTTTTTTTCCAAAAGAATGAATAAAAGGAAGACCCAGCAAAAAATATTGCTAAAAGACCTTTTCTAATACAATGAAATAAATGAGAGAGACTTTGATCTCTGAAAGGCTGTTAGTTTTGAGTAGAAAAGCTTATGACTGTGGTTGACATGTTAGTGATAAAGTATCATCGACCTGCTTGTGCAACAAAAACATCTTTGTCATAAATATTAAGGGATTTTGAGAAAATGCATTTCTACTTAAATAAAAGAAAAATAACACCAATGTATGGGCTCAAAATGCAGAACGTTTTTGTCTGTTAAAAGATTAGAACAAAATCTCTCATCCTCCGTTATGGTTTAGGGTATTGGACAAGGAGTGCCACTTCTTCCATTTAGAGTGAAATATTATTTAAAATATTGAATTTAAAAAATTATTTTGATTCTATTACCTTACATAAAAGAGTATTGCCACTATTGGCTGAAGAATTAACTGTCTTTGTGAGAGTAAGTAAGTGAATTGTTTGCTGAGGTATTTGGTGAACTTCTGAGGAAGTGAAAAGCCACAAGAGATTTAGATATTTCCATACAGTAGCTGGTTTGTGACAGCACCAAAGGAAGTGTACTGCAGTGAGATTTTATTTAACTAAATTTACACAGGAATAGCAGAGAAAATGGCTTGGAATGGACTTCAGTGGGAACGCAGAGCCTGCGGAAGGCTCAGGTTCTTATTCATAAAGCTAAGCTACCCTGAAGTCCATATAGCCACATTGGTGATCATGTGGTCTCCTGGGGTAGTTAAGTGAGGGTAGCTCTTGAATGAATAAATGGCTGCGTGCAGAATTGCCAGCTATAGTACTTTGGCATGAAGGAGACATTTACCTGTTGAAGAATTATTGCATGAGAAATTTGATCTTCAACTTGTCATTGTATCTTCCTAGGTGTCACTCCCTATTGACTCATATTCTAGAAAATTATTGTTAAGGGCATCTAGGGATTCACAAGAGGAAGGCAAGAAGTTGATTGTGGTTTAAATAGTCATTCCTGAAGATTCCTGATTATCAGCAGCAGTGAAATTCCTATGCAGAACAGCCACATACCTTGGTTTTCTTTAACATTAAGACTTCTTAGCACCCAAATTTGTCAAATACTGAAGTGTCTGATTACAAAGAATGTCTTGATGGATTCACTAATCATAGAATCATAGAATCATAGGTTGGAAAAGACCTCTAAGATCATCAAGTCCAGCCATCTGCCCAACAACACTATGCCTAATAAACCATATCCTGAAGTGCCACATTTACGCATTTTTTAAACACCTCCAGGGATGGTGACTCAACCACCTCCCTGGGCAGCAAGTCACACCTGTGACTAAGTCACAAGGCTAACCTGATTTTTGTCAACAGAGCTTGAGTATGGAGCATTGTGTAGTTTTTAATATCTCCAACAGTCTTCATACTGAACTAGATTCCTGGCAATTGGAACAGACTTTCAGTATAACCAGGTCTAGATTTTATAGACCTTCAATATAACCAGGGGAAGGGCTGGAAGAGGAGGAGAAACACAATTGTCTGGTTTTCCTCATGGTCTCTTGCATCATGTGATACCGTCAGAAGTCTCCTGTCAGACAGTGGCTGTGTCCGCCTGTGGCAGTGCCCGGTGTGCCTCACAGGAGAGTTTCTTACCGAGGCTACTTCTGAGTCTCTGACATCTGTTACCCTACTTGGAATAAGAACTTCTATGCCATCACATATTTCTGTAATGTCTTTTGGAAACTTTCCACAGGCCTGCATTAAAATTTTCTTCGCCTAGTGACCAGTCACATATATTTCATCTTAAAAAAAGAAAATGCATACTTGAAGGCAGCTGAGAAAGTCCTGCCAGGTAGGACTGGGTCCCAGATGTGCTCTGGCTATTTGTCTTGAGGTCTTGCAGGAGCAATGTGATTTGTGATGAAGCTGCCATGAAATAATTGACGTGCAATGATGTATACTGAGTCAGGTGAGGTAATCCTCCTCATGCTAAGAAACAGATCGCTTGTCAAAGCAAGCACATAGCTTGATCCCTTCCCCTTTTGCAATGGTAAGGCTAGTTGTACACATGGGAAGATGAAATAATTTAGAGGGTAAACTGGTTCTGAGTAGCACGGTTGTGGTCCCAACACTGAACACACTTGAACTGAAAACTGTCTTCAGCTTTTTTGATACAAAGACATTGCCCTTTCCTGTGTATCCTACTTAGTTAGTCCATAATGTAGTGCTGGATCCTAGCTGCGGAAGGAGAGAACATGGCCCTTTTATTTACATTTAGCTTAATCTTTCAGCTTTTACTTTAGGAGATTTGTTAGTGCAAATTATCTAGCAAGTCTGCATGCTATTTTCCAAATACACATTCAGCATCACTTCTTCTGACACCCACCTCCGCATACTTGAGTATTTAATGGTTTACAATTAGCATGCCATCTCATGACTTCAGAGCCCATGAGAGCTAAAATGAATATTTGTCATTATAAAATCACCATATGTTTAACCACCGAAATGATGCAGGTACTACATTTCCCTTTTACTTTATTTTTTCATTGGTAGAATCATTGTTGTAAGAGCACAAAAAGAAAGGAAAAAGCTCATTGATGCAGTGTACTGACAATATCTTCAAAATCTGCCATTTTTTTGTTTGATGATAACGTATTTCCCACAAGTTGTGTTAGACAGAGCACCTGTAAGCCAGCCAAGCCTAGCATGGAACAATTTGTTTAAGATGTGATTTTTATCACAACGGAGAAAACAACTCAAACCCATATTATTATAGGTCAGGTCTGTTTATGTCCCTGTTTAAAAAGCACACAAGTTACCAGCTGCTGATCGCGGTGCCCAGGGGCTGGACTGAGCCCCTGATCATGAGTGGGGCAGCACCTGCCGTGAGCCTGATTTCCAGCTCCCGCTTCTGCTCTCCCTCTCTTCATCATCCCCTGGCCCGAGGTGCTGGATATCCCATTTGATAGCTGTTAGATAGAAGACAAATGGATACTTATCATCACTGACACAGTGCAGTTTGCATTAACTGTTTTATTCCTCAACTCAAGCTCTAGGTTGACTGAGTACAACCGTATTTTTATAGATCTGAGAACAGACAAAAGAAGCTTAGCACAGTTTGGTACTGAGGGTTTTTTTTACTCAGAGTAACTGAAGAACTACTTTCCATCCATGCCATCTTAATGTCTTTAAAATGTGTGAGAGATACAAACCCTTAATTTAATCTCATAAATCACATATGATTTAGGGAATGGGTATAATAGGAGTGGGTACAATTACTGATATCTGTTCCTAGCTGAGCCACCTGACATGAGTCTGTCTGGCTGACTCCCTTCTTAGTCTCAGTAACAGCCTTTAGTGCAGTCTTCTCTGAAGCCTGTTCATAAGTCCTTTGAATTGACCAGGTTTGAACACAGCATTTCCTTTGTGTTAAGAAGACAGTTAGCTCTCATTTCCTCATACAAATACTAGATTAATCATAATTTCAGCCAAAGGAAGTTTAGACCAACGTATTTTTTTAGGTACATCTCCAGACAGTGAAGGATAACAAACATTTTAGAAGCCAGTAACAGGGACAAGCAGTCATCATGCCAAATCAGTCAGAAATGCTGACAGAGCGAAACATGCAGACACTGTTTGTTCTTATGATGCACAGCCATATATCCTCCAGGGGCAATAGGTGTCTGAACCACCTGCCCTTTGGCACCTCTGCAGCAAATGGGAAATCCATTGGTATCAGGTACAAGCTATCTGTTCTCAAACCCTATTTTGCCTTGATATGGGGAAATTTCTCTTTTGTTCATACTTTGTAAGATTATCCTGGCCTTAAAACCTGTCCTTTTTGTACTTCTGCTAGCTGTTTTGGAGGAATAATTATTCCTTACCCAGTTTGCTGGCTCTTCTGAATGCTTTTCCTAGACACCCATCTCTCTGTCTGTCTGGGCACTTAGCCCAGGCTGGGGATTTCAAAGGCAGAAGGGTGCTGAGAGGTTAGACACTGTAATGTTGTAAGTACCTTTGTAGATCTAGCATTCCATCATTAGCTGAAAATTGATACTCTGTTATTTGTTTGAGCAACAGCTGTATATGCAATATATAGATAAGGGTGTACACAAAGTATTGTGTGTGTTGGAGATAGCTTACACAATTCATTATAAATGTAGCAACAAGGCTGAAGTGCATTTTATTTTGTTCGTATTAGTACTTAACACATTCTTCAATGTAGAGATGCTAAGATGCTCTGTACAGTCATGACTGAACTTGCTGCTGCAATGATGGAATGGTGTTTCTTCTGCACCATTCTGACTGAAAATAGCTTTTTTAGATACTGCAGTTTTTCGTTGCTTGATATCCATTCCACTTGGATTGTAGATGGATATCTATAATGTATTACATATACGCATTTTGCAATATTTGCATTTGAGTGTTATGTGGAACAAATGTTTTTTTCCTAAGGGCCACAGAATGAATAGAAATAGTTGAAAAATGCACTGTCAGAATTTATGAGGTAACAAATTATTCCTTTATGTCATTTTTAGGATCTATTTTACTTCTTGTGCCTGAATGACTTTGGGGACAGTTGAGAGCTTGGTATTGTTTTTCAGTTTTTCTTTTTTAACAGTGAATTGCTGTTTGTTAAATTTACAGGATGTCTGCTAAATAATTCTGTTATGTTTCAGCCCTGTTACTTGAGAAAGATTGTTGTAAAGGACTTTTTGAGTGTCTATGAAACAGCTTAGTATCAGTTTAGAAAATTGGCTAAAGCTTTTCACGGTACAATGTCCATCTTTTTGTCACTGGATTGTCAAAGACATCTGATGAATATGAGGGTCATCTGCTATCTGGACTCATCTGTTTTGACTGGCAAATTAGCTGTCCATCATGGGGAACAAGGCAGTTCATAAAAATGTGAAGAAATATGTTGTCAGAGAAAGGCACTATATTCCATTTTAAAGCAGATAAGAGTAAATTATTTATGCTATACCTTTATACTATTTATAGACGATAAAGAGATGTGTACAAACAATTTTTGTTAGAAATGGCAGATGTTCTGATTTGCAAATATTATTTCTTTCGTGTAAAGCAGAGAATAATACAGGATAAATCTATATGGTAGTATGCAACTCTCAGTTTAATAAAATAATAATGTAACTTCCCAAGAAACTGATGCAGAGCTGAAAAAGGTGATACATTTGCCTGTGACTGAAAGTGGCTGGTTTCATTTGAAAGTTGTTATTTTCATACTGTCAGTTGATAATTCCATACTTCATTTATGGCATGTCTAAACTTGATTCAAACTTAAGATCTGCCTGTGCAGAGAACTATTGAGGTCAATGAGATTCTGCAAAGGCAGAGCAAGAACTAATAATGAATGCCCAGAATTTTCTAAAGACTAAATTTGAGTAAAAGAAATAACAAAGGCTTCATAAATACCTGTATTTTGTTTCTCTGTTTTGCTTAAAGATTAAATACATTCCACTTAAGAAAGCTAGTATGAGACCTCTGTAACTTCTTCGTGTAGCTCTACATCCCAAGCTGCGTCTGGCTGGACACCTGTTTCTGTTCAAATCCTATCACTGACAGTATGTATCAGCCTAATTTGTGAAGCACTTTGGAAAAATATGAGGTTGATATTTTGGTAAGGATGACAAGGCTGTAGAGAAGTTGGAAAGCCTCCCCACATACAACACAGCAATCTAACTGTGGCTTCAGTTGTCTAATTATCTTTAATGTGTAGACATGTATATACCCCAAATGATCTTATACACCAGAAACTAAATACCAGCATTCATTAAAAATAGAACAGCTCCTTTAAAATGTAGTCTTATTCTTACATTGAAGGCAATCTTTGATGTAGAAGTATTCAGATGCAGAGATGCAAAAATTCTCACTTTCTTTGCCTTTGTCAAGTAGCATGTCACTTTTTGTTAGAAATAAACATTTTCTCATTTTCTTAATTTCCTGGTTTTATTAATAATTAGATTCTTGCTTTTATTTTGGGAATGACAACAAATACTTGTTGGAACAACAGCAAATACTTGTGGGAATTAGATGTACCAGTGCAAATCAGGCAATAGTTCTTAAAGATAAATAATTAAAATAAACAAATCAGCAAACAATCACACGAAGATCAATATGGCATAGGAAGCTGGTGTCAATCTGGACTCAGTGCTTCATGACACAGGCTCAAGAAATCTTGCTCCTCATCTCAACATTGATAACAGTGTCATTCATGATTCCCCTGCACTGGTGTATGAAAGCCATTAGAAATTACTGGGTTTATGTTGAAATTTGTCCCTTTTTGTAGGACAGGTAAAATGTACAGATTTCATTTAGCACTTTCCTCCTTCTGTCAGGAGAAGATATAAATATCATCTCTGAGTTTGTGTTCATTTGCTGATTAGTAATTTAGAATATTCAATGACAGCCCAAAATCTCTTTAATAATTAAGAAAATTTAATTAAGAATGTCATAATAACAATTAGAAGTGATCTGAATGTGTTTGTTCATAAGAGAACATTTCAAGTTCTCTACCTGATTCTGTAACCACAGCATTTATAGTTAACCTGATACTCTCTGCTGAAAAGGCAGAGGTGTATGATAGTACCTGATACTGAAGAAGCACATTATGAACATAAGATAACTGTCAAATTACAGCTTCACAGTTAGATTCAATCCTGTGTCAAGACTGGGTTCTCAGCTGCCGTAAGTAGGGGTAGGTCTGTGGAACACAGTCCAGCTGAGACAGAGTACGGTGCTTTAGGATCTGGCTCAGGAAGATTTTTTAAATTTGACGTTAAAAATGAAGTAACAGGTACCTGAGTGGAACTCTTTAATACTTTTTGAGTGTGTAAGTTTGTACAGTGCATATTTCAAAATAAATAGGTAGGGTAAATTTTGGCTGTGCTGCCTTATCTCAGTTTAGCTTCTTGTTTTCTTTGCCTCACTGGTTAACTATGGATTGTCCGAAGTGTGGGTATTTAACATGATAAAATTATTTTTTGTTTTCCTTTTGATTTTTCTCAGGAGGTGTTTGCATTGCTCAGTCACTCAAAATCCCTCGGGAACCAAGACCAGGAGAATTTGAAAAGATCATCAGGCGCTTATTGGAAACTCCAAATGCTCGAGCAGTGATCATGTTTGCGAATGAAGATGATATTAGGTGCCTGTTTCCTAATTTTTTGTGTTAAAGATGTTCTCTCATCACAGAGATGCTGTGGCTGGTGCAGAATAGAGTAACAGAGGAGATTTCAGATTCAATCCATGTAAAAATTACTGGAAATATGGTGACAAGAAATTGGGCTGCAATTTATAGTGTGCTGGTCCTTTATTCTGTGGAGATCTAATCTGTGCCTAGCTCCTAAGAGTGCATTGCCAGTAGATTGTTATCTGGTGACTGGAAAGGAAGAAACCAATAAGAATACTAGTAAAATATGGCTAAAGATGAAATAAATTAACTTGTACGGTACTGTATCTTGAGTTCATTACAGCTGAATACACTTTAGACCGTGAAAACAATTGACTGATTTGTTACTGTGAGCCTACTTGTGCTTAGCCAGAATTAGTGCTTGGGATTCTCAAGTTCTTTTTAAATGCACTTTTTAAATTAGTCTTTTGTTGTTTCTTTGCAGGCGAATACTGGAAGCAGCCAAAAAAGCTAATCAATCCGGACATTTCCTTTGGATTGGCTCAGACAGTTGGGGGTCAAAAATTTCACCAGTTCAGCAGCAGGAGGAGATTGCGGAAGGAGCAGTAACCATTCTGCCCAAAAGAACATCAATAGATGGTAGGAATGCACGTGGCATAAACCCCTCATTTTTCTGAAAATGTTCAAGCACGCTAGCTCTCTTAAAAAAAAGTAATTTAAAAATTGCGTACTGCTTGTTTACAAGGAAATCAGAGAAAACTTTCCAGCTAAGTGACTTGAGTTGCCCTGATATAATATTCATTCAATATATCTGTTGAGATGAGGAGATGTTGCATCTTCAATTAGGCAGTCTTATAATTGTAATAATAATAACTAGAGCATGTGTGGTGGAGAGCTTCTTACCCATAGCCTGGTGGGTCTGTAGGACAAAAAAGGAGAGTATTGGATGGATGATATCAGATCTGATGTCAAATCGTTCTCCTGTGAGGAGATCAATCTAGGCTCTGCTTTCTTCTCCTAAACTTACTTTAAGAAGCCACTATACTAACAAAGTTTCTGACTTGGTGGATCAAGTGGAAGTTGTTGATTTGAAGCACCTTATTCCCGGGAGGGTACTGGACATACTAACATCTCTTAGTGTCTGGATAATTGCTCTAAACTGCTAAATGATTATAAAAGCTGAGCACTACTGATGCTACTTGGAGAATTTAGCCACATGGAAAAATTCATAAAGAGCTTAATCCAGATGGTATGTGTTAGTCATTATTTCATTATGGCTGCTGGGTTGTAGGGGTGAGGCTGGTGCAGAATCTGATCAGATTTAAGCAGGAATCTTTAGTTTCTTAGCTAGTGTCATTAAACATATACATAGAAGTAGAACTTTAAGCATCCTGGAAGCTCTCTGGTTCAACAGAGAGGCAACAAAATCACCCAGTGATTTTAGGTGGCCTTAAAATGAAATTTTTTTGGATCACCATCTTTGACTAAGTAGTGATTATAGTTTGTCTAATTTCTTGTAGGTATGCAATTATTTATATGGGTCATCTGTGCACTAAAAATTAAGCTATATCCCTAACAATCTGCATTGTGTTTTTTTATTTATAGAGTTCTGGTTAAGCTTTAGAGACTCTTTAATTGCTGTAGGTATTTAAAACAAAAACCTTCTTCTACAGCAAATATGGGATAGTAACAAATATACCATTCTTTTAATCCTTAGATAGTACTATGCTAAATTAAATATTAAAATTTTATAATAATTGGTACCTAAAGCTTTTCTTGTTCTGATATTTATACAAAATCTATTATTGTCTTTAAATACTATTTTTATGCTGTATCATATTTTAATACTTCTTTCACTTCTCACAAATGTAGGATTTGATAGATATTTTCGGAGCCGAACACTTGCTAACAATCGAAGAAATGTATGGTTTGCAGAATTTTGGGAGGAGAACTTTGGATGCAAGTTAGGATCACATGGAAAAAGAAATAGCAATATCAAGAAATGCACAGGTAACTGTGGAAGTAGAACATTATCTATAAGTTGCTTATTGGAGTGTGGGAAAGGAACTGCTTTCTGATGATCACTCTTCTGGCTCCCTTCAATTCTCCAATACAAATTATTGTGTTGTATGAGAAGTGTGACTTTTTTTCTCAAACCTGAAGAAAAAAATCATGGGCAATGTTTGAGAAAGTTAGTAGTTGATTTATACAAATACAATGATAGTACAGATTTTGTTAAAGACCTGTGGCTGTGTTTTAATTCAATTCATGTTTTCAATCACCTCCTCTCTCACCCAATCTATAATTGTCAATGTGATTTTTTTTAATGAATGGGCACATCACAGTAATTCTCATATTGTTATCCCCGAAGTATATACAGAGAAAATTAAATTTCTGTTTAAACTATTGAGGTCTTGGTGATAGGTCAAGTCACGAGCTCCTTATTTAGTTTACAAACCTTTTTTGAGGATGAAGTAAAAATCAAATCAATATGTCCTTATTACTTGTCCTGACATGAAAAGAACAGTATTTATATCTTATTATACAGCTGAAAGTCTCTATGGAGTTTGACCGAAAACTCTATGTAACTGGCACTGGTGTTCTCAAACCTGATTGCACAGGCATCATATCCAGACATGATTGTCACAATGGTCAATACAGCAGTTGCATCAGTAGCTCTGAGTTTCATCTCACCTATGAGATGTTTGCTTTTTGCAGTTCCTTGCAGGGTTTACTGCAAGATTGTTACCTTTACTTTACTTTTTGTATAGATAGTTATTGCCTGATGTCAGGGCTCCCAGAGTTGTTTGCTTAATTACCGCCACCACCCTCAGCAGTACTGGTAGTCACCACCACCTCTGTGACTAGTGGCAACAGTAATACTCAATTTTCTGCACAGCATACAGAAGTCATCCATGTGCCTTGATTTCCTTTGTGGTCTTTTCTTTCACCAATACTATTTTCCACATGGAATGTGAACAGTTTTGTTCACTTGCTGTTCCAAGGTTTCTGTCTGCCTGGTGACGCTGTTGTGCAGCCCTTGTTATGGGGATGCCCTTCCAAACATGTTTTTTCTGTAAACAAAAGCTGAACACCAGCACCCCACTTCTCTTGGGTTTGTCAGACAGACATATCGTGCAGTCTCCAAGTACATGCACCGTTAGTCCTGCGCTTCCTGAACCATCAGATTTATTGTATGTGTACTATGCCATCCGTTTAAAGACTTACAGCACTGGGCTTTGCAGTGCACAGATATATCTCACACAGAAATATGAGAGCTATGCATGCACTCTCTTCTTTCGACAGCGATGCCTTGCCTTCTGCCTTTTACCACATACTCCACAAAAAAAGAGATGATATTCAGTTCCTCACTGAGCTAAATGATAGCTCATTACTCTAATCCTTTACTCCTTGGCCTGGATTCATATAGCAGTAAATCATGGCTGGGTAGTTACCCATGTCTGGGAAAGGATTATTTTGTTTTTACTATTTTAAGTGGAAAATAGATGCTTTTTTAAGATCTTCAGGTGCAATGAGTGGTGTATGTGCAGTAATTTGAGAAGCTCTAAATGTTACCACAGATGGTTGTATGACTTGTCTCAGCCTCATCACATCTGTCAAATTGAATTACGAAGCAAAAAGTAGTGTATAAAATGCACAGTCCGTATCTTGATAGATTCAAAGTCATTTGCAATTTGAAATGCATATCCGTATATTTTATGAAACAAAATTATGGTATACTTTCTGTGCCTGAAAACAGAAAGAAAACATATTTTCTGCATCCAGAAAGTTAGCAATGTGTCGAGGGATGGGATTAAGATGTTGGCAATCTCATATGAACGTTGCACATGCATTTTCACCTCCAGAGGAAAAAGCTATGAATTCTTCTGCAAGCAAGTGCACCTGTGAGTGATAGGACCTTTGACTAAAACCACTTAAAGGTGGCTGACCACAATAGAAAAGACGCTTGAACAGCAGCAGACTTGAAACAAGCTGATGATTCATCATGATCTCTATGCTTATCTAACTCAATTTTGAAGGCTTGTGTAATAAAAATAAGAGGCATGTGTTCTTTTTAAGTAAACTGAATCAAGAGATGAGGGCGGAAGTTCAAAATAAACCTCCTGTGATTTAAGGAGGAAAGCTAGGTGGAGAATGGAGGAATGACCCCCCCAGTCCAGACCTAGAGAATCACAATTGGCATCTTCCCACCCCAGTGCATTTGTCATGGCCTCCTGTCCACAAAAGAGAGGCAGCAATGAAATCCTGGCTGGTTCTTCACACCACAGCCCTCAGAGCAGATGAGTCAGTCTACTGTGATCTTCTACATCACTAAAGAGGAGAATATCCCACCTATCATTTTATCTCTCCCTTGAAAGGCCAAAGATGTTACTTCATAGACAAGTCTGGTCTGAAAAAATGGTGCTGAATGAAAGAAATGAATGAACCCCCGAAATTCAATAAGGATATAGAAGCTGTTATGTTTAATTGTTTATAAATTAATATTGAAGACTGATACTTGGCCTATCCCAGTTGCCAGTTGTCAGTCCAGTTGTTTTTCTCTGAAAGTTTATGTGCACTTTCTTAGTCCTAAATTTCAGCTCAATTCTTAAAAGGAATGTATTCCCATCTCTAGTTCAGGACGTGAAGACTGAACTTAAAACCACCATTTATCCTAATTTTCCCATATTTTATACGGGCACTGCAGATAATGAGATCCTCTTTGTCTTTTGCCCACCAGACGAATTTGTATATCATGTCAATAGCTAATGATACACTGAAAGAAGTCCAAAAGCTTCAGACAGAGCCATAATCTGAAAATCTCCCTCTCCAAAGATGTTAAAAGGCAAATTGATAGGTATGAAGCTTTCTCAGGCTTGAGATGTGTTTTATTAGGCATTCCTGTTTATCATAGCTAGGAGGTATTTGAATCTTTTTCTCATATGACATTTGTAATTCCCAACAACAAAACTGATATCCCTTTTCTCTGTTTAGTCAAGTTATCTGTTCATAGCTTTAAATTTTTACTACCTGCAGTCAGGATGCTACCAACCTAATCCAATTTTAAGCATTTTTTTTTCCTATGAAGACACTAGAAAATGCTTCATAGCAAAAAATATTTCTCTCTTTTCTTTTCCTTGTAAAATCAACAGTCTTTTTAGCACTGAAAGTCCTGAAAGGGATTTCCTCTCCTTCAAGGTTAAGAATTACAGAAGGGCATAAGCTTTCTTATCTCCTTCCGTTGTTATACATTACTGGTTATTATAGTCCAGTGTTGTACCAGCTTAAACTAGCTTAGTTTATTTGAAGAAAACTGGTATATTAGAACTGTTTAAAAATACTGTTTATTTGTGATTGCTGTTGCTTCATATTCCTAAAAGAATTTCTGCTTTGGAGATACATAAAAAAATAAGTTTCTTCTGAGCTTGCCTTATCATTTACTTTCTGATTTTTACCAGGTTACAGAAAGCAATGATTAACCTGAACTTTGAAAAAGTAATTGTTTTGCCACTAGCTCTATGCGTTTCTGAATGTGAGTGTACATTGATCATATCATCAGGACTAGAGTAGTTCATTGAAAAATATTAGAGATTTTTTTGTTCCAACCTTTCTGGAATTAAAAAAAATAATCAAACTGGGCAATTAATTTAGTAAACATGAAACAATAATTCAATGACTACCCTTAAAATTTTTTAATCGGGGAAGGGGAAAGGCATTTGCAGAGGAAACTCATTTGTCTTACTACAACAAGGTGGAAAAGAATGGAGCGCTATATGGATCAAACTGTCTGTAGAAGTTACAAGAAACCTCACTTTACGTATTTATTCAAGGTGCAGGTTTTCTGTATTCAATAAAAAGGTCTTTAGCGAGACATGAATCTTTCAGGGACCTTCAACGGCCTTTCTTTAGCATTGGAAACTCTTTGTGGGAATGAGGAGTGAGGCAATGAGAAGCTATTCACTCATCCCAGTGCCCCAGCAGAAGACTGTAAAGACAGAGACAGCATTCATCCTTTGATTATCTACATTCTTCAAGAGGAAGGGCTTGCACCATGGTTGCAGCAGATGGCAGAGATGGTATGCTTCTTGCTCTACTTTAAATTTAGCACCCTAGAGAATTTTTGCATACACTTAGGTTCCCACTTGGCTCAACTGGTGGGCCAAGTTTTTGGTAGCTGAAGATTTAGCATTACTGAGAAACATTGTGAACTGACCAGATTTATTCCTAGTGTTGTGTTGTTAACTCCAGCTCTTGGTTGCTGAGCTATTAATTGTCAGCCCCACCTTAAGGTAAATTTCTAGACCTTGTGTTTTGTAAGAAACGTACGAAAGAGTGAATACAAAGATTTGAAAATGAAACAAAGATATCCCAGAGTATTCTTTTAGAAGTTGCATTGAATTGTGGGGCTGACAGTATGCACCATCGCTCTTTCAGAAGACCAAAACACAGTGAGAGAAAAATAAAGCAGCATTGATGATGAAGAGTTAAGGAAGAAGGTTAAAAATTAAACAAAATATACTCGGTTTTGCTTCCATTAACCTTGCAGAATTTTAATATTTGATTTCATTCTAACAAAACATTCTGAAGAAGTCCTCTTTACATATATATGTGCTTACGCTTGTAGATATTTGTTTGTGTTTGCATGCTTAAGCAGATAGAGATCTGACATGAAGTAAAGTTGCTTACTGTATCATGTTGTAATGTGTACAACCATAGCCTCAAATTCAAATCTGACATAAGAAGATATAGTGCCATCAAGATTTGTTCTGGATTTTCCCTATAGCATCCCTTCAAGGCACACATTTATCATAGTAGTTACAGTCTTTGAACAGCAAAATGTGGCCCTTTAATAAAATCTCAATGAATGCGTTAATTAAAAAAGCTCCTTTGTGCACATCCCTACAGAAGTAGTCTCTCCCCTTATTTTGTAAGGTTAGCATTTTAACTGCTCTGCAAACCTAATCAACCTTTAACTGCCTATAATGACTGACTGCACTGCTAAAAATAAAGATGGAAGAATTTCCAAAAGCATATAGAGACCTGTGTAAATTAGTCTAATTTCAGTTTGCTCTATCAAACCGAACTGTTTGTTTCACTGAAGAAAATCACAGCACAGTATAATACACATCATGCATACCTAGGAACTTTACAGATATGTTACGTTATTGAATTGTTTTTTTCTTAACTAACCTTTTAAAAAAATACAATTGCACCTAAAAATATGAACAGAAAGAAGTAGATTTACTCATATGTGTATGCAGCCACATTCTGAAAAATTTATAAAACAAGTTGAAAATTTCATTAGCAGAATGTGAATCTCACAGAGGTACAGTGCATTGGTATTTAATTTGAATAATGGTTCTATTACCATAAAATCACTCCTAAAGTAGTTTTTTTTTTCTGGGTGAGACCTACCCAAAGTTAAAAGAAATCAGGATAGATGCAGTTGAGACACATGATGAGTTGTACTACAATTCGTGGAAGGCACCAAGGCTCACGAGGGACTGTTTTTGAGCATACAGAAAGAGCTGCATGCTCTCCCTCTTTGTGCGAATTGTGTATTGTGACCAATATATTTAGGCATAAGAGGTAGAAAGGGCAATTCTTATTCTTTCTTTTCTTTTGCTGTCTGTGGCATTTTCTCGATTCCCATTTGAAAAGTAGCTTATAAAAAAATTGCAGAAAGATTTTTGACTTTTTATTCGTATTTATAAAATGTCTATTGCTGTTTTGTGTAAGTACAGTAATTACAGAATCACAGAATCACAGAATAGTAGGGGTTGGAAGGGACCTCTGTGGGTCATCTAATCCAACCCTCCTGCCGAAGCAGGGTCACCTACAGCAAGCTGCACAGGACCTTGTCCAGGCGGGTCTTGAATATCTCCAGAGAA